>Ga0308166_1003923_pt1 | contig 12238 bp, 9 predicted proteins | sample PhyCR2_2_FD_202137 | JGI IMG/M metagenome (GOLD analysis project Ga0308166, IMG submission 202137) | Phyllosphere microbial communities from UC Gill Tract Community Farm, Albany, California, United States - DLSLCC.R2 | ecosystem: Host-associated > Plants > Phyllosphere > Unclassified | place... | reverse complement strand
TCTGGTCGGTGAAAAACTCGCACCTGAAACCGCTCATCAGTTATTGTCGCAGTTAAATGAAACCGAATCGAAGGCGATTTCTTTACTCGCGATTGATACGCAGCAACAGGTTAAACCATTTTATTGCGTGCTTTTTGAAGGTGAAATTCATCACAGCATTAGCAATGAATATATCGACAGTATTTTGCGTCAAAACTTCCATTACGAACTTGCTCGAAACTTGGGACAACTCGACCAGCCTCAAATTCGCCAAGCCAATAATGGTTGGAATGCCTACAAAAAACTGGTCATGTTTGATGGCATTATCGAAGGCAATATCAAACCTGAGCCACTCAAGAAAGTCACCCTCAATAGTTTGGAACAACTATGAAAGGGATGAAGCCATTTAACACTCGGTTTTTAACACTTCGACACGCCTTGTTTCTAGGCGTGTTGGTTGTGTCGAATACACATGCTATGACTTTAGATGAGGCTTTGTCTGCCAGTTTAAGACATGAAAGTCAGCTTGAAGTCAGCCGTTTAAGCGTGAACCAGTCCACCGCAATGCTTGAGCAAGCCAAGCAGCGTGATGGATTCAAAGTCAATTTAGTCGGGCAACTGGACTATGAAAGAATAGATACGCCTTCACACGTCCTGTTTCCAACCGAAGGAAACCGTAAAGGTCGAAGTTTGCAATTACAGGCTGATTATCCAATCTATACCTCTGGACGACATCGTTTAGGAATTGATGTTGCCGAAAGTCAGCTCTCTGCCCAAAACCAAGGTTTGTCAGATCAAAGATCGGAAACTATCTTAAACACCGTGATGGTCTATACCGATGTATTAAAAAAGAAAGCGATTTTAGAACTCAGACAAAAGACCATGGCAAATTTGCAACGGTCTTTATATGAGTCAAAGCGTCGTTTTGATGTAGGGATGATTACCCGTGCGGACTTGGCTCAGGTTTTGGCACAAGTTGCGCAAGGCCAAGCTGATATTACACAGGCGCAATCTAACCTGACTGTAAGCGAAGCACAGTTTTACCAAGTAACAGGTGTAACGCCTGACAACCTTGTTGCGATTAAACAACTACCTGCTATTCCTGCTAACCTAGATGAAATTTTGGCACAAACCAAAAACCATCCGGCTTTAATGCGGAGTAAATACGAAAAGCAGGCTGCCGAGAAACAATACGCTTTAACCAAACGCGAACTCTGGCCAACGGTCATGCTCACCAGTCGTGCCGGAAAGCAAGATGAAGCAAGCTATATTGGTTCTGAAAGTAATAACTATATGGTTGGGGTACAACTCAATGTACCGCTCTATGACGATGGTTTAAATCGCGCCAATGTTAAAAAAGCACAGGCCGATATCGATTTGGCTAACCAAAAAACGCGTAGTCTTGAACTAGATTTGAATAAGCGTACACGCACGACCTATGCACAGCTTCAAACCATTCGACAAAATAAAGAAGCACTGGCAAATGCCATAGAGGCAGCATCTATTGCCTTTGTTTACACACGTAAAGAGTTTGATGTCGGCACCAAAACCACGTTTGATTTGCTCAATACCGAGCAAAAGTTACTCGATGCAGAAACTCAGAAAACCGTGAATGACCAAGACGAAGTCGTGTTTGTCTATCAGTTACTCGACCAAATGGGACGTTTAAATAACTTAGTTCCCGTACAGACCGCACAACAGGTGAATAATGAGTAAAACAAATACACCACTGGCAGAAAATACCCTGATTACCCGTGAAGCAACTTTGGCAGATGATCAGGCTTTACGAGATTTAATCGCCGTACCGATGACCACCAAAGGTATACAAATTAGCTTTCAGCGTGAACCGAGTTATTTTAGAGCGTCTGATATTGTTTATCGGCATAAACTTCATGTTGTGATTGAAGACACCGAGAGTCAAAAGAAGGTGGCTTGTTATAGCAACGGATACCGTCCGTGTTATGTCGATCGGAACGTTCAAAACTTGCGATACGCTGGAGACTTACGGGTAGATCACAGCTATCGTGGTAAATCACTGGTAAAGGTTTTAGGCAAGCATGTAAAAGATACGATGCACGCACCTAACTTTAGCCAAATGATTATTTTTGATGATAACCATGCTGCGCGCGCTGCCATCCAAACGGGCAAAACGGGAATGCCTGATTATTATGACGAAGGGCTTATCGAGACATTGAGTCTAACCGACACTGGCGCAAAACGAAAAATCACGGCATTTTTAAAACAGGCTGCTAAGCAAAGTGATCTTCAAGAGATTCGTAGCTGTATAGCCGAAGCTAAACATGTAGCCGCAATGAATCAGTTTATTAGCGACATGGCAGAGTTTTATAACTTTATTCCAGCTTATAATTTTGAAGAACTGGCGCAAGGACATCAGTATTTTTCAGGCATAAAACTCTCAGACTTTTCACTTTATTTTAAAGGTGAAAAACTGGTGGGGATGTTTGGTTTGTGGGATCAGCATAGTATTAAGCAAACTAAAATTTTGCATTACAGCTCAGTCATTGGAGTTTTTAGACCCGTTTATAACTTATTGACCCCAATTACTAAGGGCATGCGTTTGCCTAAACTTGGTGACTCTATTCAGTACCATGTGTTACATACGCTTATGTGCCATCCACAAGATTTAGCTTTGCATCATAAAATGCTTGAAGATGCCTATAGCAAGTCAAAACAGCAGGGCGTTGGTGTGGTGAGTTTTACGCTTTCCCATGAAGACCCGCGCTATCAGTTAAACCAGTTTTATAAAGGCGAGCGTTTAACAGGAATGCATGGTTTTATTAGTTATGAAGGCGATCCACGACCTCATTTTGATAAAAACTTGATTCCATATTTAGAAGTCGGACGTATTTAACCCTTATATAGCTTCGCCGTAGGTCATGAATGCGCAAAAATTTGCTCATTTTTAGGCAAATTAAATAGGATTGAGCAAATATATGCGCAAAATGGTCAATGTCAGCTAGAGCAAGAGACTTTTCTGATGGTAACTTTGATTACGTTACAAAATCAAGATAAAACATTTTTGATTTAATAAACCTAGCGAATTTGACCCTTTAGCCCAACCTATCTTGCGCCGTTGAAACAGCTAACATGGTTTGAAGGTAATAATCTACACGCGCGTGATTATTGTCCTTATACGAGTTATGCGCATTAAAGGCGGCATCATGAAGTTTTACGACTCGAGCGATCGGATTCGAACTACAACGAATTAAATATTCTTCGCGTGTTTCACTTTCCCGTTTAGTTAATGCATCAACGGCATCGCGGACTTCTTTTCCAAACAAACTTTCGATTTTGTCTAGCGTAAGAGGCGTGTCTTCAACGCTATCGTGTAGAAGGGCTGTAATAATATAAACTTCTGAAAATTGATGCTCAATTAATGAATTGACCACACCTTTAATATGGTAATCAAAGTAATCATGAGAACCATACTTTTGACCTTGATGAGATTCTTTTGATAATTTCTCTGCTAGTTCAATTTGATTTTGAGTCATTTTTTGCTCTTATCACTTTAAGTATATGACGCGGCCTAATGGGTGAGATGGCGCGATTAAATTCAAGTTTATACTGAATACTCAAATGAGGCATATATAAAAAGCAGCCTCGAAATGAGACTGCCCATTTTTAAGTGAACGATGAATCGGGGTATTCTTCATAAGCTTTAAATATTTGATAAAGTGAATGAGCTATTACCTCCTGTTAGAGCTACGTTCGTACCATTGATTAATAGAACAGGTTTATTTCCACCAATATTGGTTACGGCTAAGCTACCAAACCACCAGTTGTTATGTCCAACATAGTGACCTTGAGCGAGATATACGGGAATGGAAGCCGACGAAGTTTGCAAATTAACGCCAAAGTAGAAGTTAAGCTTGCTAGGGGTGTCGCCACTACTTTGACTATCAGCAAACATGTGACTACCTTTTTGTAATAGTTCAACATAACTATCAGCAACCTGCGAAGAGCCGCTACGGTTACAGTCTAAAGTGATAGTCCAAACATTTCCTTTTTTAGTAATGGAGGGTGGCGGTTCACAGGTTTCGCCGTCTGTATATACAACAGAACCATCAATATATGTGATATTGGTTAATAGCCCAGTATCATCAGTAATAACCACAGTGTTTGATGAAGTTGACATGATTAAATCCTCTTAAATTATGTTTTATCCAATCGCTTTATTTTATTGTTTATAAAAGTAATCGCGTTGGATGCTTTGTCTGGTATTTTAAATACCATTGGTTATAAAGCGTTTAAAAGTATGATTTATTTATATGTCTTAGATTTGTATTTTATCTTTATTAAAATACCATTTGAGTTGAATTATTAATAATATATTTATTAAAAATTAAATCGTTTTTGATACAAATTATATTTTACTGGCATTTTTACACAATCTTATTTTTAGATGTGGAAATACTTTTATTTTTTTGGGAGAAAGATAACTCTTAATTGAAATGTGATTAATAGTGTTAATTAAAGCACTTAATTGAAATGATGATATTGCTCCAATGTTGCATAAGTTATTGTAATTATTGATTTAAAAAACCATACTTTAGTTTGATTAAATTTAAAAATATTATTATTAAGTTGTATTGATTTTTAATTAATGGATAGCTCTATTTAAGATTTTTTTGGTTTATCTTTATAATAAATTTTAGTTACTAAAAATAATAGGTATTTTGTGTAAAGTGATTATTTTGGTGGAAATATTTATAAATATTAGCGTTATGGTAATACAACTATTTAATATCTTAAAATTTTATCAATTATGTCATGAAGAAATCAGAGTTGATTATTGATTGCTTAAAGAGAGCAAATTGTTTCTTAATTTTTTCCATAGATTCATAAAAAAAAGTTGTTTAATATTTGAGCCAAATGAGACCTTAAGTTTTAGTGATTTTGAACTTTAACTTAATGATATAAAATTAGCTTGTAAATATTACTTAAGAATTTTCTTAATTATCTAATTAAATGAAAAATAATAACTATTTAAATAATTTCTAGCCAATTTCACATTGACACCTCAAATATTGAAGATTACCATTTGCGGGCTGGCCTACATCGCCAGTCGGTTTTAGCAGACCGTATTAGACCGCATCAGGATTATTTCTTCTGAGGAATAGTTTTGTGTGAGCATCTCCTCGTTCCCTCCCGTTGCGGTAGGACGGGAGAGGGACACCCTCGGGTGTGCTGGAGTCTAACCAGTCTGCTAACCCTCTTCCGTTCTGCCACCATAATCTTATGCTCTGGCAGAACTCCATATATAAGGAGTTGGCTTTGCACATTCATTATTTCTTGGCAGCCTTTGCCAAAAGCTATAACAACACAGCTTAAAACATTTAACGCAGCTTGATCGCCGTAAGGCTTTTTCAGGCTTTAGCTCGTTATTACTTAAAACTTAGACAATTAAAACTTGAGATGTGCTGGGCACAGTCTTTACGGCTTTGCTATGCCTTTTTTTCTCTCCCAGAAAGGCAGCAGTTTTTATATCTCATTTATATACAACAATAATTTTTTATAACGGTAAAAATATGCCACATATAGATCTTCCATTTCGTGCTTTAAGCGTACTTCATTCGGCAAGATATTTATTTAACAAATACGGCTTTCACAATGTCGGTGTAGACCGAATTATTGAAGCGGCAAAGATCCCTAAAGCTACCTTTTATAACTACTTTCACTCAAAAGAACGTCTCATAGAAATGAGCCTAAGCTTTCAAAAAGACGGGCTTAAACATGAGGTCATTTCAATTATCAATGTTCAAAAAGAATTAACACTAGTTGAAAAACTGCGAAAACTTTACTTTTTACATGCCGATTTAGAAGGGCTTTACCATTTGCCTTTTAAAGCTATTTTTGAAATTGCGAAAACACATCCCAAGGCTTACCAGACCGTAGTTGATTATCGAAATTGGCTGATTAATGAAATCTATAATTTGCTATTAACGACCAATTCAAATGCTTCAAAACAAGATGCACATATGTTTTTGTTTGTGATTGATGGGGCAATGGTTCAGCTTTTAGATCCGAACAAACCAGATGAACGGAAGAGGTTGCTTGAGTATTTTTTAATTCAGTTGTTGTGACATTTGGGAGTGTGCTTGAAAGAGACACATGCCGTCTTAAACTGCTATAAAATTCTGTTCTACATTTATAAATCAATAAACTTGTAAAGTTTATTGATTTATTTTTTCTAAAGAAAAAGTTAAAATATTTATAAGACATTAATTTTTAAGAAATATGCTAAAAGTACATATAATAGATGCAGGACATGGGGATTGTATTTTTCTTGATTTTGAACATACCAAAATTTTAATTGATTGTGGTCCCAAAAAAATTAAAACCAGAAGAAACGTTATCTCGACTTTAAATCAAGTATTAGGTTCTAATAAAAAAATAGATCTAGCTATTGTTACGCATAATGATGACGATCATATCGGTGGCTTTAAGTATCTACTTGAGCAAGGTATCAAAATTGAGAAGATGATTTTTAATAGTTTAGATGATATCCCAAATATTATAAGCTTAAAAGCACCACAAATTTCATTTAGACAAGATAATGAACTTAGAAAACAATTATTAGAACATGAATTAATAAAATTAGAAACACTAACTAAAGATAGCAAACCTATAGAAATTAATGGAATTAAGATTACTGCTATAGCACCTACTTTGGAGGCTTTGGCAAGTTTAAGAAAAGCTTACGAATCTAAGGAAATCAAACAAGGTGAACAGGAACTAGTAGTAGAACAAATTTCAAATAGTAAAAAAAATGAAATTTCATTAAGAGAATGTCTAGCGTGTATACAGCAAAATAATGATGTTTTTATAAGTGATGCATCTAAACCAAACAAATCAAGTATAGCAATTATAATTGAATATAAAAGTTTTACTGGTCTTTTTCTAGCAGATGCACAAGTAGAAGATATTATTGCGGGCATCAAAGAAAAAGGCTATGAAAATACAAAATTTAATGTGACAAAGTTATCACATCATGGAAGTGAAAAGAATACTAATACAGAACTATTAGAGCTTATAGGAAAAACAGAATATATTTTATGTGCAGATAAGTCTAAACATAATCATCCAAATAATCTTGTACTTGCAAGATTGTTAAATTTTGATAATAATCCCACTATCCATTTTAGTGCTTCTGAAGATAGGTTATCTTGTTTATTAAATGAGTTAGCTGATGCTAATGTTTCTATAAAAAGTACTTTCCCAATGAATAACCTGAACACTATACTTTATGAATGTAAATAATTTGATAAAGGTAACGTCAGAAAATGACGAATCAACAGGCTACTTTTTTCAGTCATATGATGAAGCGAAATCTTTTATTATTGCGACTAAACACGGAGTTTGTGACCAAAAACTTACTTGTCAACCATATAATTCAAAAACTCTTAATTGTTGTAGAGATTGCTTAATTGAATTTGATATTTCTAAAGTAGAGTTTTCAAATAATGAAAAAAAGCATAAATTTAAAAAAATTTATTATGAAAATAATAAAGATATAGTATTAATTGAAGTTAGTGAAAATGCACAAAATAAATTAAAAATCAATACTGAAATTATTAGTGATAAATACTTTGCGTATGGATTTATAAAAGATCAAAAAAAATTTACAAGATTGATTTTGGATTATCCTCAAGTTTTAGATACAAAAGTTAATTATAATATTTATTCAGATCCAACACCAGAATTAGAAGAAAAGAAAGAAAGTTATTTTGGTATTTCTGGATCATTAATCTTTACTTCTCATGAAGCCAATCCTGTTGCAAAAGGTTTAATTATTGAAAATGGAAGCCATAATGATTTAATAGCAGAAGATTTGTCAAGTTTAGATTTTAAAAGATTAAATGATTTTTTTGAATGTGCGGTTTTTGATATAACTTTATTTGATATAAAGCTTAAAAATAATCTTAATGAACATTTTAAAGTTATTCATAAAAATAAAATATCAGATGAGCTTGAATTAGTCTTATATGCTCCAAAAAAACAAGGCTATCCACATTATGACTTAAGAGATATTTGCAGTAGTATAGCCCATGAGTTTTATCAAATATTTATGCCAAAAGAAGGTAATATTAATTTTTTACCATATAAAGCTATAAAATTAATACTAGATCATAGTGAGTTAGAACCAATAAATAAACTTTTAAGTGCCAGAGTTGCTGAGACATATTTAAATGCACCACACTTATATTCAACAAGTTTAAATGATAGCTTATATCATCATACTCATTATTTATTTGTTAATGATGGTTTTGATATTGCTATTTCTTTTTATTGTGGACATAACTTATTAGATACTAATATTGCATCAAATATTGAAAATATTGTATCTAATGCTAATAATTATCAATTTAACCAAAAATTATTACTTGAAAGATCTTTTTTAGATCAAAATCTTGAGCAAGATATTTGTGATAAAATTTTTGATATTCTTTTTAATTTTGAAAAGAGAATAAGCAATTTTTGCTTAGTTTTTACTTTATCAATGGAGTTGTTTTTTGAATCCGATTTTACTGAAGTAGATGACTATATTGTAAATATAGTGAATGAAGCATGCAAAAAAATTGATATAACTCTATTAAGAAAACTTAAATATGGACTAAATTTACATGTTATAATAATACCTATTAATGAAGAAAATGAAATTACAGCTACTTTTTTAAGGGATATTAATAGTGAAAGTTAATGCATTAGAATATATCTGTGAAAAAATAGCAGATAGTGAAGATTTTAATGATAAATATCAGAACTTAATTAGATTGAGTTCTAATACAATTTTTCCAAATAATACTAGTGATAATAATTTATATTTAAATATAAAAGATCAAAATAAAATACTAAAGTATTGTGATTTTCTATCTAGCTCAGAAACAGAGAAAAATAGAAATTTAGCATTGAAAATTGTAGCTTTAATCGATGAAGTTGCAATTGAAACTGATTATAAAGAATTGATCAAAAAATCCGTATTAAATAAATTTGGATTATTTTCAGCTGCAGAAATTTTTTCATCTAAGGAAGTTGAAACTTCTGCAACAACGAGGATTATTAGTGATATAAGAAGAATTAGACAAACTATTGCGGGGTCGAATGAAATTTATACAAATAATCAATATAATCTTTATAATGATATCTTAAATGAAAAATATTTTAGTTTTTCAGGACCGACATCTATTGGAAAATCTTTTTTAATAAAAAACTGTGCTATTCAGTTGTCTCAAAAATATAAAAACATTGTTTTTATTCTGCCAACAAAAGCCTTATTAGATGAGTTCATTATTAGTTTTAGGAAGTTAATTAATGAACAAAAAATTGAAAATTTAAATATTGGAAAAACTATATCAAAACTTCGTAGAGATAAAAATAATATTCTTGTATTAACCCAAGAAAGATATAATAGTTTATTATATTCATCAGAATTTTCGGATATTTGTATTGATATTATTTTTGTTGATGAAGCACATAAACTATTAGAGAAAAATAACAAGAGATCTATTACTTTATTTAAAGTCATAAATAAATCTATTTCTAAGTTTCCTGAAATGAAAATTATATTTTCTTGCCCTATTATTTCTAATCCAGATATACTATTTAATATATTTAATATAAAAGAAGGTGTTAGTAAAGCTATTAAAGAAAGTCCTGTTGCTCAAAATTTATATTCAATAGATATAGGAGAAAAAATATTTCAATATTTCGATACAATTACTAATAAGATTATTAATATAGATCAAGAAAGAATATATACTAATGATTTTCAATTTATATATTCCGTTGGTATGAAAAGTGACTCTAATCTAATTTACTTTTCCAATAAACAAGATTGTATAAATAAGGCGATTGCATTTAAAGAATATTTATTATCGAATAGTCAAGAAGTCACCGAAGATGAAGAGCTTATTGGTGAATCCGAGCTAATTTCAGATTTTATTCATAATGAATTTTCTCTTGCAGAGTTAATTAAATATAAAGTCGCTTTTCACCATGGCGGGTTGCCAACATTTGTTAGAAAACGTATTGAGGATCTTTATGCTAAAAGAAAAATTAAATATATATTTTGTACATCAACGCTTCTGGAGGGTGTAAATTTACCAACAAAAAATGTATTTATTTATCCTTTTAAAGTTACTAGTAAAGATGAAAGTACAAAATTAAGTTTTTGGAACTTGGCTGGACGTGCTGGACGTTATAAAAATGAACTTACTGGAAATATTTTTTGTATTAATAACCTTAATGATAGTTTTAATAAAAAAGAAATTCTTTCAAAAAATGAAGTTGAGTTAAGTAATAACTTAACAAAAACTCTTTTATCTGATAAAAAAATCTTAAACTATTTAAATGATCAAGTACAAAAGCCTGATGCATCAGTAGTACAGTTTTCGACTATTATTTTGTCAGAAATTTTATCTTACAGAAAAACAAATGAATTAGGCCCAAATTTACTATCAATTCCTATTGCTAAAAGACCAAAAATAATTGAGGCTGGTGAGTCTTATATTGTTAGAAAGAATATTAATGATATTAACATCTCAGTTTTTTCTGAAAACCATACTATTAACTCTGATATTCAGTCAATAGCTTTTAGTTATGCGAAAAATAGTAGAAATATACTAACTAATTTTAAAAGAGTGGAGTTTTTTAAATATATTGAAATGATAAATAATATTTACAATATATTTAAAAGTGAAGTTTTATTTGTTTATCAAGGTATTGCTTATTCTTGGGTAAGAGGTAAGTCTATTAAAGAAATTATTAATGATTCAATTAAGTATAGCAATAAGGTCTCTATTAATTATAGATGGGTTGATTTCGACAAAGAGAATCCTGAGCATATTAACTCGAAGATATCTCAAATTATTTCTAATTTAGAACATGATATTGGATTTAAATTGGAAACATCTGTTAACCATTACTATCAATTATGTAAGTCACTTCATGGTGAAGATGGTGCAGGTATTAATTTAGCAAAATACTTAGAATATGGAACTACTAACCCAAAAGATATGGCAGTTCAAGAATATGGTTTCTCAAGAGTGGCATCAATTCAATTGTTAAAAAATTATTCCAATTATTTGAAATTTGATGCTAATGATGAATTATTATCAATCGATTTAAAAAATATTATTAGGGATTCAAAAGATAATATTTTATTGAACCGAGAAGCTAAGTGGTTAATTTAGAAAATAAAAAGCTATTAGGTATTGACTGTGAACAAATAACATGGATATCTCAGCAACATCCGTGTAAAAAATTAGTTTAGCTTAATTGCGACTTTTTTCTGCCAAGTGCATGGTCTGTTTAAACTATTTATGGTTCAAATCTAGAAACTCAATCACGTTTCTAAACAATGCTGATACTTTAGAAAATATAATATTTCTTTCTAGCTATACTAAATCCTAATAAAGATTACCAATTATCATAGTAAAATTTTATTCAAATAACTTTGAGAAAAAAGATGAAAGATATCGAAATTTTAGAAATAAAAGAAATAACCGATTATGAAGAAGGCTTATCGCTACTATTAGAAGATTCTGTAAATAACGGAGCTTCAATAGGTTTCTTAACTCCTATAGAAAAGAACGAAGTCTTAAATTATTGGCGTGAGGTCAATCATAAATTAGCACAAGGTAATAACCGTCTATGGATTGCCATTCAACAAGGAAAGATTGTAGGCAGTGTTCAATTGTCTTTGGTAAGTAAAAAGAACGGCGTTCATAGAGCAGAAGTTGAAAAACTCATGGTTCTGACAACAGCAAGAAAACAAGGAATAGCCACGTTATTACTTAATGAGTTAGAAACTTTTTCAAGAGAAAAAGGTCTACGTTTACTTGTATTAGATACGCGTGAAGGTGATGTATCCGAGCTTTTATATAGCAAAATTGGATTTGTTCGTGTGGGAGTAATTCCAAGTTTTGCCTTAAGTTCAAACGGGAATTATGACGGTACGGCGATCTATTACAAAAAGCTTGTTTGAAATTAGAAATAACTTTCAAAAGCTTATAGAACCTCTGTGAGATATAGAACATAGCCTTACTAACGAAATATATAGCTAGCTTAGAGTGCTTAAGTCAGATGCTTCTATTTACATTAGAGCACTTTAAAAAAAAGCCCCGAGGAATCAGGGCTTTTTAATTAATTACCTACTTCAACTTCGTAAATAGTTTTAAACGAAGTCTTTAGTTTTTCATCTTGAGTTCCATCAATGTACTTTTGCATTTTCTCTTTG
>Ga0308166_1003922_pt1 | contig 12242 bp, 10 predicted proteins | sample PhyCR2_2_FD_202137 | JGI IMG/M metagenome (GOLD analysis project Ga0308166, IMG submission 202137) | Phyllosphere microbial communities from UC Gill Tract Community Farm, Albany, California, United States - DLSLCC.R2 | ecosystem: Host-associated > Plants > Phyllosphere > Unclassified | place... | reverse complement strand
CGATAGAATCTGTCAGGTATATGGTTTCACGCAGAAAATCCAGCTGGCCCGGCACTTTAATATCGCCGCCAGCTCGCTTCAGAACCGCTACGCGCGCGGTACCGTCTCTTACGACTTTGCGGTTCAGTGCGCGCTGGACACCGGCGCCAGCCTTCGCTGGCTGATGACCGGACAAGGTGCGCAGTTTGAAGGTCACCCCGCGCCGGGCGATCCGGTTTCGGTTTCCACATTCACACTGAGTGATGGAAAGCTGGAAGAAAATACCACTTTGAGTATTGACTCTGGTTTCTTTAGCAAACCGCTGGCTCGCGGCATCGCCGTTCGGGCGGAGGGAAAGCTGCACTTTATTGAAAAAGAGGCATCGTTAACCGACGGCCTGTGGCTGGTTGAGATTGAAGGCACCGCCAGCATCCGCGACCTCACGCTGCTGCCGGGTAAAAAACTCCACGTGGCGGGCGGCAAGGTTCCGTTTGAATGCGGTATCGACGAGATAAAAACGGTGGGGCGCGTGGTGGGGATTTACAGCGAGGTTAATTGAGGGTGGGTCGTGAGAATCCTACTGGCGGTTGGATTTGCGAGCCCTATCCAAACGGGGCAATAGGCAAACGTATCAAAAAGAAATTCGCCACCAAAGGCGAGGCGCTGGCGTTCGAACAGTACACCGTTCAAAACCCGTGGCAGGAAGAAAAGGAAGACAGGCGCACGTTAAAAGAGTTGGTTGACTCATGGTATAGCGCTCGTGGCATTACTTTAAAAGATGGCTTAAAACGCCAGTTAGCGATGTACCATGCTTTTGAGTGTATGGGCGAACCACTCGCACGCGATTTCGGTGCGCAGATGTTTTCCCACTACCGGGAAAAGCAGTTAAAAGGTGAGTATGCCCGTTCAAACAGGGTGAAAGAGGTATCGCCTCGTACGCCTAATCTTGAGCTGGCCTACTTCCGGGCGGTATTCAATGAGCTAAACCGCCTCGGAGAATGGAAGGGTGAGAACCCGCTGAAAAATATGCGCCCATTCCGCACAGAAGAAATGGAAATGGCCTGGCTAACTCACGACCAAATTTCGCAACTGCTCGGAGAGTGCAAAAGGCATGACCACCCTGATTTAGAAACAGTGGTAAGAATCTGTCTCGCCACTGGCGCACGCTGGTCTGAGGCCGAGAGTCTGAGAAAAAGCCAGCTCGCGAAATGCAAAATCACATACACCAACACAAAAGGCAGAAAAAACCGCACTGTCCCAATCAGCAAAGAGCTCTATGAGTCTCTGCCTGATGATAAAAAAGGCCGTTTGTTCAGTGATTGTTATGGCGCGTTCAGGTCAGCTCTAGAAAGAACAGGCATCGAATTACCGGCAGGGCAACTTACCCACGTTTTGCGCCATACCTTCGCCAGTCACTTTATGATGAATGGTGGTAATATTCTGGTCTTGCAGCGCGTACTCGGCCATACCGACATCAAAATGACGATGCGATATGCTCATTTTTCACCTGATCATCTTGAAGACGCAGTAAAATTCAACCCATTAAATATTAATAATGAAATTAAAGGAGATGAGTTTTGAATTCTATACCAAATTTATCAATTACTGAGTTATCATTTTCTGGTGGACAAACACTAAAACTCTCTAAGAGAGATAAGTTATTAATTGTTGGACCTAACAATAGCGGAAAATCACAATCAATCAGAGATATTGTAATCTTACAATCTGAGCATCAAGGCACCCCCATAGTCGTTACAAGTATAAAAACAGAAAAGAATTTCGACAAAATATCACTCGAGAATTATCTCAAAGAAAATGCGGCATTAGTAAATGGAACGTATCATATAGGAGCCGCACAAGTGCACATGAATCATGTTTCAACTTATAGTGGACACGAAAAAATATATTCACTATCCAAATTATTCACTAAGCAAATAAATGCAAAAGACAGATTAAATATATGTGAACCCCAATCTAGCATTGATTTAACACAACCAAAAACAGTTCCACAGCATGTCCTTTATGACAATAGTGAATTGATGGATAAAGTTAGTGCTATTTTTAAAAAGGCGTTCAACAAAGAATTAGCTTTCGATTATCGCGCGGGAAAAACGATACCAATTCACCTTGTTGAGAAGAAAGATCTTGACCATATTGCTGATCGTGTAAGCAATGAATATGTTAATTTGTTGAGGGAATTTCCACGATTAGATAAACAAGGTGATGGAATTAAAAGTTATGCGGGAATTTTGTTTGAAACCATTGCTCATAACTACGATGTTACAATGATTGATGAACCCTAAGCATTTTTACATCCACCACAAATGCGGAGATTAGGGCAAACACTTTCAGAGGAAGTAAATGGGCAATTGATAGTTGCTACTCATAGTAGCGATATTCTCCGAGGTTTTCTTGAAGGAACAAAGGGAGACCTCAAAGTTATAAGAGTAAGAAGAGACAACAATGTTAATTATATACATGAACTAGATCAGACAATCGTAAAAGAACTATGGTCAAAACCAAATCTGAGATATTCAAATGCATTAGAGGCTATTTTTCATGAGCAGGTAATTATCTGCGAAGATGATAGCGACTGTAGATTATTCAATTATGTTGCAGATCATCTGATAAATGAACATAACCATATTTTTCCTGACACATGTTTTGTTCCAACAGGCGGAAAGCATGCTATACCAGGAATTGCAAATGCACTACGATTATCCGGCGTTCCTGTCAAATCAATTTTCGACTTTGATCTTATTTCAGAAAAAAACATATTGAAAAAAACTTTATTGGCTTTTGGTTGTGAGGTCGAGAAATTGGATAAAGTTTTAACTCTATGGGATCAGATAAATGCAGAGATAACGCAAAAATGCAAGGTAATTAGTAATGAGGATATCAAGAAAAATATTCTTGAATTTCTAGAAAAAACACCTGCAGATAAAGTTTCAAAGAATAAAATAGAAGAATTTTTCAAACAAAAGAAACCATGGAGTCATGTTAAGGATAATGGTATAACCGGATTACCTAAGGGTAATATACGTAAGATATTTCATGAATTCAATAATGAGCTAAAAGCCTTGGGAATATTTCTGATTCCAGTTGGTGAAATTGAGAATTTCAGTGCAGAAACTGGCCTTCATGGTCCTGCCTTTGTTGAGAAATTTCTCACTGAAAGGAATGTTGAAGATGACGATTTGAAGAGTCTTAAGGATTTCGTCTTTGAAGTTTTCAGCTCAAAAATTTCTAATCCAGTTTTAGCATTAAAAGAAACCATCATTGGTGGCGATAAAGTGGCGGTAGAAATGGCGAATAATGGGTAATCATTGGCAAATAGTGGCAATCTATGTCAATGATAAATAACGCAAAGCAATGATTTTCGGTTGTTGTGATAGGCACTCATAATCGCTTGGTCGCTGGTTCAAGTCCAGCAGGGGCCACCAAATTTTAGCTTTGCAATCATATAATTAAGCCACTCCAGCGAGTGGCTTTTTTCTATGTTACTGACAGCGGCCCTTTATCGTCCCCCTACTTCTTAACTGAGCCCGTTCCCAATCCAGACCCCAACTGTATGACGCAGAGCAGAACAGGCTTAACTTCGCCTCGACGACCACCTTGCGGGTCAGTTTTATGATTAGCTTTTGTATCGAGTGAAATGCCGGTAAATTTTTTTCGTTGCCAAAATGGCGAGTACGCCCAGGAGAATTGAAGCTAAGCCAAGGAAAACTAGTAAAGAAAGGAGATGACTGAACAAGCCACCAAAGCTAGTGAAATCACTCAATCGTGCAAACTGCTCCGGAGTGAGTACACGAACGACGATCTCTGGAATAGTTAGAAAGAAAATAATTACTACCAGAACATAAATTGCCACTCTACCGCTTTTTTTCATTATCTTCCTTGCCCCCTATGACAACGATGATCAATTATTGACAGGGTCATGTTACAACAAGGGAAATTACAATGGCAGAAGGCTATGCAAAAATGAAGCTGCAATCAGAAAGGAATTTAGCTCTGGCGCTTACCAAAGCATTGCGAGAAATACAAGCCACCAATATGAGCACTATCGAAAATCTGAAGCTTGGTACACAGCGTTTAATGAACTATGGCTCGTGCTTGATACCAGACGATTACTACCGCAATGCCTGTCGCGAGCTAATAAATGAGGACCGCCGTCTAACATTAGCACTTGCTGAAATTTATAATCGAAACGATGTTGCTCTTGATATGGTTGAGATTTACTTTCGGAAAACTCTCAAACGACTTGGAGAGCAAAAGAGTAGCAATCTCGCTGTCTTTCTTAAAAAGGAATTAGGCGATAAGGCTTATGAGTACGCCGAAAAATCCAGCAAACTAGCGCTGTCCTTAACTATTGCAAAGCTCATAATCAGTAGTGGTGATTTTCATCAGTCGCATATCAGAATGGTCAATTCATTATCATCAATGTATGTTAACGGCGCCATAATCTATTCGAAAGCGCAGGTAGCTGCATTAGCGGCTAATAAGCTCAAATTTCAGGATTCAGAATATTATCAGGCCTTGTACCAACAGAATCTTGAGATGCTTTATTTTCTTATTGAACCACAAATGACAAAAATAATTTATCAAGTTGAATCAGGTGGAAACAATGAGGAAATAATCGGCGATGCTTTATATGAGTTATTAAAAAGATGAAACGAGCAATATTATGGTTTCTGCAGTCTTATATTTATTACATCCCTATAGCACTCATCGTTGCTGGTGCTTATATATTCGCGCGTTTCCTGCCTGACTATTTTGGTATTCTTACCTTTGCAGGGATCATCATTGTTACCTATTTTTATGTAAAACATAATCGTTGGTTCTGATGGGAGTAGGGAAATCAACAGCCCTCACGCGCGCGCGCAAAAAAAGCCAACCCCGTACTCTCCAGGTGTTGGCCCTATCTTAAAGCTGCGACAATCTCACCATGTTAAAACACGTACGCATGTCCAGCGTAAATTCGTTAGAAACGACATGTGCCTTCAATCGATATACAGATGCTCAACTGGCGTGTAGCTACGCCTGCATCTAACGCGAAGTCAGATAACTTTACGCGAGCCGTATTCACGGCCAGGATTGTCCTGCCTGCTGCCTGAGTATTCCTTCTCTTACCTCCACACTGCCCGCCCCCCGGAAGGGAACTGGAATCCCTCTGGTATCCCTCTCTTTGGTCCACTGCCTAATCTACAGATATTTTACCGAACCGTAATGCCTTTACTTGCGTATTTTGCGTAGGGACCCGCCTTGCTTTAGAGATAATTACTCTATATTTCAATGAATTAGATTTAACCTCATAAAGCAACTCTCTTATTTTCCTGTTAAGCGCCCATCTTCACACTCTGTAAATTCTAAAGAAATCCCCCATCGCGCCGATCATCATCCGTGTGTATTATTTCCTGTAGCTTTTACAACAACTAACCTTAACTCAAATACTAAAGCGCCAAAGCGAAAGGCATCATGAGCACACCGATCAAACGGCTAGAAATCATTAAAAATGCCATTGAACTGGAAGATGACGACATCATCCAGAGCCAGCTGACACGCCTGAAAAATGAAGCGTTTGACGATGAGCTACAGGCAATCGTCGTGGCGCTTGAGGAGAAGAACTACACCGCTGCGATGGCGGCAATTACCGCCTGGCTGCAGGGCCAGCGCGCCGTAACCCAGTGGCGAGATCCGCAGGTGGCCGCCAGCAAGCTGGAGCTGAAGGCGCTGGAAGAGCGTCTACGCGATCTGATTGACCGGCGCAACGCCCGGGTGCAGCAGCTTGATGAGTTCAACGATCTCTATTTTTCTCGCCTCGGGCCGCTGATGCAGCAGATCCTCGCCCTGCGTAAAACGCTGGCCGAGCTCAATCTGCGCCGTCAGCAGGCGGAAGCGCGTCGTCGCGAGGAAGATTACCGTCGCTGCCAGCGCTATATGGCGCAGGCGGTAGAGGTGCTGGCGACGCTCACCCAGCGCTGGCGCGATCTCCCGGCCGACTCCGTGCAGGCCGCTGAGGCGCGTAAGCATCTGGAACAGCAAAGCAATCTGATTGCCAACCTGCTGGCCGAAGCGCTGGAGCTGGAGAGCGGCTTAACGCGCGAAGAGGAGCCTGCGCGTCAGGCGCGCGACGACGCTAACGAAGAGTACGAGAAGTATCGCGAGCAGCATCACGATGCCGAAGTGCGGCTGCGCAAGGGCAAGGATCTTTCGGAAGAGGATCGGAACGAGCTCAAGCGCCTCTGGCGGCAGGCGAGCAAGCTCTGCCACCCGGATCTGGTGGCGGACGACCTGAAAGAGGAAGCTAACGCGATGATGGTCCAGCTCAACCAGGCGAAGCAGCGTGGCGACGTTAAAACCATTCGCTCACTGGTGGCCCGGCTGCAGCAGGGCTTTGAGCCATTGATGGCAAGCGACAGGCTGAACGATCTGGAACGTATCCGCAAAAAAATGGCGCAGGTTCGCGAGCAAATCGACATTTTAGTGAACGAGCTGGCGGAGCTGGAGAAAGAGGAGTCCTGGCTTCTGGTCTCGTCGCTGAACAATATGGAAGCATACTTCGCTCAGCAGGAGAAAGCGCTGCACGAGGTCCGCGCCTCGCTCGAACATCAGGTGAGCGAAGCGCAGCTGGATTCCGCCGCCTGATTATTTGGCGTGCCAGTATGCGCTGGCACGCACCAGTTGAGGGTCAATCGCGTCGGTTTCAAACTGACGGCTCAGCGTCTTCACTACCTTCCCTTCCCCGGTCAGCCAGATGAAGTAATCTTCCCCTGGAACGGTCAGCGCCGCCAGATGGTCCGCTACCGCCTGCTCGCTGTGGCCCACCACCCAGGTGATTTCGAACTCGCTCAGGTGTGCCAGATAGTCTTTATAAGATTCGTCCCCGACCGTCACTACCGCATGAACCTGCGGGCGAACCGGCAGTTTAGCAATGCTTTCTAAGCGTCGACGCAGCGCGGGCATGCCGGACTCGTCGCACACGTACAGCTGCCAGGCGTAATCCTCCGGCACCACCAGCGAACCACGCGGACCGCCGATGGTCAGCCTGTCTCCCGCTTTCGCCTCGACCGCCCAGCGGCTGGCAATGCCGCCGTCGTGAATGAAGAAATCGAGTACCAGCTCATGGTTTGCCTCGTCGTACAGCGGCGTGTAGTCGCGCGTCTGAGGACGTACGCCGTCACCCCAGTCGATGCCTTCATCGGTGACCACCGGCGGTACAAATACCGCCCCAGGAGCCGGGAAAAAGACTTTTGTATGGTCGTCGAAACCGCGGGAGCTAAAGCCCTCCAGCTGCTCGCCGCCTAAAACAATGCGCTGGAAACCCGCGCTGGCGCGCTCAACGCGGAGCACCGTCAGCTCGCGAAAGCGCAGGTCATTACGAACACGCTGTGGGTAACGGGTAGATGCCATTTTTAGCCCCTTCTATGGTGAATACGATATATCTAAATCAATTATCCAAATGATAATGATTACTAGTAAGTAAAAATGCAAGATCTTTTAGATTGCATCTGAATATATCTTAGATATAGTTTAGATATATCAAATTGAGAGAGCTACTATGCGACACGAACACGACAGCGGCAGGCGCCGACCGCGCTTTTTCGGCCACGGCGATCTGCGGCTGGTGATTCTGGATATCCTGACCCGCAGCGCGAGCCACGGCTACGAGCTGATCAAAGAGATCGAGAACCTGACCCAGGGGAATTACACCCCGAGCCCAGGAGTGATCTACCCGACCCTGGATTATCTTCAGGATCAAACCTTTATCACCATTACGGAAGAAGAGAACGGTCGTAAGACGATTACGATTACCGCTGAAGGACAACGCTGGCTGGACGAAAACCGGGAACAGCTGGAACAGATCCAGGTGCGTATCAAAGCGCGTTCCGTCGGTTTTCAGCTGCGCAAAAACCCGCAGATGAAGCGGGCGCTGGATAACTTCAAAGCGGTGTTAGACCTGAAGGTGAATCAGGGAGAGCTCAGCGACGCGCAGCTCAAGCAGATTATCGGCGTTATTGACCGCGCGGCGCTCGAGATCTCCCAGCTGGACTAAGCCGGAGCGTGCTCGCTCACGCGGAAGACGCGTACCAGCTCCTTCAGGTGCATCGCCTGTTCGTTAAGCGATGCTGCCGCCGCGACGGACTCCTCCACCAGCGCGGAGTTCTGCTGGGTGGTGGCATCAATCAGGCCAATCGCGCTGTTAATCTGCGAGATACCTTCCGTCTGCTCGTGGCTGGCCTGGCGGATTTCGCGCAGGATCACGTCCATCTCTTCCACGTTGCCGACCATCCCGTTGATCAACGCACTCGCTTTTTCAACCAGGTTCATCCCGTCCTGGGTCTGGCTGGTAGAGCTCTCAATCAGCTCGCGGATTTCGCTGGCAGACGACGCGCTCTTCTGGGCAAGCTGGCGAACTTCACCCGCCACCACCGCAAAGCCGCGACCGTGCTCGCCGGCGCGCGCCGCTTCCACCGCCGCGTTCAACGCCAGAATATTGGTCTGGAAAGCAATAGCGTCGATCAGGTCGATAATGTCGGACATTCGGTTCGATGTTTCGTTAATCAGGCGCATTTTGCTGGTCACCTGCTTCATCATCTCGCCGTTGTTTTTGACCACCGTGGCGGCATCCGCCGAGAGGTTGGTCGCTTCCCCGGTATGCGAGGCGGTATTTTTCACCGTTGCGGTGATCTGCTCCATCGAGGCGGCGGTCTGTTCTACAGAACTTGCCTGCTCTTCCGTGCGCGCGGCCAGATCCTGGTTCCCGGCGACAATCTGCGCGGCTGCGCTGGAGATATTCTCCGAGCCGGTTTGCACCTGCTGCACAATGTCCAGCAGTCGCGTTTTCATCTCCATCAGCGCATGCAGCAGCAGACCCGTTTCGTCTTTGCCGTGTGGCGTGATGCTGCCCGTGAGATCGCCCTCAGAAATGGCTTTTGCAAAATGCACCGCCTCGCCGAGCGGACGAGTGATAGCGCGCACGATAAACCAGCCAATCAGGCTGCCTGCCGCAATGCTAAAGAGCGTGAGCAGGATCAGCAGCAGGCGGTTAGACCTGAAATCCCCTTCCACCTGCGCGCCTGCACTCTGCATCTCGCTGTTTTGAATGGTAATCAGCTCCTTCACCTTCGCTTTATAAGCCTGCTGCACGGCGAGGGTGGTGGTCATCATCTCCTGAATAGCGCCCGCACGATTGTTGTTCTGCACCGCCTGCAGAATGCGGTAGCGCGAGTCCAGATACTGCTGGCGCACGCTGCGGATCTCCGCCAGAACCTGCTGAGACTTTTGATCCTGCAGCGCGTTGTTCAGCTCGCCCAGGATCACCGTGATGTGCTCGCTGATCTCTTTCAGGCGCTGCTGAGATTGCCCCGTATAGGTGCCCTGCTCGTCCAGCAGCATCAGCTGTTGAGTGCTAATAAATTCCTGGAAGTTATCGATTAACTGGTTCGCTTTTACCGTGGTCGGATAATCACTGGTAATAATCGATTGCATCCCGTTATTAGCCCGATCCAGACTCAGCAGAGACAGGCTCGCACTGATGGCCATCAGGACAATAAAGAACCCGAACGCCAGAAATAATTTCGTGCCGATCTTTACGTCATGTAAGAACATATTTTCTCCATCGATGTGATTATTTCTCAGACGATCGCTGTTATCGGTAACGATTTCGCTAACTTTATGAGTTTGATCGTTTTTTTATTTCATAACCCCCGCAATGCATAGGTGTAGGCTATTAATATGGCCTCATCGATCGTTATCAGACCGTCAAACGGGGTATTTTCGAAATAGCATTCTGAAGAACTGACTTAGGCAGGAATAAATAACCGAGGCACTTTCTTTAGTTATTTAATATTAAATTAACAATAAACCACATTAATAGTCACAATCAGAAAAATAAAAAGCCGTTTATTCCCTACGGAATAAACGGCTTTTTTGGAACATTACTGACTCAGTGGAGCACAGTCACCGCATCCTTGAGGCGTCCGGCGCGGTGCTTCACCATTGCAGAAATGTGGGCGCTCTCCTCGACCAGGTCGGCGTTTTTCTGCGTAATGCTGTCGAGTTCAGCCACCGCGCGGGTCAACTCTGACAGCCCGGTGGCCTGCTCGGAGGTCGCGTGGCTGATCTGGGCGATAAGCTGCGTCACGTTTTTCACCTGCACCACGATATCATCCATCGTGCGGCCTGCGGCGTGAACCTGCTCAGAGCCGGACTGCACCTTGCTGGCGCTGGCATCAATGAGTTTACGAATATCATTGGCGGCACTGGCGCTGCGGCTGGCGAGATGGCGCACTTCGCCCGCGACCACGGCAAAACCTTTTCCCTGCTCTCCTGCCCTTGCCGCTTCAACCGCCGCGTTCAGCGCCAGAATGTTGGTCTGGAAAGCGATATCGTTAATCAGGGAGGTAATCGAGCCAATCCGCTGCGTGCTGTCGGCAATGTCATCCATGGTTTTGACCACGGTCTGCATCGCGTTGCCCCCTTTCGTCGCCGCGCTGCTCGCGGCCACGGAGAGTTTATCCACCTCGGCGGCAGTTTCAGAGTTACTCTGAACGGAAGCGGCCATCTGGTTCATTGTTGCGACGGTCTGCTGCACGTTCGCCACGGTCTGACGCGTGCGATCGTTCAGGTCTTCATTTCCCTGCGCCAGCCTGTCGCTGCCGTCACGGACGCTCACCACCTGGCTCGAGACGTCATTGATTAACCAGCGGCACATCAGGCCCAGCTGCCCGACCGCGCGCAGCGTCAGCCCCAGCTCGTCGCTGCGGTTCAGATGCTGCACGCTGTTGCGCTCACCGGTTGCGACCTTCAGGGCCTGTCGCGCCACATTCTCTACCGGGCGGACAATCTGTTGCTCAAACAGCAGCGTCCCCAGCAGCATCACCACCGCGGCAGCTACGAGCGGCATCCACCCGGCGGAAGTCGCGACCAGCGTGGCGGCGAGAACGGCAAAAAGCGCCGCCATCACGCTGCGCACGCGCCAGCGCAGCGGCATTGCCGGCAGTTTACCCAGCCAGCCTTTTCCAACCACCAGCCCCTTGTGCACGCGTTTCTTACAGCTCCCGTCGTTCAGCGCCCGGTAGAGCGGCTCCACGATCGCAATCTCTTCGGCTGTGGCTTTGGTGCGAATGGACATATAGCCCGTCACCTGCCCGCGGCGCACCATCGGCACCGCATTCGCACGCACCCAGTAGTGGTCGCCGTTTTTGCGCCGGTTTTTGACAATTCCGCTCCACGGCTCGCCCTGCTGCAGCGTGTACCACATATCGGCAAACGCGGCTTTTGGCATGTCGGGGTGGCGGACCAGATTGTGCGGCTGGCCCGTCAGCTCATCGAGCTGGTAGCCGCTCACCTGCACAAAGGTGTCGTTGGCGTGTGTGATGTAGCTGTGGACGTCTGTGGTAGACATTAAGGTGGTGTCATCGTCCAGAGAATATTCATTCTGGGTGACATAGGTTGGAGAGGACATCGTGGGCATCCCTTGCAGGTTATTTGAATGTTAATTTTGTGGGTCAATGTTTTTTCGGCGGTAAACAATTTATCTTTAGTTGTTAAACTTGATGAAGATCGCAGATTTCACTTAAACCATACTTTTTGTACGATTTTATAATTCATTGATTTCAAATACTTTCGTAAAGAAATTACCTATAAAGCATGACCAGTTAATGCCCACTTAAGTTGCAGCCAATGCACTTCTTTAGTGCAGATGCGCTTTTCCGCCTCATTTACCCTTTTTGTCCTGTACCGCTAAATCCCGTTTCGGTTGCTCCGGCATGATTAAATATTGTGCAACATTATTTTAACCTGGCGTTTATCCCGATTTTCGTTAAGTCATCTGAAGTGGCGTAATCCCTGCAATACTTAAACCAGTATCATGTGATACGCGATCCCCGGGAGCACATTTTGAACAGGTTACCTTCCAGCGCCTCGGCTCTTGCCTGTACCGCGCACGCAATGAATCTCATTGAGAAGCGAACGCTCGATCATGAGGAAATGAAACAACTTAACCGAGAGGTCATCGATTACTTTAAAGAGCACGTCAATCCAGGTTTTCTGGAGTATCGCAAATCTGTTACCGCCGGCGGGGATTACGGAGCCGTAGAGTGGCAAGCGGGGAGTCTTAACACGCTTGTCGACACCCAGGGACAGGAGTTTATCGATTGCCTGGGTGGTTTTGGTATCTTCAACGTGGGGCACCGTAATCCAGTTGTGGTTTCCGCCGTACAGAATCAACTTGCGAAACAACCTCTCCATAGCCAGGAACT
>Ga0308166_1003920_pt1 | contig 12242 bp, 8 predicted proteins | sample PhyCR2_2_FD_202137 | JGI IMG/M metagenome (GOLD analysis project Ga0308166, IMG submission 202137) | Phyllosphere microbial communities from UC Gill Tract Community Farm, Albany, California, United States - DLSLCC.R2 | ecosystem: Host-associated > Plants > Phyllosphere > Unclassified | place... | reverse complement strand
AGCGTCACGCTGGCCATCGTCGCCATGCTCGCCTTCGGCCTGTGCACCCACATGGCGTGCGGTTCGACCTACGCCCTGGTGCCGTTCGTGAGCCGCAAGGCGCTGGGCGGCGTGGCCGGCATCGTCGGCGCGGGCGGCAACGTCGGCGCCGTGCTGGCCGGCTTCCTGATGAAGGGCACGGGCGACGTGCGCCAGACCCTGATGATCCTCGGCGGCGCCGTCCTCGTCGCGGCGCTGTGCGCCATCGGCGTGCGCTTCACGCTGACCGTCCCCGAAACGCCGGCACCCGCCGCCGCCTGAACACGTTATTGCAGCATAGGAGTCGCAACATGAAACTGATCGTCATCGGCCACGGCATGGTAGGCCACAAATTCCTCGAAACCCTGTTCGCGGAAGCCAAGCAGGATGCCCATTTCCACGTCACCGTGCTGTGCGAGGAACCGCGTCCGGCCTACGACCGCGTGCACCTGTCCTCGTTCTTCTCCGGCACCACTGCCGACCAGCTGTCGCTCGTCGCACCGGGCTTCTTCGAACAGCACGCCGGCCAGGTCGACCTGAAGCTGAACGCGCAGGCCGTCGCCGTCGACCGTGATGCGAAAACCGTCACGCTGGCCGATGGCGCCGTGCTCTCGTATGACAAGCTGGTGTTCGCGACGGGTTCCTACCCGTTCGTGCCGCCGGTCCCGGGCAAGGAGCGCGACGACATCTTCGTCTACCGCACCATCGAAGACCTGGAAAAAATGACGGAATGCGGCGCCCGTTCGAAATCCGGCGTCGTCGTCGGCGGCGGCCTGCTGGGCCTCGAATGCGCCAAGGCGCTGCGCGACATGCACCTCGACACGCACGTCGTCGAATTCGCGCCGCGCCTGATGGCCGTGCAGGTCGACGACCTGGGCGGCCGCGTGCTGCGCAGGAAAATCGAAGAACTGGGCGTCAACGTCCACACGCAAAAGAACACGCTGCAGATCGTCGCCGGCGAGTCGGCCACGCACCGCATGGAATTCGCGGACGGCAGCTTCCTCGAAGCGGACATGATCGTGTTCTCGGCCGGCATCCGCCCGCGCGACGAACTGGCCAAGGCCGCCGGCCTGGCACTGGGCCCGCGCGGCGGCATCGCCATCGACGACGCCTGCCTCGCCTCCGACCCGCACATCTACGCCATCGGCGAATGCGCCTCGTGGGGCGGCCAGACGTTCGGCCTCGTCGCACCGGGCTATGAAATGGCCCGCATCGTCGCACGCGCGCTGATCGGCCAGGAAGCCGCCTTCGCCGGCGCCGACATGAGCACCAAGCTGAAACTGATGGGCGTGGACGTCGCGTCGATCGGCGACGCCCACGGCAACACGCCGGGCTCGCGCAGCTTCCAGTTCACGGACGAGCGCAAGCAGGTCTATAAAAAGATCGTCGTGTCCGATTGCGGCAAGAAGCTGCTGGGCGCCGTGCTGATCGGCGACGCGGCCGAATACGGCAGCCTGCTGCAGATGATGCTGAACGATATGGAGCTGCCGGAGTCGCCGGAATTCCTGATCCTGCCGCAGCTCGAGGGCGGTGCGCGTCCGGCGCTGGGCGTCGACGCGCTGCCGGCAAGCGCGCAGGTCTGTTCGTGCAACGCCGTCACCAAGGGCACCATCGCCGACGCGGTGGCCGGCGGCGCATGCGACATCGGCGCGATCAAGTCGTGCACGAACGCCGGCACGTCGTGCGGCGGCTGCGTGCCGCTCGTCACGCAGATCATGAAGTCCGAGATGGCGAAGGCCGGCATGGCCGTCAACAACCACCTGTGCGAACACTTCCCGTACTCGCGCCAGGAACTGCACCACCTGATCCGCGTGGGCGGCATCAAGAGTTTTGCCGAACTGCTGCACAAGCACGGCACGGGCCTGGGCTGCGACATCTGCAAGCCGGTCGCCGCCAACATCCTCGCGTCGACGTGGAACGACTTCGTGCTGAAGCCGCAGCACGCGAGCCTGCAGGATTCGAACGACTACTTCCTCGGCAACATCCAGAAGGACGGCACGTATTCCGTCGTGCCGCGCATGCCGGGCGGCGAAGTGACTCCGGACGGCCTGATCGCCGTGGGCGCGGTCGCGAAGAAGTACGGCCTGTACACCAAGATCACGGGCGGCCAGCGCGTCGACCTGTTCGGCGCCCGCGTGGACCAGCTGCCGGCGATCTGGGAAGAGCTGATCGCGGCCGGTTTCGAATCGGGCCACGCCTACGGCAAGTCGCTGCGTACCGTGAAATCGTGCGTGGGCTCGACGTGGTGCCGCTACGGCGTGGGCGATTCCGTCGGCTTCGCCATCGCGCTGGAAAACCGCTACAAGGGCCTGCGCGCGCCGCACAAGATCAAGTTCGGCGTCTCCGGCTGCACCCGCGAATGCGCCGAGGCGCAGGGCAAGGACGTGGGCCTGATCGCCACCGAGAAGGGCTGGAACCTGTACGTGTGCGGCAACGGCGGCATGAAGCCCCGCCACGCGGAACTGATCGCGTCGGACCTGGATGAAGCGGCGGTCGTGAAGCTCGTCGACCGCTTCCTGATGTTCTACGTGCGCACCGCCGACCGCCTGCAGCGCACCAGCACGTGGCGCGAGAACCTGGAGGGTGGCCTGGATTACCTGAAGCAGGTCGTCGTCGACGACAAGCTGGGCATCGCCGCCGAACTGGAAGCCGACATGCAGCGCGTGGTCGACACCTACGCCGACGAGTGGAAGAACGCCGTCGAAGACCCGGCCGTGCGCCAGCGCTTCCGCAGCTTCGTCAACACCGAGGGCACCGACGACAACGTCGTGTTCATGGCGGAGCGCGGCCAGATCCGTCCGGCCACCATCGAAGAACGCCGCCGCACCATTCCGATCGCCGTCGCCTGATTTATTGAAACGAACAAGGAGAACACCATGCATCGCGATATCCAACTGAACCAGTGGAATGCCGTCTGCTCGCTCGACCAGATCGTCCCGGATACGGGCGTCGCGGCCCTGCTGAACGGCCGCCAGGTGGCCGTGTTCCGCGTGGGCGCCGAGGAACCGCGCCTGTTCGCCATCGATAACTACGATCCGAACTCGGACGCCGCCGTCCTGTCGCGCGGCCTGGTCGGCAGCATCGGCGAGCGCATCGTCGTCGCGTCGCCGATCTACAAGCAGCACTTCGACCTGCAGACCGGCGAATGCCTGGAAGCGCCGCACCACTCGGTGTCGAGCTACCCGGTGCGCGTCGAGGATGGCAAGGTCTGGGTGGGTGCGTAAATGAAGACCCATCCGCGCCTGGTCGTCATCGGCAACGGCATGGCGGGCATGCGCACGGTCGAGGAGCTGCTGAAGCTCGCGCCCGACATGTACCGCATCACCGTGTTCGGCGCGGAGCCGCACGGGAATTACAACCGCATCCTGCTGTCGCCCGTGCTGGCCGGCGAGAAGACCGTCGACGACATCATGCTCAACACGCGTGAATGGTACGACGCCAACGGCATCACGCTGCACGCGGGCGACCCGGTCGTGCGCATCGACCGCAAGAAGCGCGTCGTGCATGCCGCGTCCGGCCTCGTGGTGCCGTACGACCGCCTGTTGATCGCCACCGGTTCGAAGCCGTTCATCGTGCCGGTGCCGGGCCACCAGCTGCCGGGCGTGATCGGCTTTCGCGACATCAGCGACGTCGACACGATGCTGGACGCCGCGCGCGCGGGCGGGAAGGCCGTCGTCATCGGCGGCGGCCTGCTCGGCCTGGAGGCGGCCAATGGCCTGCTGCGCCAGGGCATGGAAGTCGCCGTCGTGCACGTGACGGGCAGCCTGATGAACCAGCAGCTCGACCCGCCCGCCGCGGAACTGCTGCGCGCGAGCCTGGAACAGCGCGGCCTGCGCATCCTGCTGAACCGCCAGACCGTCGCCATCGAGGGCGAGGACCGCGTGCGTTCGGTGCGCTTCGAGGGCGGCGAGACCGTGGACGCCGACCTCGTCGTGATGGCCGCCGGCGTGCGCCCGAACGTCGAGCTGGCGAAGGCCGCGGGCCTGCATTGCGAGCGCGCGATCGTCGTCGACGACACGCTGCAGACCTACGACCCGCGCGTGTACGCCGTCGGCGAATGCGTGCAGCACCGCCGCGCCACGTTCGGTCTCGTCGCGCCGATCTGGGACCAGGCGCGCGTCGCCGCCGCCCACCTCGCAGGCTCGGGGCACCGCCGCTACGTGCAGCAGGCCACCGCGACGAAGCTGAAGGTGACGGGCGTGGACCTGTACTCGGCCGGCGACATCGTCGGCGGAGAAGGCAGCGAAGACCTCGTGCTGCGCGACCGCCGCGGCGGCATCTATAAACGCCTCGTCGTCGCGGGCAACCGCCTGACGGGCGCCGTGTTGTACGGGGACGTCGCGGACGGTCCCTGGTACTTCGACCTGATTCAACAGCGGACGGACATCTCGTCCATCCGCGACCAGTTGCTGTTCGGCCGAGCGGCCTGACGAGGAGTTTCACATGAAGTTGTCCGCCATCCCCACCACCATCAAAACGACGTGCCCGTACTGCGGCGTCGGCTGCGGCGTCAGCGCCCAGGTCGGGCAGGACGGCACGCTCGCGATCGCGGGCGACGCGGCGCACCCCGCAAGCCTGGGGCGCCTGTGCGTGAAGGGTTCCGCATTGGGCGAGACGCTCGGCAACCGCGGCCGCCTGCTCGCGCCGATGCTGCGCGAAGAAGGCGCGCTGCGCGAAGCGTCGTGGGACGAGGCGCTGGACAAGGTCGCTTCCGGCTTCGCGCGCGTGATCGCGGAGCACGGCCCGGACGCCGTCGCGCTGTACGTCTCCGGCCAGCTGCTGACCGAGGACTACTACGTCGCCAACAAGTTCATGAAGGGCTATGTCGGCAGCGCGAACATCGACACGAACTCGCGCCTGTGCATGTCGTCGGCCGTGGCCGGCCACAAGCGCGCGTTCGGCGAAGACATCGTGCCGGGCTGCTATGAGGACTTCGAGCAGGCCGACCTGATCGTGCTCGTCGGCTCGAACGCCGCCTGGTGCCACCCGACCCTGTACCAGCGCATCGCACGCGCGAAGCAGGACCGTCCGGAACTGAAGGTGGTCGTCGTCGACCCGCGCCGCACGGCCACGTGCGACATCGCCGACCTGCACCTGCCCGTCAAGCCGGGCACGGACGTGTGGCTGTTCGACGGCCTGCTGGGCCATCTCGCCCAGCACGCGGCGGACGACAGCTTCATCGAAGCCCATACGACGGGCGTGGCCGATGCACTGGACGCGGCTGGCAAGGCGGGCACGCTGGCAGAAGTGGCGAAAGCCTGCCGCCTCGACCCGCGCGACCTGGAGCGCTTCTACGACCTGTTCGCGCACACGGAGAAGGTCGTGACGGCGTTCACGATGGGCGTGAACCAGTCCACAAGCGGCGCCGACAAGGTCAATGCGATCATCAACTGCCACCTGATCACGGGCCGCATCGGCCGTCCCGGCATGGGGCCGTTCTCGTTGACCGGTCAGCCGAATGCGATGGGCGGACGCGAAGTGGGCGGCCTCGCGAACATGCTGGCCGCGCACATGGACCTCGACGACGCCGCGCAACGCGCCGCGCTGCAGGAGTTCTGGGACTCGCCGCACGTGGCCGGCAAGCCGGGCCTGAAGGCCGTCGACCTGTTCCGCGCCATCGAGGACGGCAAGGTGAAGGCCGTGTGGATCATGGCGACGAATCCGCTCGTGAGCCTGCCCGATGCCGACCAGGCCCGGCGCGCGCTGGAAAAGTGCGAGCTGGTCGTCGCTTCCGACGTCGTGCTCGGCACCGACACGAACGACGCGGCCCACGTGCTGCTGCCGGCCCTAGGCTGGGGCGAGAAGGACGGCACCGTCACCAATTCCGAGCGCTGCATTTCGCGCCAGCGCGCGTTCCTGTCCGCGCCGGGCAGTGCGCGCGCCGACTGGGACATCATGTGCGATGTCGCGCGCCGCATGGGTTTCAAGGGCTTCGATTTCACCTCGCCGCACGAGATCTTCGATGAGCATGCGCGCCTGTCCGGATGGAAGAACGGTACCGACGGCCAGCGCCGCCGCCTGTTCGACGTCAAAGGCCTCGCGGGCATGACGCGCGCCGACTACGATGCGCTCGACCCCGTGCAGTGGCCGGTGCGTACGCCGGAAGAACGGACCGCACGCCTGTTCGGCGACGGCCGCTTCGCGCATGGCGACGGCCGTGCGCGCTTCGTGCCGACGGTGCCGCGCGCGCCTGCGCACCTGCCGGGCGGGGAGTATCCGCTCGTGCTGAACACGGGCCGCGTGCGCGACCAGTGGCACACGATGACGCGCACGGGCCGCTCGCAGAAACTGGCCGAGCACATCCCGGAACCGTACATCGACATGCACCCGCAGGATGCGCTGCTGTGCGGCGTGAAGGCGGGCGAACTGGCGCGCGTGACGAGCGACTGGGGCGCCGTCGTGGCGCGCGTGCAGCACGGCGGCGGCATCGCGCGCGGCAGCGTGTTCATGCCGATCCACTGGAGCGGCCAGACGGCGTCGGACGCGCGCGTGGGCACCGTCGTCAATCCGGCCGTCGACCCGGTGTCGGGCGAGCCGGAATTCAAGCACACGCCGGTGCGCATCGAACCGTTCGGCGTCACGTGGTTCGGTTTCATCCTGTCGCGCACGGAGCTGCCGCTGCGCGAGGCGTCCAACTGGACGCGCGTGCAGGGCAAGGACTTCGTCCGCTACGAACTGGCGGGCCGCAAGCCGTTCGCCGCCGCGCACGACTGGGCGCGCAAGCTGCTGGACGTGCACGACGACGACGCGGACTGGATCGAAGTCGAGGACAAGAACGGCGGCATGTACCGCGCCGTGCACCTCGTCGACGGCCGCATCGAAGCGTGCCTGTTTGTCGCCCAGCGCACCGACCTGCCGGCCCGCACCTGGCTCGCCAGCATGTTCGACAAGGAGCAGCTGGAGCCGGCCGACCGCATCAGCCTCCTGGCGGGCCGCGCGAAAGAGCCGGGCATCGATCCCGGACCGACCGTGTGCTCGTGCTTCGGCGTGGGGCGCAAGACCATCGAGATCGCGATCCGCCAGAACAATCTGTGCGATGCGGCGGGCGTGACGGCGTGCACCAAGGCCGGGGGGAATTGCGGGTCGTGCATTCCCGAGATCCGCTCGCTGCTGGCGGAGGCGCAGGTCGCGGAAGCATAGCTTCGTCGTCCCCGCGAAGGCGGGATAGCGCCCCGGCGCTATCCCCCCAATTTTGCTCGCATCGTGCCTACGCATAGAACTTGGGCCCCCGCCTTCGCGGGGGCGACGTTGATTAGCGTCCCGGCGGCGCCACCACCCCATACGCCTGCGGCACCGCCACGCGCATGATGTCGATGAAGCGCCGCAGCCGGGCCGGATAAAAGCGCGCCGGCGGGTAGATCAGCCAGATCGGCAGCGGCGACGCCTGCCAGTCCGGCACGAGCTGCACGAGCCGGCCCGCGTCCAGTTCCTCGCGCAACGCCCAGCGCGACCCCAGCGCCGCCCCCACGCCCAGCGTGACGGCGCTGCGCATCGCATACAGGTTGTCCGTGTAGAGGCGCGGCTGGACGGGCACGCGCACCGTGTCGCCCGTCCGCGCATGGGTCAGGGCCACCTCGTCGCGGTAATAATGGCTGACGGCGATCCAGGGCAGCGCCGCCAGTTCATCCGGATGGGCGGGCAGGGCGCGGCCGTCGAACAGGCCGGGCGTCGCGATGACGATGCGCGGTACGTCGCCCAGCCGGATCGCGACCATCGACGGATCGGGCACCTCGCCCACGCGGATCGCACAATCGATGCCTTCGCCGATGAAGTCCGGCGTGCGGTCGTGCAGAACCCAGTCCACCGTCATGCGCGGATAGCGCGCGAGATACGCCGCCAGCGGCGCGACAAGTTGCTGCTGGCCGAACGCGTGCGGCGCGACGACGCGCAGCATCCCCACCGGTTCGTCCACGGCGCCCCGGATCTCGCTCTCGAATTCCTGCCACCCCGCGATGAGCTCTTTTGCGCGCGCATAGCAGCGCATGCCGTCGTCCGTCAGCTTCATCGCATGCGTGGACCGCTGCAGCAGGCGCACGCCCAGCGATTTTTCCAATGACTTCAAACGGCGGCTGATCGTCGGCTGCGTCGTCGCGAGTGCGCGCGCGGCGGCGGACAGGCTGCCGGCATCCACGATGCGGACGAAGGTTTCGACCAGCATCATACGGTCGGCAGATGGATTAATCGTCGAAAAGTCCGTACTCATACGTATGGAGTATAACAGTTCGACGTTCGCCGGTGCTACACAGCCATGTTTCGGCTCTCCATAATGCACTGCAACAACGCACCCACCATGGAGTCCAACATGAGCATCGCACACACGACGGCGACTGTCATACCGATCCGCACGACGCTGACCTCGCCCCTGATCTTCCTGCTGGCCGCAAGCACGGGCCTGTCCGTCGCCGCCCTGTACTACAGCCAGCCCACGCTGGGCGTGCTGGCGACCGACCTGCACGCCAGCAACCAGGCCGTCGGCTGGATCCCGACGCTGACGCAATTCGGCTACGCCCTCGGCCTGCTGTTCCTCGCGCCGCTGGGCGACCGTTTCGATCGCCGCACCATCATCGTCGTGAAATCGCTGCTGCTGGCCATGGCGCTGCTGGCCATCGCCGCCGCGCCGAGCCTGTCCGTGCTGCTGGGCGCCAGCCTCGCCGTCGGCCTGCTGGCCACCGTCGCCCAGGACATCGTCCCGGCCGCCGCAACGCTGGCCCCGGCCGCGCACCGCGGCCGCATCGTCGGCACCGTCATGACCGGGCTGTTGCTGGGTATCCTGCTGTCGCGCGTCGTGGGTGGACTTGTGGCGGAAGCGCTCGGCTGGCGCGCCGTGTTCGGCGGCGCGGCAGTCGTCGCGGCCTTCACGACGGCGATCCTCGCCCGCGGCCTGCCGAGCTTCAAGCCGACGAGCACCAGCCCGTATCCGGCCCTGTTGGGCTCGCTGTTCGCGCTGTGGAAAGAACACCGCGCGCTGCGCCTTGCCGCCATGGCCCAGGGCCTGCTGTCGATCGGCTTCTCGGCCTTCTGGTCGACGCTGGCCGTGATGTTGCACGGCGCCCCGTTCCACCTGGGTTCGGCCGCCGCCGGTTCGTTCGGCCTGGCCGGTGCCGTCGGCGCGCTGGCTGCCCCGTTTGCCGGCCGCCTGGCCGACCGCCGCGGTCCGCAGTTCGTGACCCGGCTAGGCGCCGGCCTGAGCGTCGCATCGTTCGGCATCATGTTCGCCATGCCGCACCTGTCGACCGGCGCGCAGTTGGTGCTGCTGGCCCTCGCCACCGTCGGCTTCGACCTGGGCGTGCAGGCGACGATGATCGCCCACCAGACCATCGTCTACGGCATCGCGCCGGAAGCCCGCAGCCGCCTGAACGCGATCTTCATGACCACGATGTTCGTCGGCATGGCAGCGGGCGGCGCGCTGGGTGCCCAGGCGCTGGCCGCATGGGGCTGGAACGGCATCGTGCTGCTCGCCGTCGCATCCAGCCTGGCCGCGCTGGCGGTACGGATCCGGGCTGCGTCGGCGTAATAACAGACATCAGGAATGACCAGCGCCAGGCCACGGCAACGCGGCCTGGCGCTGTGCTTTTCCCGGCCGCGCCGTCCGGGCGACGAGCACCGTCGTGCCCACGCAGGCGGCGGCGACGGCGACGAACGCGCCGTAGCGTGCCGGCGTCGGCTGCTGCATCAGCGCCTGGCCGGGCAGCGTCGTACCGATTCCGACGAGCAGCATCATGACCGGGAAGTGGAAGAAGAAGGTGAACGCGGGGGCCGGGTCGTCGGGCACCGTCGTGTGCTGGGCGCCGGGCGGAGCCAGGGCCCAGGCGATGGCGGCGAAGCCCCACCCCACGAGCAGGAATTTGCAGTCGGCGAGCCAGGCGCCGAACGCCGGCGGCCCGTGTACGCCGGCGCCGAGGAAGCGGGACAGCAGCAGCGTGGCGAGAAAGCCGACGATGGCGACGGGCAGCGACGGCCTGGCCCTGCGCAGCGCGCCCATATGCGCCACCGCGACGCTGGTCAGCCAGATGGCCGACCAGATCAGGAACAGGGGCGGCGCCAGCACCACCACGGCCGTCAGCAGCACGACCCGGCCGGCGCGCGTGGCGCGCAGGAAGACGTCCAGCAGGATGGTCGACCAGAACAGGAACGACAGCAAGTACAGCATGCCGTTGCTGCCGAACGTGGGCACGACGAAGGGCTGCAGCATGAACATGTTGCCCAGCAGAGAGGCATAGCCGAGCGTGAGCGTGCTGAAGGCGGGGTAGGCGGTGTACAGGCCGGATCCGTTGAAGAACCGGACGCCCGCGACGTCGGCGGCGGCCCCGAGGACCAGGCCTGGCAGGAGGAGCCCATACAGCGCGACGGCACGCCGGCCCGGGATGGTACCAGCCCGCAGCGCGCGTCCCGTCAGGATGCCGTCGAGGACGAGAAAGACGGCGAACGATTCATGACCGAGTCCCGTCAGGAAATAAAAGACGTTCGTCAGCCACGTTTTCGCGTGCACGTGTTCGTAGTCGACGAACAGCAGGAAGCGGACGTGGTACATCAGCGCCACGATGACGCTGGCCCAGCGTGTCACGAGCAGGAACGACAGGTAAGGGGGGCGCATGATTACAAACAATGTCCTTGCGAACAATGCTGAAAGACATTGAGCCAGTTCAGCGGTCGGATTGCCCGTCAATGGTAGGGAACCGACGTTCGGCGGATTTGAGACTGCGCAGCCGTGGGGCTATTTTGAAGGAAGGTGGATTTCCTGCGCGAGGTACTGCAGTACCGTTGCGACGCGCCTGAGATGTCGGCTTTCCGGATGTGTGAGCAACCACAGCTGAGTCACGCATTCCTCGATCTCCGGACCGACCTGACGCAGGTCCGCGCGCGGCGCCGCGAGAAACAACGGCAGCACCGCCACGCCCAGCCCGAGCGCGACGCACTCCGCCGCCGACAGGATGCTGCTCACCCGATACGCCGGTGCGATCTTCGGAAAGTGCCGGCGCCGCCACAGCACCGACGGATGGTCGGGTAGCGCATCGTCCGGCGCGACCCACGCCACGCCGCGCTCGACCGCGTCCTCGATCGAGCGCAGCCGGCTCCTGCGCGGTGCGAACAACGCGACGCGGATCGGTCCGAGCGGCCGCCCGACCAGGTGCTCGGGCGGTTCGCGCGTCGCGCGGATCGCGATGTCGGCATCGCGCCTGCCCAGGTTGACCGGGGTGTTGCTGGCATCGAGGTCGAAGTCCAGCAGCGGATGGCGCGCGCGCAGCGCCTTCAGCGACGGCGCGACCAGGGCGTGCAGGATGGTGTCCGTGGTGGTGATGCGCACCTGGCCGGAGACCTGGTCCGGACGGACCTGCACCAGCGAGCGGGCTGCCTCGAGCTCGCTCTCCTGCCGCTCCGCATGATGTGCGAGGTTCAACGCGAGTTCGCCCGGCAGGTAGCCGGAACGCGTGCGCTCGAACAGCGCCTGGCCCAGGCCGCGCTCGATGCGCTGCAGGTTGCGGAAGACCGTCGAGCCGTCGACGCCCAGGCGTTCGCCGGCCTGCGCGAGGGTGCCGGCGCGGACGAGCGCCAGCACGGTCTCCAGGTCGGCGCTGCCCATGCGGTAGGGCGGCGATTGCGTTTTTGCAGTCATGGTTTGCAGATGCGCGTATTCCCATTGTAATCACGCAATCATAGACTGCGCTCTCCCACCCATCAAGGAGAGTCGTCATGAGCACTTCGTTTGTTCTTGTCAGCCACGCCCTGTGTCCCTATGTGCAGCGCGCCGCCATCGTCCTGCACGAGAAGGGCGTCCCGTTCGGGCGGCGCGACGTCGATTTGTCGGACAAGCCGGCGTGGTTCCTGGACGTGTCGCCGCTCGGCAAGACCCCGGTACTGCTGGCCGGCGGCGAAGCGATCTTCGAGTCGGCCGTGATCTGCGAATACCTCGATGAGACCGTGGCGCCGCGCCTGCATCCGGATGATGCGTTGCGGCGCGCGCGCCACCGGAGCTGGATCGAATTCGGCTCGGCGCTGCTGAGCGCCATCGCCGTGTTCTACAACGCGCCCGACGAGGCAGCCCTGCTGCGCGCGGCCGACGACATGCATCGGCGCTTGCGGCAGGTGGAGGAGGTGCTGCACGCGCCGCCGTACTTCGACGGCGAACGCTTCTGTATCGTCGATGCGGTGTTTGCGCCGGTGTTCCGCTATCTCGACGTGTTCGAGCGCATCGGCGAGTTCGGGATGCTGGCGGGACTGGGCAA
>Ga0308166_1003918_pt1 | contig 12246 bp, 5 predicted proteins | sample PhyCR2_2_FD_202137 | JGI IMG/M metagenome (GOLD analysis project Ga0308166, IMG submission 202137) | Phyllosphere microbial communities from UC Gill Tract Community Farm, Albany, California, United States - DLSLCC.R2 | ecosystem: Host-associated > Plants > Phyllosphere > Unclassified | place... | reverse complement strand
GCGCTGAGAGACGCTTTTTCGGTCACGCGATTCTCGTTCTGGGTTGGCGCCCTGCTGTCCTCGCTCGTCGGCAGCCTGCTGTACCTGTTCACCGCGCGTTCCATCGAGGGCGATGCCGAAGCCCGTTTCGTCAGCCATGCCCGGCACGCGCAAAGCGTGATCAACGTCCGCTTGCGTTCTTATGCGAATCTGCTGAGCTCGACGAGCAGCATGATCCAGAGCACGCCTGTCCTGACGCACCGGAATTTCAGCGAATTCGTGTCCGCGCTGGACCTGCCCCGCAATTTCCCGGCAATCGACTACATCAATTTTGCGGTGTACGTTCCGGAAGAGCAGCGCGACATCTTCGTGGACGACTTGAGCCGGAACGTGTCGCGCATCTTCGGCGCGCCGGTCGACCTGACCATCTCGCCGCGAGGCGCCAGGGGGCCGTACCTGGTCGTGGCGTACATCGAACCCGCGCCGCCGGGCGCGCGCTACTACGGCATCGACCTGCTGGCCAACCGCTACTTCGGCAACCAGCTGAGCGAGCAGCGCGACCGCGGCATCACGTTTTCCTCGGGGTCGCCGATCCCGCTGCTGTCCCAGCCGAACAATATTTACCTGGGCGTGCGCACGCCCGTGTACCGTGCAGGCCAACCGCTCGATACGGTCGAGGCGCGCCGGGCCGCCTATGCCGGTTCGCTCGGTATCGCGTTCAGCGTGCGCAAGCTGCTGCACGGCGTCATGGACGAGATTCCGATCGCGGGCCTGCGCATGACGCTGTACGACCTTGGCCCCGGCATGGACGCCCAGGGCCGCGATGCGTCGCACAAGCTGCTCACGCTGTTCGACAGCGCAGGCACGTCGACGAATCCGGCACCACCGCTCGGCGCCGGCGCGGACACGTTCGCGGTCATGCTGCCGCTCGACTTCAATGGCCGCCTGTGGAAGGCCGTCTACAGCGTACGCAAGTCCGCGCTGTACACCGAATCCGACGGGTACTACCCGACACTGATGATGGCCTTCGGCTTCGTCGGCTCGGTGCTGCTGTACGCGCTGCTGCACACGCTGACGTCGTCGCGCCGCGCTGCGCTCGCGCTCGCGCAGGACATGACGCGCGAGCTGCGCGAAAGCCAGGACAAGCTGCAGTTGTCGCACCAGAAGCTCAGGCGCCTGGCCGACCACGCCTACCAGATCAAGGAAATGGAACGCAAGCGCATCGCCCGCGAAATCCACGACGACCTCGGCCAGAGCCTGCTGGCCCTGCGCATCGAGGCCGAGCTGCTGGCCGCCCGCACCAGAGACACGCACAGCCACCTGCACAAGCGTGCCCGCGCCACGCTGCAACAGATCGACACGACGATCAAGAGCGTGCGCCAGATCATCAACGACTTGCGGCCGAGCGTGCTCGACCTGGGCCTGTCGGCCGCCGTCGAGTGGCAGGTAAACGAATTCCAGCGCCGCACCGGCATCCCGTGCGACGTGCAGGACGACCATGGCGAGATTGCCGTGCCCGACCACTGCGCGACGGCATTCTTCCGCATCCTGCAGGAATCGTTGACGAACATCGTCCGGCATGCCAACGCCACGCGCGTGAAGGTGGAACTGCGCCTGAACGGCAATTGGCTGTCGCTGACGGTGCGCGACAACGGTTGCGGCCTGCCGCCCGGCGGGCGCAACAAAAACGGTTCGTTCGGCCTGGTGGGTATCGAGGAGCGCATCGTGATCCTCGGCGGCACCTGCGCCGTCTTCAGCGAACCGGAGGATGGCACGACCGTCATGGTCTCTGCACCCGTCGTCGGCGGTCCCGAGCCCGCCGTGCCGCTCCAGCAGGCGCATGGCCCGGGCTCGGCCGTCATTTGAACCGCCCTCAAGGTTTCCATCACGCAATCGTGGTATCCACCTGGATGACACTGTTTATTGGATCCAACTCAGCTTTACAGAGCAAGCAATAAATGTTGCTCCTTTGATAAAAATCAAATCCGGGTCAAATTTCTTCATCTACATTGAGCCTGTGCAAGACGAACGCGAAAATACGTCATCTTCGCGTATTTACAGGCGTCGTCGCTGCCTCTGTAGCGATGGCAGTTGATTTACCGCATACGATACCTGGGATCGCAATACTCAACCATCGATCATAAGGATTCACCATGAATGCGAACGATCTTTTTAACGACGTGATGCAGCTCGACCTGGAACCGATCAAGATGAAACTGACGCATGAAGCGTCGGGTGAGGGTTGGAGCCGCGACAAGGCTGACGCTGTCGAAAAGGAATATCGGCGCTTCCTGTGCCTGATGAAGCTTTATCCGGACGAGGATACCGCCCCGCTGGTGGACGTCGACACGTTCTGGCACTACCACATCCTGGACACGATGAAATACGCCGCCGACTGCGATCGTGTCTTCGGCTATTTCCTGCACCACTATCCGTACGTCGGCATGCGTGGCGGCGACGACGAGCAATTCCGCATCGACAGCGGCAACCGCATGCGCGACCTGTACGAAACGACGTTCGGCGAACCGTATCCGGGCTCGCCGGCCGGCAGGACGCAGGCCGCATACTGCGCCGGGCCGCACGTCGAAGCGGCCTATTGCGCGGGCCCGCATGCGCAAGCAGCGGACACGGCGTATTGCGCCGGACCGCATGCCGAGGCGGCCTACTGCGCGGGGCCGCATGCCGAAGCAGCGGGAGCGGCGTATTGCGCCGGTCCACACGCTGAGGCGGCGTATTGCGCCGGTCCACACGCGGAAGCGGCCTACTGCGCGGGGCCGCATGCCGAAGCAGCGGGAGCGGCGTATTGTGCCGGGCCGCACGCCAAGGCAGCCTATTGCGCCGGGCCGCACGCAAAAGCCGCCTACTGCGCCGGTCCGCACGACACAGCACCGGCCAGGCGTACGGACGTCGCCGGCCCCGCCTGGTGCGCCGGTCCGCGCGCCGCCGCGCTGGCCAGGGAGCACGCCGCCACTGCTGCCGCGGAGTCCGCCGTCGCCGCGTCGCCTGCCGCCGGCCCCGGCACATGGCATCCGGGCGCGCACAACCCGACCCACGCTGCCCCCGCCACCGCCACCGCCACCGCATGGTGCGCAGGCCCGCGCGGGTAACGGACGAACGGCCGAGTACAACCCGGCGCGCCCCTCCCCTCGTGGGCGCGCCGGCCTGATCCGTCCTGTTACCGGGACGGGTCTTTTTTCACTTTGTCCGGTCGCCCGCGTGTTGCGCGACGAACGCTTCGACGCGCGGATGCGCCAGGCGCACGCGCAGCTCGTCCTTGATGCGGCGGTTGTCCAGCCGGCGCGATTCCGACATGAACGACAGCAGCATCGGCGACACGGCCGCCGCCAGCTCGGCGCGCGGCAGCCGCGGCGGCCGCGCCAGGCCGAAGGCGTCGGCCACGACGTCGAAATACTCGCCCATCTTCAGGCGCGAATCGTCGCAGGCGTTGTAGACGCGCCCCGGCCGGGCGCGCCACAGTGCCCGCGCGCACAGGCGGGCCAGGTCGTCCGCGTGGATGTGGTTGGTGTACACGTCGTCCGCGTCCGCCAGCGCGGGCGTGCCGCGCTGCAGGCGTTCCAGCGGCAGACGGTCGGCCGCATAAATGCCGGGTGCACGCAGGATCGCCACCTTGCCGCCGCTCGCCAGGGCCCACGCGCGCAGCACGTGCTCGGCATCAACGCGCCGGCGCGCGCGCGCGTTGCGCGGGGCCACCGGCGTGGTCTCGGGCGTCGGGGCGCCGCCGCGGTCGCCGTAGACGCCCGTGGTGCTGACATACACCACCCGCGTTCGCTCCGGTAAAACACTGACCAGATTGCGCGTGCGCAGATCGAGCGCACCGTCCTGCGGCGGTGGCGCAAGATGCACGACCCGCTGCGCCAGCCCGGCAAGCCGGTGCAGCGTCTCAGGCCGGTCGAGGTCGGCCACGATGGGGATGGCGCCGGCGGCCCGCAGCTCGGCGCACCGTCCCGGCTGGCTCGTCACGGCGAATACACGGAAACGCGCACGCACCAGCGGCAGCAGACGCATGCCGACGTCGCCGCATCCGACGATCAGCAAACGCGGTTTATTGAACCCGACAATGTTATTTGCATTCATTCCAGGATTGTAGCGCCAGGTGCCGTTCGGTTTGTTGGCGACTGCCATTCCCGAAGGAAATCCGATTCAACCCGCATGAATTGCCGCTTTTTATATTGCTCAAAAACATCTTTAATTGATCAAAAGAATTTATTCGACGCCTCACGGCAACGTCATTGATTCCGCCTGCGTCCCTAAGTCGACAACACTTGAACATGCTCAATCCTGGTGCATTCCCCACTGATGTCCGTAGGTCTGTTTCCTCTAACATTTAGTCCGACAATTTCCAAAACTCAATTTCCCCATCGAAATCGAGTGTACCTGCCGCCGGCGCAAGTGTCGCGCCGACGCCAGGCGCCGCTCAAGCAGTCCAGCCTGAAAGGTGCGCCGCCATGTTGAAGAATGCAAGAATCAAGACTTTGCTCGTGTCAGCGCTCGTGTTTTTCATCGGCGCGCTGCTGCTCATCGGCGCGCTGGGAGGCAATGGCCTGCGCCAGACCCGCAACCTGCTCGACAACACCGCGAAGAACGACGCCAGGGCCAGCATCCGCCTCGTCGAACGCATCCGCTACAAGATGGAAGTCAACCGCAGCCAGATCCTGCAGGCGCTGCAGCACAACCCGGCCATGGAATGGAGCAAGTTGCACGACCATCCGCTGGACGTGCACTTCAAGCTCATCGCGGACACCAGCGCCGACATCAACCAGATGCTGGCGAGCTATCGCGAGATGGCCGACACCCCCGAGGAACACGCCCTGTTCGACGACTGGATCGGCAAGAGCGGCAACCTCGGGCTCACCGCCGTCGCCGCGGCGGCGGCCGCCATCGAGGCGCAGAAATGGGACGACGCCGAGATGCTGCTGATCAAATCGATCAACCCGCCGCTGCGCATGGCCGACCCGGTGATGGTCCAGCTGACCGAGCTGCTGTCCAGACGTGCCGCGGCCGACACCGCCTCGCTGCACGCCTCGCTGAGCGCGACCGGCTACCTGATCGGTGCCACCGTCATCGTGGGTGCCGTGGTCAGCGTGCTGTTCGGCGTACTGCTCCTGCGCGGCATTACCCACCCGCTGCGGCACGCGGTCGGCATCGCCCGCGAAGTGGCGGCCGGCCGGCTGTGCGGGCAGATCCGATCCGGCTCGGACAACGAGATCGGCCAGCTGATCCGCGCGCTGGGCGAGATGGACGCCAGCCTGTACGCCATGGTGCGCGACGTGCGCGCCGTGTCGGGCACGATCGACGACACCGCCGGCCAGATTGCGGCCGGCAACCAGGAACTGTCCGAGCGCACCGAGCAGCAGGCCGGCGCGCTCGAGGAAACCGCGGCCTCCACGGTGGAGCTGACCGAGACCGTGCGCCGCAACCGCGACAACGCCCGCGAGGCCAACGACCTCGCGCAATCGGCCGCGCTGGTCGCGAGCAAGGGCGGCCAGGTGGTGTCGCAGGTGGTCGACACGATGGGATCGATCAACGCGTCCGCCAGGAAGATCGTCGACATCATCGGCGTGATCGACGGCATCGCGTTCCAGACCAATATCCTGGCCCTGAATGCGGCGGTCGAAGCGGCGCGCGCCGGCGAACAGGGGCGCGGCTTTGCCGTCGTGGCCTCGGAAGTGCGCAACCTGGCACAGCGCTCGGCCGGCGCGGCCAAGGAAATCAAGGCCCTGATCGCGCACTCGGTCGAGCAGGTGGCCGAAGGCGCGCGGCTGGTCGACCAGGCCGGCGCCACGATGGGCGAGATCGTCTCGAGCGTGAACCGGGTGACCGCGATCATCGGCGAGATCAGCCACGCCAGCCGCGAGCAGAGCGAGGGCATCGACCACATCAGCAATGCGATCCAGCAGATGGACGGCACCACCCAGCAGAACGCCAGCATGGTCGAGGAAGCCACCGCCGCCGCCGCCGAGCTGGAGGACCAGTCCAAGCGCCTGGTGCAGCTCGTCAGCGCATTCCAGCTGGCGAACGCCCCCGCATCCGCCGCCGCGGGCGGCCCCGCACGCCAGCGCGGCGCGGCGCCCGCCCGCCTCGGCCACGAACCGGCCGTGCCGTCCCCCAACGCCGCCTGACCACGGTGGCGCACGACGCGCCGCCCTTTTTCCCTTGCAAACCACGATCGGAGGAGCCCCGATGACCCTTGCCGCCCCTACCCTGCAGCGCACCTACCCGCCGGCGATCCTGGCGTTTGCCGACGGCCCCGTGTTTCGCGGTGTATCGATCGGCGCCTCCGGGCACGCATCCGGCGAGGTGGTGTTCAACACCTCGATGACCGGCTACCAGGAAATCCTGACCGACCCCAGCTATTCCGGCCAGATCGTCACGCTGACCTGCCCGCACGTCGGCAACACCGGCGTGAACGGGGAGGACATCGAATCGGCGCGCGTGATGGCGGCCGGACTCGTGATCCGCAACGTGCCGCTGCTGGCGTCGAACTTCCGTTCGACCGGCACGCTGTCGGACTACCTGAAAAGCCAGAACATCGTCGCCATCGCCGGCATCGACACCCGCAAGCTGACCCGCCTGCTGCGCGAGCGCGGCGCGCAGAGCGGCGCGATCGTCGCCGGCAGCGACGGGGCCGGCCAGGCGCTGAGCCTGGCGCGCGCGTTTCCCGGGCTGGACGGCCTCGATCTCGCGCAACACGTCAGCACGGCCGAACCCTACGAGTGGCGCGAGACCGAATGGCGCCTCGGCCAAGGCTACGGCACGGCCGGCAAGGCGCGCTGGCGCGTGGTCGCCTACGACTTCGGTATCAAGTACAACATCCTGCGCATGCTGGCCGAACGCGGCTGCCACGTGACCGTGGTGCCGGCGCGAACGCCGGTGGCCGACGTGCTGGCGCGGCATCCGGACGGCGTGTTCTTTTCCAACGGCCCCGGCGACCCGGCCCCGTGCGACTACGCGATCGCCGCCTGCCGCGAGCTGATCGAGCGCGCGGTGCCGGTGTTCGGCATCTGCCTGGGGCACCAGATCATGGCGCTGGCTTCGGGCGCCAGGACGCTCAAGATGAAGTTCGGCCACCACGGCGCGAACCATCCGGTGCAGGACCTCGACAGTGCCAAGGTCCTGATCACCTCGCAGAACCACGGCTTCGCGGTCGATCCCGACTCGCTGCCGGCCAACTGCCGCGTCACGCACGTGTCGCTGTTCGACGGCTCGCTGCAGGGCTTCGCCCGCACCGACCGCCCGGCGCTGTGCTTCCAGGGCCACCCCGAGGCGTCCCCCGGACCGCACGACATCGGCTACCTGTTCGACCGCTTCGTCTCTCTGATGGAGAAACACAAATATGCCCAAGCGTAAAGACCTGAACAGCATCCTGCTGATCGGCGCCGGCCCGATCGTGATCGGCCAGGCCTGCGAATTCGACTATTCCGGCGTGCAGGCCTGCAAGGCGCTGCGCGAGGAAGGCTACAGGGTCATCCTCGTCAACAGCAACCCGGCCACCATCATGACCGACCCCGACATGGCGGACGTCGTCTACATCGAGCCGATCACGTGGAACACGGTCGAGCGCATCATCGCCAGGGAGCGTCCGGACGCGATCCTGCCGACGATGGGCGGCCAGACCGCGCTGAACTGCGCGCTCGACCTGCACCGCCACGGCGTGCTGCGCGACTACGGCGTCGAACTGATCGGCGCCACGCCGGAGGCGATCGACAAGGCCGAGGACCGCGCCAAGTTCAAGGCCGCGATGACCCGCATCGGACTCGAATCGGCGCGCTCGGGCATCGCCCACACCATGGCCGAGGCTTGGGAGGCGCAGGGCGCGCTCGGGTTCCCGGTCATCATCCGGCCGTCGTTCACGATGGGCGGCAGCGGCGGCGGCATCGCGTACGACGCCGAGCAGTTCGTGGCGATCTGCAGCCGCGGCCTGGAGCTGTCGCCGACGTCCGAGCTCTTGATCGAGGAGTCGCTGATCGGCTGGAAGGAATTCGAGATGGAGGTGGTGCGCGACCGCAAGGACAACTGCATCATCGTCTGCTCGATCGAGAACCTGGACCCGATGGGCGTGCACACCGGCGACTCGATCACGGTGGCCCCGGCCCAGACCCTGACCGACAAGGAATACCAGATCATGCGCAGCGCGGCGCTGGACGTGCTGCGCGAGATCGGCGTGGACACCGGCGGCTCGAACGTGCAGTTCGCCGTCAATCCGCAGGACGGCCGGATGGTGGTGATCGAGATGAACCCGCGGGTGTCGCGCTCGTCGGCGCTGGCGTCGAAGGCGACCGGCTTCCCGATCGCGCGCGTGGCCACCAAGCTGGCCGTCGGTTTTACGCTCGACGAGCTGCGCAACGAGATCACCGACGGCGCGACGCCGGCCAGCTTCGAGCCCAGCATCGACTACGTGGTCGTCAAGCTGCCGCGCTTCGCGTTCGCCAAGTTCCCCGGCTCGGACAAGCGCCTGACCACGCAGATGAAGTCGGTGGGCGAAGTGATGGCGATCGGGCGCAGCTTCCAGGAAGCGTTCCAGAAGGCGGCGCGCGGACTGGAGGTCGGCGGCGACAGCGGCCTGCGCCGCGCCGGCAGCGGACGCGCCGTCGTCGACGACGAGCTGACCACGCCCGGACCGCAGCGCATGTGGTACCTGGGCGAGGCGTTCGCGCAGGACTACGCGCTCGACGAGGTGCAGCGCGCGAGCGGCATCGACCCGTGGTTCCTGGCGCAGGTGCAGGACCTGATCGCCAGCGAGACGTGGCTGGCCGGGCAGTCGCTCGGCGCGCTCGACCGGACGGCGCTGTTCGCCCTGAAGCAGCAGGGCTTCGGCGACCGGCGCCTGGCCACGCTGCTGCGCACGACCGAGGCCGAGGTGCGCGCGCACCGCCAGGCGCTCGGCGTGCGCCCGGTGTACAAGCGGGTCGACACCTGCGCCGGCGAGTTCGCCACCGGCACCGCCTACCTGTACTCGACCTACGAGGACGAGTGCGAGGCGCAGCCGGACGGGCGGCGCAAGATCATGGTGCTCGGCGGCGGCCCGAACCGGATCGGCCAGGGCATCGAATTCGACTATTGCTGCGTGCACGCGGCGCTCGCGCTGCGCGAGGACGGCTACGAGACCATCATGGTCAACTGCAATCCGGAGACCGTCTCGACCGACTTCGACACGTCGGACCGCCTGTACTTCGAATCGCTCACGCTGGAAGACGTGCTCGAGATCGTGCACCTGGAGCGGCCGGCCGGCGTGATCGTCCAGTACGGCGGCCAGACCCCGCTCAAGCTGGCGCTGGCGCTGGCGGCGGCCGGCGTGCCCATCATCGGCACGGCGCCGGAGATGATCGATGCCGCCGAGGACCGCGACCGCTTCCAGTGCCTGCTGCGCGAACTCGGCCTGCGCCAGCCGGACAACCGCATCGCCTACACCGAGGACGAGGCGCGCCGCCTGGCGCAGGAGATCGGCTATCCGCTGCTGGCGCGCCCGTCCTACGTGCTGGGCGGGCGCTCGATGGAGATCGTCGAGGAACCGCTCGAACTGGAGCGCTACATGCGCGAGGCGGTCAAGTTCGCACCCGATTCGGCGGTGCTGCTCGACCGCTTCCTCGACGACGCGATCGAGGTCGACCTCGACTGCGTGTCCGACGGTCGCCAGGTCTTCATCGGCGGCGTCATGGAACACATCGAACCGGCCGGCATCCACTCGGGCGACTCGGCCTGCTCGCTGCCGCCCTACTCGCTGGCGGCGGACACCGTCGCCGAGCTCAAGCGCCAGACCGTGCTGATGGCGCGCGCGCTCCAGGTCGTGGGCCTGATGAACGTGCAGTTCGCGGTCCAGCAGCGCAAGGTCGACGGCCGGCTGCGCGACGAGATCTACGTGATCGAGGTGAACCCGCGCGCGTCGCGCACGATCCCGTTCGTGTGCAAGGCCACCGGCCTCGCGCTGGCGAAGATCGCGGCGCGCTGCATGACCGGGCGCTCGCTCGAGGCCCAGGGCGTGATCGAGGAAGCCGCGCCGCGCCACTTCAGCGTCAAGGAAGCGGTGTTCCCGTTCGCCAAATTCCCCGGCGTCGACACCCTGCTCGGGCCGGAGATGAAGTCGACCGGCGAGGTCATGGGCACCGGGCGCAGCTTCGGCGAGGCCTTCGCCAAGGCGCAGCTGGCGGCCGGCGTGCGCCTGCCGCGCAGCGGCCGGGTGTACCTGCGCGTCAGGCGCAGCGACCAGGCGCGCGCGGTGGCGGTGGCGCGCCAGCTGCACGCGCTCGGCTTCCAGCTGTGCGCGAGCCGGGTCACGGCCGCCGTCATCCACGCCGCCGACATGCCGGTGCTGGTGCTCGAGGACCCCGACGTGCTCGAGCAGCTCGCGGGCCGCGCCATCGCGATGGTGGTGCTGACCGTCGATGCGAAGCGCAGCGCCATCGCCGCCTCGCGCCCGATCCGGGTGGCGGCGCTTGCCGCCGGGGTGCCGTACTTCACGACGATCGCCGCGGCCGACGCGGCCAGCGAAGCGGTGCGCCACGTCGACAGCGCGCAGCAGTACACGCTGCGCGAACTGCACGCGCCGGCGGACGGGGGCACGCCCGTGCAGGCGCTCGACACCCGTCTCGCGCCGCGCCCGCGCGACCTGGAGGCGGCGGCCATCGAGATGCCGGAACGGCGCGGCCAGGACCGCAGCCGGCGCGGGTTCGACGCGCCGCCGGTCAACGTGTTCGTGCGCCAGCCGTTCACCGAGTCGGACGCCGAGCAGCAGCGCATGATCGCCGACATCCTCGTGCTGATCGACAGCGCCAACGGGGCGCCGTACCGCTTCAGGTACCTGACCGGCATCCAGGCCGAAAGCGCGGCCACGTTCAAGCAGTCGTTCGAGCGCGAGACCGGCAAGCCGTTCACGCCGCATCACTTCCGCGACCACCGTCTCGCGCTGCTGGCGCAGGCGGACGTGTTCGTCAACATCCGCGTCGGGATGAGCGAGAGCAGCGCCTTCGAGCTCGGCTACCACGTGTTCAAGGGCACGAATGCGCCGATCCTGTTCCTCGTGTGGAAGCACGCGCCGATCCGGACGACGCTGCTGCGCGAGCTGGAAGACCTGAACGACGTGACCTATCTCGAGTTCGACAAGGTCGACGACCTGCGCAGGGGGATCCACGCGTTCTTCAACAGCAAGCGGCTCGGCGCGCGCTGAGCAAGTTGGGCCGGTCCGCCGGGCCGGCCCCGTCCAACGGCGCCCTGCAGCCCAGCGGCGGGTCGGGGTAAAATACCGGGAATCCCGTAACCCTTACCTCCAGTCTCCATCGATGACGTTCCAGATTACTGTCCAGCCCAGCGGCCACCACTACGACTGCGAAACGGACGAGACCGTGCTCGCGGCGGCGCTGCGCGCCGGTGTCGGACTGCCGTACGGCTGCAAGAACGGCGCCTGCGGCTCCTGCAAGGGCAAGGTCGTCGAGGGCGCGTTCCACCACAAGCCGCACCAGGCACGCGCGCTGTCCGACCAGGAAAAGCTGCAGGGCTTTGCGCTGATGTGCTGCGCCGTGCCGGAAGGCGACCTCGTGATCGAAGCGCGCGAAGTGGGCGGCAGCACCGAGTACCCGGTGCGCAAGATGCCCACGCGCGTCATCGCCCTCCGCCGCGCCGCGCCGGACGTGGCCATCCTCACCCTGCAGCTGCCGGCCAACGAAGCCCTCGCCTATCGGGCCGGCCAGTACGTCGAATTCATGCTCAAGGACGGCAAGCGCCGCGCCTACAGCATCGCCAGCGCGCCGTCGCTCGGCGGTCCGATCGAGCTGCACATCCGCCACCTGCCGGGCGGCCTGTTCACCGACCACGTGTTTTCCGCGATGAAGGAGCGCGACATCCTGCGCTTCGAAGGCCCGCTCGGCACGTTCTTCCTGCGCGAAGAGACGGACAAGCCGATCGTGCTGCTGGCGTCGGGCACGGGCTTCGCGCCGGTCAAGGCCCTCGTCGAGCACATGATCCACCTGAAGTCGGCACGTCCGGTCGCGCTGTACTGGGGCGGGCGCCGCCCGCAGGACCTGTACATGCACGACCTGTGCGAACAGTGGGCGCGCGAGCTGCCGCATTTCACGTACGTGCCGGTCATCTCGGACGCGCTGCCGGAAGACGGCTGGACCGGCCGCACGGGCTTCGTCCACGCGGCCGTGATGCAGGACATCCCCGACCTCTCCGGCCACCAGGTGTACGCCTGCGGCGCGCCCATCATGGTCGACTCCGCGCGGCGCGACTACGTCGAACGCTGCGGCCTGCCGG
>Ga0308166_1003917_pt1 | contig 12247 bp, 9 predicted proteins | sample PhyCR2_2_FD_202137 | JGI IMG/M metagenome (GOLD analysis project Ga0308166, IMG submission 202137) | Phyllosphere microbial communities from UC Gill Tract Community Farm, Albany, California, United States - DLSLCC.R2 | ecosystem: Host-associated > Plants > Phyllosphere > Unclassified | place... | reverse complement strand
CAGCGGCACGTGGGCTTCCTCGCGCGTCGGCAGCGTGCCGTCGATCTCGATGTAGCAGCCGCGCTCCAGGTCCAGTACCAGGCTGGTGCCGCCACGGGGCGTATCGGCCATGCGGACGTCGACGAACCAGATGCCGGGGCGGGGGCGGGTGATGCTGCACTGCGCCGTCGCGACGCCGTCGCGGGTGACGGCGCCGGCGGCAAAGGCGAGCGTCGTACGGCTGCCGTCTTCGCCGTGCAGTTGCAGCGTGCGTCCGTCCAGGCTGGTGTCCGGCGGCAGGCAGTGGTTGTCGGGAGCGAAGGCGTCGCCGAGCGCGCCGACGGGAATCCAGGTGGTGGTCGTGGTCATGATGGTCCTCTTTCGGTTGAACATGCCGCCACTTTGCCGGGGAAGGCGCGCGCCGCCCATCCGCCAGATGGCCGATCGAAGATTGCCGAATTTCGATACCGGCGACCATGACCGCCTCGTTACCATCGATTCGAACCTGCCCGAGAGGACGACGACGTCCCGCCCGCAGCCTATTTTCTACACAGGAGAACATCGATGAGGAACCCCCGCACCGCGCGCGCAAGCGCGCTGCTCGCCACCCTGCTGCTCGCGTATGGCGCCGCCGGCGCAGCCGACGACGACGTGAGCCGCCTTGGCAAGGACCTGACCCCGTCGGGCGCGGAAAAGGCCGGCAACAAGGACGGCAGCATTCCCGCCTGGACCGGCAGCGAGGCACCGGCGTCCGGCTGGGCCTACGGTAAATTCCGCGGCGACTATTGGAAACACAAGGCCGAGAAGCCGCTGTTCTCGATCGACGCGGCCAACGTCGACAAGTACAAGGACAAGCTGACGCCCGGCCAGGTGGCGCTCGTGAAGGGCAACAAGGGCTATCGCATGGACGTCTATCCGACCCACCGCTCCTGCGGCGTGCCGGACTTCGTGGCCGAGAACACGAAGAAGAACGTGGGCGTGGCGAAGATCGGGGCGGACGGCTGGACGCTCGCCGACGCGATCGTCCCCGGCTACCCGTTCCCGTTCCCGAAGACCGGCACGGAAGTCATCTACGACAGCAAGATGCGCTACCGCGGCGTCGGCGTCGAATGGAAGAACAACTTCACGGCCGTCTCGCCGCGCAAGGGTGGCAACGACTGGATCTCGGCCGGTTCCGAACAGACCAACTACTATCCCTGGGGCGCCAAGGGCAGCCGCCATTTCAATACGCTGCCGGACGTGGAGTCCTTCGTCTACTTCGCGTACAACACGCCGACCGCACTGGCCGGGCAGGGCCTCACGATCAAGAACTTCCTGAACAAGCCGGGCACGGAGACGTTCTATTATTTCCCGGGCCAGCGCCGCGTGCGCCGCATGCCGGCCTATGCGTACGACGCGCCGCAGATCGGCTTCGAGAACCAGTACACGCTGGACGAGCCGTTCGTGTTCAACGGCCCGATCGACCGCTTCGACTGGAAGCTGGTCGGCAAGAAGGAACTCTATGTACCGTATAACGCGTTCGGCCTGTACAAGTTCGATGGCGACTTCCACAAGATCGCCCAGAACGACTACGTCAGCAACGATGCGCGCCGCTACGAGCTGCACCGCGTGTACGTCGTCGAGGCGACCGTGAAGAGCGGCACGCGCCACTCGTCGCCGAAGAAAGTTTTCTATGTCGATGAAGACAGCTACAACCTGCTGGCCGCGGAGGATTATGATGGCCAGGGCAAGATGTGGAAAGTGAAGGAAGGCTATACGATTCCCGTGTACGAGACCGGCACCTGCGATGCCACCGCGTTCGCGCAGTACAACCTGCTGGAAGGCCGCTACGTGATCGACGAGCACGCGGCGGGCACCGGCAAGGACATGCGCTGGGTGGTCGAGCCGGACGGCCAGAAGTTCAAGGAATCGTTCTATACCTCGGACAACCTGCGCGCGATCAGCGAGCGCTAGGAAGGTGATCATGGAAACACGGCAGTACAGCCCTCCAGCGGCGAAGACCCTCGGGTTCTTCGCACTGTTCTCGATCGCCATCGGCGTCATCGTCAGCCAGACGAGCACCGTGTCGCTGCTGCAGGCCGTCGGCATCGGCGGCACCGGCTTCTTCATCGCCTACGGGCTGGCGTTCCTGCTCTCGATCTGCAATGCGCTGAGCTATGCGGAACTGGCGCTGTCGCTGCCGCAGGCGGGCAGCATCAGCACGTACGCGGAGGTCACGGTCGGCCAGTTCCCGGCCATTCTCGCCGTGTTCGCCGGCTACGTGGTGCCGGCGATCTTCGGCCTGCCGGCGGAGCTGATGCTGTTCGACAGCGTCATCAACCAGCTGTTTCCGGGCCTGATGCCGAACATGGGGTGGGCGCTGTCGCTGCTCGGCATCCTGGTGATGCTGAACCTCGCCGGCACCGACGTGTTCGCGACGACGCAGCAGATCCTGACGTTCGTGATCGTCTCGTTCTTCCTCGTCGTCGGCCTGTACGTGACTGGCGGCTTCCATGCCGGTGCGCAGCCCGCCGCGCAGGTATGGCAGGGCTTCACGGTGCACACCGCGATCGCGCCGGTGGCCGTGCTGTGCTTCTGGACCCTGATCGGCTGCGAGTACGTGACGCCGATGGTGGAAGAGGCGCGCGATCCGCGCCGCGACCTGCCGCGCGCCATGATCATCGGCCTGACCTGCATCTCGGCAGTGAACCTGCTGTTCGCTTGGGGCACGGCGCACGTGCTGCCGCGTGCCGTGCTGACGGCGTCGGTCACGCCGCACCTGGACGTGGTGTCGGCCGTGTTCGGACACGCGGGCCGCATCGTGTTCGCCGTCATCGCGCTGACCGCCAGCGCGAGCCTGATCAACGCGGTGCTGGGCGCCGTACCGCGCATGTTGCACGGGATGGCGTTGAACGGCCAGGTGTTCCCGCTGTTCAAGCGCGTGTCGCGCAAGCGCCAGGTGCCGGTGCCGGCGCTGCTGTTCGTCGCCGCCTGCCCGGTCGTGGGCCTCGTGTGGGCGCGCGGCGATGCCAACAACATCCTGCCGCTGACGATCGCGGCGACGATCTGCTGGATGCTCGTCTACCTGCTGGCGCACGTCGTGCTGCTGGTGCTGCGCGCACGCCGTCCGGACCTCGCACGGCCGTTCCGCACGCCGTTCTACCCGCTGCCGCAACTGGCGGCGATGGCCGGCATCGTCTACGTGATCGCCAACAGCTCGCCGGATCCGGCGATGACCCGGTCCATCGTGCTGTACAGCGGCAGCGTGATCGGGGTGTTCGGGCTCGTCGCGGCCATCTGGGTCAAGTGCTTCATGAAGCAGAGGTTGTTCGCGGCGGTGCCGGTGCCGGTTGCCGGGGATGCCATCGCATGAGAGAAAGGCCGGGCTTGCCCGGCCTTTCTCTTTTACAGATCGAGGGCGCGCGCCATGTCGTCGATCAGCGTGCGCTGGAACGCGTGGAACGTCGTGGAAGGCTGCTGGATGCGGAGGAAGTCGAGCATCGGATCCTCGACACTCGTGCGGATGCCGGACAGCTGCTCGACGACCGCAAGCCCACAGAACGGCACGTAGGCTTCCGCGTAGCCGCCCTCGTGCACGATCACGAGCCTGCCTCCGCCATGGCGGCTGGCCACGTCCATCATCGCGGCCGTCATCGCCCGGTACGTCTCGCTGTGCGCCTGCATGCGTGCGAGCGGGTCGACCGCATTCGCATCGAAACCGCTCGCCACGACGATCAGGTCCGGACGGAAGCGGTCCAGCGCCGGCACGACGATCCGGTTCATCGCGTACAGGTATTCCGCATGGCCGCCGCCCGGCTGCAGCGGCACGTTCAGGTTGGCCCCCAGGCCCGCACCGGCGCCACGGTCCGGGAAACCGCTGTAGCCGGGCGGGAAGCAGCCGTCCTGGTGCAGCGAGATGGTCAGCACGTCCGGGCGTTCGTAGTAGATCGACTGGGTGCCGTTGCCGTGGTGGACGTCCCAGTCGACGACGGCGACGCGCTCGACGCCGTATTTCGCCTTGGCCGCCTCGATGGCGATCGGGATGTTCGCCAGCAGGCAGAAGCCCATCGCCTGGTCGGCGAGGCAGTGGTGGCCGGGCGGGCGCGACAGGGCGTAGGCGTTCGCGTAGTCGCCGGCGAGCACGCCGTCGACGGCGGCCATGGCCAGGCCGGCGGACATCTTCGCGATCTCGTAGCTGCCGGCGCCGAACGGCGCGGTGGCGCCGATCTCGCCGCCGCCGGCGTCGCTGGCGGCCTTGAAGCGTTCGAGGTAGCGCGGGTCGTGCACCCGCAGGAGATCGTCCTCGGTGGCGGGCGCCGCGCCGCGCACGGCCAGTTGCCGCGTCAGGCCGGAGACATCCATCAGGTTCTTGAAGCGGCGCTTGGTTTCAGGGGATTCGGCATGGCCGGCACCGGACGGCGGCTGGACCCAGCCGCCGACGGGCAAGGTCAGCGCGTGCTGGCCGGTCGTGTGCCACAGGCAGAGTTCATCGAAGAAAAAGGCGGTGGATTGCGTCATGGTGGACTCCAGTGAGAAAGAATTACTGCTTGCGGCGCACGAGGACCGCCAGCAGGACGAGGGACAGCGTGCCGAGCGCGAAGCCGGTAGCCAGCATGGGAACGAAGCCGCCTGCCTGGATCAGGTGGCCGGCCAGCAGCGGGCCGAGGGCGAGACCGCCGCCGATGACCAGGTTCGCCGCGTTGATCAGCCGGCCGGACCGGTCGGCCGCCGCGAGGCTGGCGAGGATGAAGGGCAGGGCGAACGTCCAGGCGAACTTGAACAGGAACGCGGCAGCGGCATACCGTGCGATGCCGGGCCGGCCGGCCAGCAGGGCGATCGCCGCGAGCATCAGCGCATAGCCGGCCAGCAGCACCGGCATGCGGCTGCCGCGCTGGCCGATCCACGCCGCCAGCGCCGCGCCGGCGATGCCGCACAGGGTGGCGACGGCGAGCACCTGGCCGCTGGTGTCGGCGGGGATGGAGGCCGCCCGGGCGATGGCGCCGATGAAGGTCCAGACGCCGCCGAGGCTCATGTAGAAGCCCAGCAGCGCCGCGATGCCGATGACGAGTACCATCCAGCCGCCAGCCTGTGGCGCGCGCGGGCCCGCCGCGGCGGTGTCCGGGCCGCCGGCCGGGAAGCGCCGCGCCAGCGGCAGCGCGGCCGCCATCAGGATCGCCAGCAGCACGTAGAGCGCCGTCAGGCCGTAGTGCGCGAACAGGCCGGGCAGGACGGCCAGGCCGGCGGCGCCCAGCACGAGCTGGCCCATCACCCACAGGCCATACACGCGGTCCGGATTGGGCATGCGCGCAGCCGAGGCAAGGCACAGCACCATCAGCGAGCCGCCGCCCAGCGCACTGAGGGCGCGCAGGCCGAGCAGCGCGGCATAGGAAGGCGCGGCGGCCGAGGCGAGGTTGGCGCCGATGAAGACGAGCGCCCAGAACGCGGCCGCATGGCGCCAGTCGACCCGGCGCATCCAGGCATACGCCGGCAGCGTCGCCAGGCTCATGGCGCCGAGTTCGGCGGAGAACAGGTTGCCGATCCGCGCGGGATCGAGCTGCAATTGCAGCGCCAGCTGGGCCGCGACGGCGGGGGCCGTCATCAGGATCGCGGGCGCGACGGCGGCAAACGCGATGATGGCGGCGACGGGGCCGGACAGGGAGCGCGCGGCGCGGCCGGTCACGGCAGGGGCGTTGGTATCGACGAGCATGTCGGTCTCCGTTTCAATAGACGTGGACGTAGCGCAGCAGGAACTGGCTGGTCTGGAAGTGGTTGTCGGCGGCGACGTCGCGCCCGAGCATCGCCAGCACCTGGTTGCTGCGGTCGATCCAGCTGTGCAGTTCCAGTCCCGCCTGCGTATAGCGCTGGCGCGTCCCGGACAGCGCGGCACCGCCGAGTTTCAGTTCCCCGCCGCGGCCGTGGTAGACGCGCAGCGCCGCGTAGGTGGACGGCGTCAGGTCGTACGACGCGAACGCCTGCAGCCGGTACAGCGGCCGTTGCGCCAGCGTCTGCCCGAAGTAAGCCTTGTTGTCGCCGTAGACCTGGGCTTCCAGCGTCCCTTCGAACACCCAGCGCGTACCGACGCCGCGCGTGAGGTTCAGCATTGCGTGGGTCTGCCAGCGGTTCTGGCCCGCCGACGCGTCGGGCGCGTTCCTGTCGTAGGCGCCGATGGGCACGCCCACCATGACGTTCAGGCCGCTGAACGTGCGCGTGGCGGGATCGTTCAGGAAGAAGAGCGTGGCGCCGACCATCGGGTCGCCCACGCCGCGCTGGCGCTGTTCCGCCGCCGCGCCGGGAGTGCGCACGTGCGTGTCGGATACGGGGACGACGAATTGCGGGGTGCACAGCGTGCCGCAGGCGTCCGTGAACCACACGTGCCGGTAGACGAGAGCATTGACCTGCAGGTCCGTGTCCGGCACCTTGCCACTGCCTGCACGGTAGCCGTCGGCGCGCACGACGGGCACGTAGACGATGCCGAGGGTCGTGCCGTCCGGCGCGGCGAAGAAGTCGCGGGCATTGGTGTCGGCGGCGCCGGCATCCGCCCCGGCGAGCGCCAGTACGGCCAGTGTGGGAAGGAAAAGCGTGCGTGTCATCGGTTGTCTCCTGTGGTTGTTGTCATTGTGTACAGACGTGACGGGGCCTCGGGCGAGGCTCGCCTGGATCGGTATTACGGGTATGGGGGACGGCGGGAGGTCAGCCGTTCGGGGGCGCCTCGTGCAACAGGTGGGCGATGCCGGCCTTGCCGCGCACGCCCAGCTTGGCGTAGATGCTGCGCAGGTGGTGGCGCACGGTATGCGGTGACATGTCCAGCGTGCGCGCGATTTCCTTGTAGGTGAGGCCTTCGCCGAACAGGCGCGCGACGTCGTTCTCGCGCGCGCTCAGTTGTTCCATCGCGTGACGGGTGCGCGCCGTCAGGAGGTACAGGTCGGTGATGCGGCGCACGTCGATCTGCAGGCGCCGGCCTTCGTAGCCGTCAGGGCACGGCGGCACGGGCAGGTGCGGGCCGACCCAGCCGGGCCACTCGGTGCGCAGCAATTCCGCGAACCCGGTTTCCGCGCCATACAGCACGCCCTCGCGATTGCAGACGGCCAGCGCCAGGCGCTGGCCGCCCAGGCTTTCGCGCATCGCCATCAATGTCCGGATCTGGTTCAGCGCGACGGCGGCAGCCAGGTGCGGCATCACGCATTCGAGCAGGCGGCATGCATCCGGCTCGAACGGCGGGGCGCCGGGACGACGGTAGAGGCTCAGGTGGTCGCTGAGCTGCGTGATCGTGTCGATGTGCACGATGCACAGGAATTCGCCGAAGCCGTGCTTTTCGCCGAGCAGGCGCAGCCCTCGCGGCGTGTCAGGCGCCTGCGTGTCGATGACGACGGCATGGCCCGGATGCGCGTGCGAGCGTTGCACGGTGATGTCTTCCGCGCGGATGGCCAGCCAGTCGTCGAGGTAGTCGCGGGGCAGGCCGTACAGGTGGCTGCTCTGCTCGAAGGGGCCTTCCGGTGTCAGGGCGGCGCGGCCCCACCAGGCCTTTTCGAACGGCAGGGCGGCGGTCAGGCAATCGAGGACGGTGTCGTGGAAGCGCTCGATGGGCTCCTCACGGGCCAGCTGGTAGGTTTCCAGCAGCAGGGCGCTCAGGTGCGCAAGACGGGTATCGGCGTTGGACGGGTTCACGGTGTCTCTTGTAGTCGCGGCATGCGCCGTCGTTATGGTATCGGTTCGCGTGGTCCTTCGAGATCATCATCGTACGGTTGCCGGCGCTTGTCCATCGCACAGATGCGGGATGCCGTGCGCGCGATGCACGTAAAAAAAGCCCGCCGGTGAGGGCGGGCCGAACACTATTTTCTGGAGGAAGAATAGTGGGGAAGTTTTCGTTGACGTGGCCGATTACTTGTCGACGACCGCGAAGAAGTGCTTGACGAAGAAGTCGCTCTGGATCTCCCACAGGACTTCGGTGCCCTGCGTGACGAACCAGCTGTCGCCCACGTTGTACGTCACCGACGTGCCCGCCGCGACGTCGGTCAGCTTGACGCTGCCCTGCACGACCGTGGCCTGCTCGTTGAACGGGTAGGTCATGCGGAACGTGCCGTGCGTGACGCCGAAGTAGCCGGCCGATACCGGGTCGGTCGGGCCGCCGAAGGTGCCTGTTGCGAAGGCTTGCACGTCGCCCGCTTCGACGGTGGCGCCGAGGTTGGTGATGGAGCCGATCGGGTGCATGTCCTGCTGGCGCAGCGAGGTGGTGATGCGGGTGATGCTCATGTGTGTATATCCTTTCGATTAACGACGACCGGTCCAGTAACCGGAAACTTGGTGCCAGGTCTTGCCGGCGGTGCAGATGAGGGGGCGAAACTGGTCCTTGCCGACGACGGTCGCGCGCCGTATGGAGCTGAGCAGGTCGTAGCGCGGCGAGCCCTCGGCCATGCCTTCGGCAAGGATCTTGCAGATGATGTGGCTGGGCGTGACGCCGAAGCCTGCATAGCCCTGCACGTAGAACACGTTCGGCCGGCCCGGCAGGGAACCGATCTGCGGGAACAGGTTCGCGCCGCAGGCCATCGGGCCGCCCCAGGCCAGGTCGATCTTCACGTCGCGCAGGTAAGGGAACACCTTCAGCATCAGGCGCCGGTTCCATTCCTTCAGGTCCTTCGGCAGGTGGTCGATCAGCGGCGTGGCCGAGCCGAACAGCAGGCGGTTTTCCTTCGTGACGCGGTAGTAGTCGATGACGGGGCGGATGTCGCTGTACGCGCCGCGGATCGGGCTGATGCGCTCGATCAGTTCGTCCGACAGCGGCTCCGTCATGCACTGGAAGGCATACGTGTTGATGGTCGAGCGGTGCAGCTCCGGCTCCATGCGGTTCAGGAAGCTGTCGCAGGCCCACAGCAGCTTGTTGGCGGTGACGCTGCCCTTCGCGGTGCGCACCTTGACGCGGTCGCCGTAGATGACTTCCACGGCCGGCGAGTATTCGAAGATCTTCGCGCCATGGTTCGACAGCGCCAGCGCTTCGCCCAGCAGCAGGTTGAGCGAGTGGACGTGGCCGCCCCCCATGTGCAGCAGGGCGCTGCCGTAGACGTCGGAGCCGATGATGCTCTTCACCTCGGACCCTTCCAGGTAGCGGATCTCGTGGCGCGAGTTCAGCGATTTGAAATCCTTTTCCCAGGCGCGCAGCGTCCTGGCCTGGCGCGCGTTGTAGCCCATGTAGCCGTAGCCGTGGCAAAAGTCGGCCATGATGCCGTACTTGTCGATGCGGGCCTGGATGATGTCGGCGCCCTGGTCGCTGATCTCGAAGATCGCGCGCACGCCGTCCTCGCCGACGTCCTTTTTGATCTTGTCGAGGTCGTGGCCGATACCGGCCATGATCTGGCCGCCGTTGCGGCCCGTGCCGCCGAAGCCGAGATAGCGCGCCTCCAGCAGGGCGATGTTCTTGAAACCTTTTTCCGCCAGCTCGAGCGCCGTGTTCACGCCGCTGAAGCCGCCCCCGATGACGACGATGTCGACGTCGATGTCGTCCTCGAGGCTGGGGAAGCTGAGATCGTATTTCTTGGTTGCCGTGTAGTAGGTCGCTGTTTCGATATTGATCATGATGCACCTTGTTCGACTGCGGTCGGGCGGCACGCGCCGCCCCGTTGTTGATGCCAGTATCGGCGGGGGGAAGGGCGCACCGTTATCGAAAACTGGCAGACCTGCGCCTCACTGGAGCGCGCAGGCGTCGGCAGCCTTGCCGATTTTCGATACTGCTGCCGTTGTATTGATGCCTAGAATGGCTCACACCCATTCCGCCTCCGACGATCCCATGCCCCGACTCTCCCTGTCCCTGAACGCGCGCATCTGCGCCACCGCCACCGCACTTGTGATCCTGAGCCTGGCCGCCATGGCCACCGTCATCGGCGTGAAAGGCAGCAGGGCGGCGGAGGAGGCGGCCATGCGCCAGGCGCGCACGTCTGCGCACGAAGCCGCGTATGCGCTGGAAAGCCGCCTCGGCGCCAGCCTGGCCGCCGTCGGCAACCTGGCGGCCGGCATGGCGGCAAGCCGCGGTGCGGGCATGGCGCTGACGCGGCCGCAGGTCGGCACCCTCGTCAAGGCCACGCTGCTGGGGTCCGACGATCTCGTCGGCGCTGCCGTCCTGTGGGAACCGAACGCGCTGGACGGCAGGGACGCCGAGTTCGCCGGGAAGAAGCCCGAGTACGACGACACCGGCCGCTACATGCCGTATTTCAGCCGTGGGCCCGGCGGCACGATCAACGTCGAGCCCTCCGTGCCCGACGCCGCCATCGATGTCTACAACGTGCCGCGCGACACCGGACACGCCTATTTCAGCGAGCCTTACCTGTACGCGGTGAACGGACAAAAGGTGCTGATGACTACCCTCGCTGCGCCGATCCTCATCGAGGGGCGCTTCCAGGGCATCGCCAGCGCCGACTTCATGCTGTCGCGCCTGGGCGACATCCTCAAGGGCATCAAGACGATCGACGGCGGCCGCCTGGCGCTCGTCTCGAACGCAGGCACATACGCGAGCCATCCCGCCACGGCGCGCAATGGCGCAAAGGCGGACGATATCCCGGCCGCCGGCCTGGCGAGCGTGCGCGCCGGCCGGTCGTACGAATACCGCGACGCGGCCGGCACCATCCACCTGCTGCAGCCGCTGCGGCTGGGATATGGCGCGGCGCCGTGGGCCGTCAGGCTGTCATTTCCGGAAAGCGTGGCGACGGCTTCCGCGCGCGAGCTGGTGCGCCACACCGTGGTCGCGGCGCTGTGGTGCGCGGCCATCGCGGCGGCCGTACTGGTCGCCGTGCTGCATCGCCTGACGCGGCCGTTGCGCGATCTCGGCGCCGCGATGACGGCGCTGGCCGGCGGCGACGCCGACCTTTCGCGCCGCCTGCCGGTTCGCGGCAACGACGAGCTGGCGACGATCTCCGACGGCTTCAACCGCTTCATCGCGAAGATCCAGGACGTGCTGGCGCAGGTGCGCGGCAGTTCCGGCGACGTCGCCGTCGCGAGCGGCGAGATCCGGCGCGGCAATCTCGACCTGTCGGCCCGTACCGAAAGCCAGGCCAGCGCGCTGGAAGAAACGGCGGCCGCGATCGAGGAATTGACGGGCACTGTCCGGCAGAACGCGGACAATGCGCGCACGGCCGACCAGCTGGCCGCGACGGCCTCCGGCATCGCCGGCCGTGCGGGCATCGTCGTCGGCCAGGTCGTGGAATCGATGGCCTCGATCGAGGCGTCGTCGCGCAAGATCGTCGACATCATCGCGGTGATCGACGGGATCGCGTTCCAGACGAATATCCTCGCACTGAACGCGGCGGTGGAGGCCGCGCGCGCGGGCGAGCAGGGCCGCGGTTTCGCCGTCGTCGCCGGCGAGGTGCGTACGCTGGCGCAACGCAGTGCCGCGGCGGCGAAGGAGATCAAGGGCCTGATCGGCGACGCGGCGGCGCAGGTGGGCGCCGGCACGGCCCTTGTCGGCGAGGCCGGCAGGACGATGGGCGACGTCGTGGACAGCGTGCGCCGCGTCACGGCCACGATCGCCGAGATCGCGGCGGCCAGCGCCGAACAGAGCGCGGGCCTCGCCCAGATCAACCAGTCGATCGGGCAGATCGACGGCATCACGCAGCAGAATGCGGCGCTCGTCGAGGAAGCGGCGGCGGCCGCGGACAGCCTGCAACGGCAGGCCGACCGGCTCGTTGCACTTGTGGGACAGTTCCGCTCGGATGGCATCCGTGGCGCGCGTATTGCTCTCCAGTTCAGCGCCGGGTCGTAGCGCTGCGAATTCGCGGACTTGAACAAGTCAATCATCACGCTGAGCACTTCCGTCCAGTCAACGGTTTCATAATGAATCTCCAATCTGGTTTTCGTTGCAAACAATGGAGTCTTCATGTTCGGGTCCCGCATTTTTCGCGCAGCCGTGATCGCTGCCGCCTGTATCGGCGCACACGCATTGGCCGATACGCTTCCGTCCACCTGGGTCGACAAGGATACCGGGCACCGCGTCTGGCGCCTGACCCCGGAGCCGGATTCCGCGTCGCTGTACTTCAACTATACGGCGGTGAGCCCGGACGGCAAGTGGATGGTGTATAACGCGCCGGACGGTATTCACGGCCTCGACCTCGTCACACGCAAGACGCGGTTGCTGGTGGCTAACCACGGTGACCGGATGGCGACCCGGACGATCGCTGTCGGACGCAAGTCGAACGTCGTGTTCTTTCTCAGCGATGATCCGGGAACCCATGCGACGTCGGTGAATCAGGTCGACTTCGATACGGGCGTCGTGCGCAAGCTCGTCGACGTACCGGCCGGCTACAAGATC
>Ga0308166_1003912_pt1 | contig 12261 bp, 6 predicted proteins | sample PhyCR2_2_FD_202137 | JGI IMG/M metagenome (GOLD analysis project Ga0308166, IMG submission 202137) | Phyllosphere microbial communities from UC Gill Tract Community Farm, Albany, California, United States - DLSLCC.R2 | ecosystem: Host-associated > Plants > Phyllosphere > Unclassified | place... | reverse complement strand
CTGATTCATTAGATAAGGGAGCAAATATTGATATTGGTTATATGCCAGGAGCTTTACCTTGGCTAGTGGGTGAAAACCTTGAAAAACTCGGTGTCGAAGTTTTAAATAAGGGCATTACTGGTCAATGTCATAGAGACCGTAAATTGCTAACTGGTGATAGTCCGCTTGCTTCTAATAATTTAGGAAAACTTGCAGCTGAAACATTGTTGGCTGAAGTGAAAGACTGAGTACACAATTTTTATGGAAATAGGACTTTTTATTAAGTCCTGTTTTTTAATTTTTCTAAATAAAAATAGCTATTTTATAATTTAGTTAATTGTTTTTTTTATTATTTTTATTTAAAATTCAAGTGAACTATTAAATTTAATTAATATTTATTAATAATAAATAAAATCTATAACGTTGAGTGATAATTTAAAAAATATAATTAATTGATGTGTTTAAAAATTTTTATTTGAAAATGGCCTATGTTTATAAAAGTTGATTTATTAGTCAATAATGTTATCTTTTGTAGAAAGATCGTTCTTTCTATTTGCCTTCTAATTTATCAAAAAATGAAAGATAAATAGGTGGAAGTTACGAAAAATAAAAATAGGAATTCTTTTATTGAGTAAAGGAGATATTGGACTAATCAAAATTTAAAAATATTGCTTATAACTAATTAGAGATCTCTTAATCCAGTATTGAGAGTATTGGTGTGAAATATTGGATAATTTATAAATGACCTTCTTCAAAGTTATAAATTTCCAATTAAAAATTTGGAATTAAAAATGAAAAAATATAGCTTGCCATTGTTAATTGCTCTTTTGCTGCTACAGAGTGGTTGTAATGATGAAAATCAGGATTTACCAGAGCAAGGTCATAATGGACCAACGATAGATGTACAACATGATATGAAGACCTCACCACAAGTAAAAAGTAATAACGAGTAAGCTTGTAGTTAATAAAAATCTTAATAATCAATTTATTAAATTTATTAATAAACTGAAAGATAATGGATATCTGATGAAAAAAATAATTGCCTATATTATGGGGGTATTTGTGCTTATGTGTTACACATTAGCGCATTCAGCCTCAACAACTAATGGTGATGCTGTATCTCAAGCGTATGCAGTCAGCAATTCACTAAAAATTCAAGAAAATGTACCTGGTATTAGTCTAATTGGAGGACAGATTACTCATAGCCAAAATTTAATTTCAGGGAAATTACCTTACTCCATTTCTTATGTTGGTTCAGTACGTAATAGTTTATCTGCTTCCAATGATTATTTTGATCAATTTCTTACCACAGGGGGATGGACTGACAACTATCAAAATAGTGTACGTTTCTTTAGTATGAATGACGCTGCACATCCAACTTATGGTTACTATGCTATTCGTTTACCTGGTTCTAGACAAGACATTTGGCTACATAATATTAACCGCTCATTTTGTTCGGGTGGTGTTATGCGAGCATACTCATCTGATGTATTAGGGGTATTGGCTTATCAGAATGGAGCAAATTTAGTTTGGTCATGTGAAACACACGGTTATCAATTTACTGAAAATGCGAATGGAAGTATTACGATCAACTATCGTGGCACAACATTTACTACAACTACGAATAAAGTGACCCAATCTGGTACAACATATTTCCGTATAGCCAGTGTTCAACAACCGCAAGGGGATAAATTAACATTTGGTTATGATAGTTACTTAAATATGGTAAGTGTTGCTGATGGCCGTAATAATCAACTTACTTTCACAAGAACTTATCAAGCTGGAACTACACAAACCGTTGCTGAAAAACGATTGATTACTAAGGTTGAACTTACGAGTGGCATTGGAACTAAACAAAATGCGACTTTTACTTATGGTTCATATAATAGTCAGGATGCAAATGGCAACACAGGGAGTATTTATTATCCAGTAACAGCGACTTCAACTATAAGTGGTCAAACGACCTTTGGTTATACTCCAATTAAACAATGGGCAATTGATGGTTATTTGAACTTTATAGGAAAAACAATTAGTAATACAAATGCAGCTACTTTAACCTCTTTAAAAGATTCGAATAATGTATTACGTCGTGAATGGTTGGTGACACAAAATTATGCAACCTATAATTCCAATACAAAAACTTATGCAACAGCTAAAGTAACTTTACAGGTACGGACGCCAATTGGTAGCAGCAGTGCAGATGATTATACAGTCAACTATGATGACAATGCTCGTACTGCAGTTTTGACTACAAAACCTGATGGGGTCACTAACAGTACAGTAACCTACACAATGGTCCCAAAGCCGAAATTAAAGGTTAGTGAGTCGGGTCAGCAGTATAATGATGATGGTGAACTTGAAATTACAGTTTCTGGTACGTTACCAGCTTTAACTATAGATAATCAGGTTCCAAAGACAATTACCATGCATAGTTGGTATGATTTTCTTCCTCAAATCGTTATGCAAAATGGTTTAGTAATTACTCAAGATATTGATGTATCTGCGAGACCGATCAGTACAAGTTATGCTTATACTAATTTACCTACAAAAACAACAACGTATAGTTATGGTACTTTAACAAATGGTGCAGCTAATCCCTATTTGGTACCTACAATTGTAAAAACGCCATTGTTAACGATTACTAATCAAGTTAATGCCAATGGCCAGATTATTAAACAGACACAAGCATCGTCACAAACCGGAAGTACGAGTAAGGTTACAGACTATACTTACTACACAGATATAACAAAACCAGATTATGGATTGATCAGCAGTGTTGATGGACCGAGAACTGGTACGCTAGATAAAATAACCTATGTTTATGACACTTTTGGTAATTTGGCTAGCCAATCGCAAATTGTAAATGCTGTAGCTAGAATTACTCAGTACATGACATATAATAATTTTGCTCAACCTGAAAGAACTGTGTACCCAACAGGTCTTGTTGAACAATATGTTTATAATGCTGATGGGACACTTAAGAGCCAGACTGTCGGTGTTGGTGGAACGACAGGTACTATTACAGGTCAAACGACTTCTTATACTTATAATACCCTTAAGCAAAAAATTAGTGAAACAAACCCTGATGCTGAGGTAACACAATTTGCATATGATACGATTGGTCGTTTAGTTCAAACTACACTGCCGAATGGTAATCGTATTCAAAAAGCTTATTTCCCTAATGGGGTTGTCTCTAGTGAAAAGAGTTTATCTAGTTCGGGTGTAGTTACTGCTCAAAATTATCAATATCTTGATGCAAATGGTCGAGTCAGTAAGACTCAACAGGGTAGTGATTCGACGCGTAGAACTAGCACCATCCTTTACGATGTAAATGGTAATGTTGGACAAACTACAAGTGCGGAAGGAATTACTGAAAGATGGACTTATGATGCTTTTAATCGTTTAGTTAGCCATATGGATGGCATATTAAATATAGATAATAAGAAAGCTTATGACCTACAGGATAATGTAATTCTTTCAAAAGATGCTTTAAATGCAGGAAGTGACCCATTTAGTTATCGTAACGGTAATGTCTTAACTCAAGAAGTGAATACTGATTATGGCACTAAGACTTACACTTATAACGAAGCAGATCAGTTAACGCAGCGCCTGCATGGTCCACGTAAGTGTAATTATAACACGCTAGATGAATTAGGCCGTTATAAAGCATTTGTATGTGCTGCAAATAGTGGAACTACGGCAAGCGAATACCAAGTTAATGACAATTATAGTTATGACCAAAGCCGTTATGGCCGTCTGGATAAAGTTACAACTGGTGTGACAGGCTATGATGTAGATACATTGTATACATACGATGCATATGACCGAGTTATCCAAAAAGGTACCACTAACCAGTTGTTTAACCGCTATGCGGGTACGACAGGTAATACCCTCAATGTCAATTATGGCTATAGCACGGGCGGTAAACTGACTTCAATGACCTTGCCATCAGGCCGTAGTGTTACCTATAGCTATAGCACAACGGGAATGCTGATGGGTATTAACTTAAACGGTAGTGCGCTTGTTCGTAGTTTGAGTTATGACGGAGCTAACCGGGTTACGGGCTGGCAATGGGGAGCATCAGGTAATGCGGGTTACACTCAAAGTTATAATAATGATGGATCTATAGCAGCTTTAACAAATAAAGATAATGCGTCAGCAGTCAACTATTCATTAACTTTTGGCTACGATAAAGATGGTCGTATTAATTTAATTACTCGTAATAATGGTACAGCTGATCAATATATGTATGATGCGGCAGATCGTTTAACTTATGAGAATAGGAAAACTGGTGCTACTGCAATTTATACAATTGGTTATACCTATGATAAAAATGGTAACCGGATTAGATTGCTTGCAAGCGGACAACATATGCAGCCAGCGGCTGGTGCTGAATACACCTATACAGCTAATACCAATAAGTTGGCAACTTTTACCAAAAATGGTATTGCGCAGACTTTCAGTTACACTGCTAATAGTGAGCTAAGTTATGGTACTTATTTGCCGACTTACGATTATAGTGGTCGTCGTAAAGTAGACCGAGCAAGCACAGATTATTATTTCATGAACTACAACCATAAAAATGAACGTAGTTTTAGAGATAAAGTCGTTAATGGTGCTGTGTCTACAATGACTCAATACATCTACGATGAACAAAGTCATTTAATTGGAGAATATGACAAAACTGGAGCACTTGTAGAATATGTATGGATGGGTGATAAGCCTGTAGCAGCGATTTATGGCAGTGGTGCAGCAACCAAGATCTATTACATTGTTACAGACCATTTAAATACACCAAGACGTTTAGTGGATGGCGTGACTCATGCAGTAGTGTGGAGTTGGGATTCAACAGCATTTGGTGTGGGCAACCCGACAGGATCAATCACGTTTAACTTACGTTTCCCCGGTCAATATTATGATGTGGGCACTAATCAGTTCTATAACCACAACCGTTTCTATAACCCTGAGCTTGGTCGTTATATGGAACCGGATCCAATTGGGTTAGAGGGTGGTTTAAATCCGTATGCATATGCAGCTAATAATCCAGTGATGAATACTGATAGTACAGGATTGTGTCCAATGTGTTTAGCAGGTGGAACATCATTATTAGAAACAATAGCGGGATATTCACTTAATCTTTTCTTAAACACTGCTGGGGTATCAACGACTGGTTATTTAATGAATGAAACCTTTAATAGACCTGCAAGTATTCCTGTTCCTAACATCTTAACGCAGCAATATCAAAGAAACCAAAATTATGAAATTGCTTACCGTACTATGAATCAATCAGATGCATTTATTTTGCAGAATATTCGACAATTAACAGCTTCTAACAAAGAAAACTTTATTACTCCTTCATTAGCATATGCAAGTATGTATCATGGGATAACTATGGAAATAAAACTTCAGCCAGGTACAGTTGCAGGTTTGTATTCAATGGGGGTAACTGACCAAAGCTCTATGAAATATTTCCCTGGTCTACCTAATGTTTCCAGCGTTACAAATTGGAAGAATACTAATGCATTATTTAAGCTAGAAGGTGTAGGAAATCCATATTTATATAATAAAATGGGTGCAGTTAATATTGGGTTAGGTAATCAAAATGGCGCCGCTATGACATATATTAATAGTGGAAGAATTATGGGTGCTAGACCAGTCCCAAGAATACCAGAGATAAGGTTGAAATAAAATGGTAGAAGATTCTATTCTAATTGATCAAGGTTATAAGTTGGTTTTTGATCTAAGGTCATCTTCTTCAATATTGATGGATGAAAATTATATCAAGAATATACAGCAAACTACGTTGGATAAGGGAACCACTATGGGGCTTAAGGGTGACAATGGTTTATATGCAACAGTAGAATGGTGGGAAAATATCAAAAATGGCAATATAGAAACTTATTGTGTGAAAGGAGTAATCGTTGGGATTAATGAAGAAAATCCATTTATAGATGCAAATAAAATGATTACAATTAAAGTCAATGAAACTAATAAAGAAATTTTTCAAGATATAGTTTTTACTAATGAAAGAGAAAAAATTATTAGTGAAGAGCTTTATAAAGTTGGAAATCAGATAGTATCTATTTATATTCTTGATAAATTAAAAGAGGAAGATACTTGGAATTGGTTAGTAGAAGAAAAATTGGGTGTTTCTCCGTTGCTTAATAAGGTTTATATTCGAAAAAATAGTTAATAATAGGTATATTTTTAATAGTTTTTTGTTTGTGAAATGCTCCAAAAAAACCACCTGAAATCTAGGTGGTTTTTTATTTTAAATCCATAATAATTTTAGTTTTAAGAGGTTAATTAATTTAATAATATTAATAAATTAAATTATTTTAAATAAAGATATTCTAATTGGGGTATTATAAATATTGTTGATTTTTTTAATTTTGTCTTGAATATTTATAATTTAATAAAAATAACTCTATGAAATCAATCATAAATTTTGATTGTTTGTTGACCAAATCAACTGTTTTTTGTATAAAGAGTGTTCTGTATACGTTTTTATTTTGATAATTTTTAGTAACTAATAGGAAGAAACTAAATGTTTAAATTAATTAAGGAGTTAAGTTTTTTTTGTTTAGCATTTTCAGGAATTCTTATACTTTCTGGCTGTGAAACGGAGCAAACTTCATCAAAAGAAAATGATGCTATGGTCGGGTATGCACAAGAGCTTGCAAATAAACAAGCTGAATTTGCTTCCGAAGAGCAGTTAAAAAAACTAAAAGATCATAAGAGTGATGTCGTTATTAATCAAACTAATAAGTAAAAAAGCTTAAGCATAAATAACTATGTTTAAGTTTTATATAAAATATTTTAATTTTTTAATAAAATATTTTATCTCATCATTAATGAATGCTAGATAACTTTATGAAATCTTTAAATCATGTTGTTCAATACATTATATTTTTTTGTATTTTAACTATACTAACTTTATTTAATCAGACTGTTTATGCAGAATCTGAAGACATCGTAGCTTATAATTATGCCGCTGCACGAGCACCTGGAGTGCAATCCTGTACATATGGATATGATTTATTATCAGGTGATATCAGTTATAACAAAACTCAGATTACAGGTGCATTACCCTACAATTTGAGTTACAGAGCACCATTACGTAGAAACTTTTCAGCTGCCCAGACTTTTTTTCAACCTGAAACAAGTCGTGTAGGGTGGACAGATAACTATCAAAGCCATGTTATTGTTCAGAATATTACTGAACAGGAAAAACAATATAAATTAAAAGCCTCTCCAGCAACTGATCCTAACGCCAGATTTGCAGAAAGTTACGACCCGGTTATAACTGAAGACACAATTAAGGCAATTATAGTCCGGTTACCGGGTGAGGTGGCTGATACAGTTTTTTTGGAAAAGGATGGAGCATTTAGGCGTTTATTTTCTGCAGATCCTGTAGCTCTTTTAAATAGAGCATATATATATAGTTTATGGGATGGTGCTGAGGCAGATGGGCTAGGAGAGTATCAACTTAGTCGTTCTGGTAGTAACCTTATTATTTCTAAAAATGGAGTCCAATATACAGTAACTGGTACCTCATATCGGACTGTTAGTTCTCAAACATCTCCTAAAAAAATTAATTACTCCTATTTGACTACAGATTATCTTTTGTGGGGAGCTACAAAAGATACTTGGACAATTAGTAACAGGCCTTATTATGCGGTTTCAAATACAACTCCTCATATAGAAACTTCTGTTACAGTTTCAACGGATTTATATCGCGTTGCAAAAATTGATGATAAACAAGGCAATGTGACTAATTTACAGTACGATAGCAAAATGAATCTGATTCAAGTTAGTGACCGTTATAATAATAAATTAGTTTTTGAACGTACTTTTCATGATGTAACGCTTGGGACAAGTCAAACTGTTGATGAATCACGATTGGTTACAAAGGTTACTTATACGGCCGCCCAGGGCGGTACCCAAGTTGCAACTTTTAATTATAAAACATATGCGAATAAAGTCCCAAGCACAGGCGCCAATACTTATGTATTTGCTTTAATTAGCTCTGACTCAACTGTAGCAGGAGCCTATAGTTATACTAATGAAATGACAGAAATAGGGGCAATAAAACTCTATGTGGCACAAAGGGGAGCAGCTCCGGATTCCAGTTATTATTTCCCCGTGTTAACTGAGGTTAAAAATTCAGCAGGACAGGGGATAGTAAAATGGTTCATTACCCAGAATTATTATGTGGTAGGTAGTGGTCCAAATGCATATCTTTCAGCAGCAAGGACTACATTAAGAACAAATGTTCCCGCACCATTAGCTGGTGTATCACGATATTCTCTAACTACTTATGATGATAATTTTAAAACCATAACTACTAGTGTCGCTTTAAGCAATTTAAAGAATGCTACAAATACAATAAAAAGTTCATATAGTGGAATGGACGTGACGGGTTATCCGTGTTTGACAGTGGATGGAAAACCTGCTTTTAAGATGACTTTTGATGTGCGGAATCGGTTAAAAAATGTTCTTTACCCTTCAAATGAGGAGGTTATTTATACATATGATGATCTCAATCGTGTTACTGAGGTGAGGGAGGTGAGGGGGGGAGATGACCGTACCACAAAATATACATATGGATCGCTTAATAACAATACAGTTAATTTATTGTCAATACCAACGAGTATTGTTGCGCCGAATTTAACGATTACAAACGTTATTAACCCAAGAGGACAGATTGTTACGCAAACACAGACTTCAAGCCAGACAGGAAGTACAAGTAAAGTAACTACGTATGGTTATGATGAAACGACCACAAGTAAACATTTTGGTCGTTTATTAAGTGTAGATGGTCCACGTTCTGGTACAGCAGACAAAATTATTTATGCCTATGATACTTACGGCAACCTAGCGAGCCAAACGCAAACAGTGAATGGCGCTGCCCGTATCACACAATATTTAGGTTATAACATTTTTGGAAGTCCTGAGCGAATTGTTAATCCATCAGGTTTGGTTAGTCAGTTTATTTATAATACTGATGGGACATTAAAAAGCCAAACTACTGGTGTTGGTGGAACGACAGGTACTATTACAGGGCAAGCGACCTCTTATACTTATAATACAATTAAACAACGCATTAGTGAAACAAACCCAGATGGAGAGGTTACAAATTTTACCTATGATCAGATTGGTTATTTAATTGAAACTACATTACCGAATGGTAATCGTATTCAAAATACTTATCACCCTACAGGGACACTTGCGAGTGAAAAAAGCTTAACTAGTGCTGGTGCGGTGGCTGCGGAAAGATATCAATTTATAGATGACAATGGACGCGTCGGTAAAACTCAACAGGGCAGTGATGCGGCCCGTCAATATATAACCTTTCTTTATGATAGTACTGGAAATTTAATTCAGAGCACTAGTGCAGAGGGTATAACTGAAAAATGGACTTATGATGCTTTTAATCGTGTAACGAGTCATACGGACAGTGCCGGTAATGTCGATACGAAAGAGTATGATGTTAACGATAATATTGTGCTTTCAAAAGATGCTTTAAATGCAGGAAGTAACCCGTTTAGTTATCGTAACGGTAATGTATTAACTCAAGAAGTGAATACTGATTATGGAACCAAAACTTACACTTATAACGAAGCAGATCAGTTAATTCAGCGTTTGCATGGCCCACGTAAATGTAATTATAACACGCTAGATGAATTAGGCCGTTATAAAGCATTTGTATGTGCGGCAAATAGTGGAACTACAGCAAATGAATATCAAGTTAATGACAATTATAGCTATGACCAAAGCCGTTATGGCCGTCTGGACAAAGTTACAACGGGTGTGACAGGGTATGATGTAGATACATTGTATACCTACGATACATATGACCGAGTTACCCAAAAAGGTACCACCAACCAGTTATTTAACCGCTATGCGAACACCCCTGGTAATACCCTTAATGTCAATTATGGCTATAGTACGGGCGGTAAACTTACTTCAATGACCTTGCCATCTGGTCGTAGTCTTACTTACAGCTATAGTAGTACAACGGGAATGCTGACGGGGATTAACCTAAATGGTAGTGCCCTTGTTCGTAGTTTGAGCTATGACGGAGCTAACAGAGTTACGGGTTGGCAATGGGGAGCATCAGGTAATGCGGGTTACACTCAAAGTTATAATAATGATGGATCTATAGCGGCTTTAACAAATAAAGATAATGCTTCAGCAGTCAATTATTCATTAACTTATGCTTATGATAAAGATGGGCGTATTACTCTCGTTACTCGTCATAATGGAACTAAAGACGCTTATACCTATGATGCTGTAAATCGTTTACTTAGCGAAAGCCGTACCACAGATACAGCAGCGACTTATAGTATTAGCTATACCTATGACACAAATGGTAATCGTTTAACTTTAAATGCTACAGGACAACACATGCAGCCTGCTGCAAGTGCTGCCTATACCTATGCAGCTAACACAAATAAGTTAGCGAGTTTTACAAAAGGAGGCGTTGCACAGACTTTCAGTCATACTGCTAACAGTGAGCTAAGTTATGGTACTTATTTGCCGACTTATGATTATAGTGGTCGTCGTAAAGTAGACCGAGCAAGCACAGATTACTATTTCATGAACTACAACCATAAAAATGAACGTAGTTTTAGAGATAAAGTCGTTAATGGTGCTGTGTCTACAATGACTCAATACATCTACGATGAACAAAGTCATTTAATTGGAGAATATGATAAAACCGGGGCATTGGTAGAATATGTATGGATGGGTGATAAGCCAGTAGCAGCGATTTATGGCAGTGGTGCGGCAACCAAGATCTATTACATTGTTACAGACCATTTAAATACACCAAGACGTTTAGTGGATGGCGTGACTCATGCGGTAGTATGGAGTTGGGATTCGACAGCCTTTGGTGTGGGCAACCCGACAGGATCAATCACGTTTAACTTACGTTTCCCAGGTCAATATTATGATGTGGGCACTAACCAGTTCTATAACCATAACCGTTTCTATAACCCAGAACTTGGTCGTTATATGGAACCAGACCCGATTGGTTTAGAGGGTGGTTTAAATCCGTATGCATATGCAGCTAATAATCCAGTGATGAATACTGATAGTACAGGATTAATAATTGATACGTTTTTTGATGTTGGGCTCGCTAGTTACTCTATATATTCAGCATATAAAGACCCTTCTTGGCTTAATGTTGGTGCTGCTGTATTTGACACTGCTGCTATTTTTATTCCTTTTGTGCCAGCAGGCGCAGGTGCAAGCGTTAAAATCTCTACGAATACTGAAAAAGTTTTTAATGCTACTCAATCATTTAAACAAGATAGAAAATATTGGACAAGCGAACCAGTAGAATTCAAAGGGAACCAAGTTTTTCAACGAAATGATTTATTTGATATTAACTTTACAGATAAAAGTAAGAGAACAAATTTAGAGCGTATGCAAAAAGGTCTTGCTCCTTTAGGTAAGGACAATTTACCAATTAACTTGCATCATATGTTGCAGACAGAGAAAGGTGGAATTGCTGAGGTCACACAAACTTTTCATCAAAAATATACGAAAACAATTCATATTAATTCTGGTACTAATATTCCTTCAGGTATTAATAGAAATAGTTTTGATACTTGGAAAAAACAATATTGGAAAGAACGCGCTAATGACTTTAGGTAGTAATTAAGATGAGCATGAAAGATTTAACTGAAGCCTTTAAACTAATTCAGGAAAACCCAGATGACGCTGATTTTATGAATGGGTGTTCGGACGAATTAATTAATAAGGCTGAGCAAGTTTTAGATATTAATTTCCCTCAAACCTATAAGGTTTTTTTGAAAAAATATGGAGCTGGAGATATTGCTGGGCAAGAGTTTTATGGAGTTATTGATGAAGACTTTGAAAATTCATCTATTCCTGATGCAATTTGGTTAACCCTGCATGATCGAGAAAAATATAATTTTCCTAAGCACTTACTTATAATTTCACAAACTTCGGATGGATATTATTATGTTTTAGATTGTTCTAAAATGAAGGATGAAGAGGAGGGAGCTGTATATGAATGGAATCCAAATATTTCTAAAGAGAATGATAAGTTGGTTGAAGTCGCAAAAGATTACGGAGAGTTTATTTTAAATTTAATAAAGTCATCTTTATAATCTTATTATATGCGCGCCCTGCGGGACTCGAACCCACGTCGGTCGCTTAGGAGGCAACTGCTCTATCCAGTTAAGCTAAGGGCGCATAATTTTATGATTATAAACAAAAAAGCTATTGCGAAGGCAATGGCTTTTTTAC
>Ga0308166_1003908_pt1 | contig 12267 bp, 13 predicted proteins | sample PhyCR2_2_FD_202137 | JGI IMG/M metagenome (GOLD analysis project Ga0308166, IMG submission 202137) | Phyllosphere microbial communities from UC Gill Tract Community Farm, Albany, California, United States - DLSLCC.R2 | ecosystem: Host-associated > Plants > Phyllosphere > Unclassified | place... | reverse complement strand
AAATACGCTTGAGTGCACTACATTATGCTGAACACTTTAAGAACTATGCAGATTTAAAAGAATTTAACTTTTAACTCTTTTTAGCAAAATATTTATATGCCAAGTTAAATCTTGGCATTTTTATTTAGAAAGAGAACGACTCGCCTATCAGAGCCGAGTGGGGTATCATAACCTCCGTTTTTAATCTGATTTAATACTAAGGTTGTGCATGAAATTGCTGGCGTTAGAAACTGCAAATGAGCAGTGTTCTATTTCATTAGTCGATGAAACCCAAGAACTGTTTTTTCAACTCGATACGCGAGCGAAAGCACAAACCCAGACCATTTTGCCCATGATTGAGCAGGGGCTACAACAAACAGGTCTTGAGGTTGCTGGTTTGAATGCGATTGCCTTTAGCCGTGGGCCGGGTTCTTTTAGTGGTGTCCGAATTAATGCGGCTGTAGCTCAGGCTTTAGCTTGGTCACAAGATTTGCCAGTTATTCCAATTTCGACTTTACAATCACTAGCACAAGCTGCTTACCGAATTGAAGGTTTAAAGCAAGTGACAGCGGTGCTCGATGCTCGTATGAATGAAGTTTACATTGCAAGTTTTGTTCTAGATGAACAAGGCATTATGCAATGTATTGATGAAGAAAAATTAATGGGCTATGAGCAAGCCGCAGCTTATGCAAAACATTGCTTAATTGGTTCAGGTGCTAAGTTACTTCAAGCTGATGCAGAGCATCAAACAATCACTGCAACTGCACAAGACATTGCTTCTATCGCACGTGTACATGTAGCACAAAAGCTTTGGGTGGATGCTGAACATGCTTTGCCAGTTTATTTACGTGATGATGCATGGAAAAAAATCGCGGATCAGGGTAAAGCAAAATAAAGGTACTACTCATGCAAATATACTTTGAGTCAGACTTTGAAGAAAAAGCACAGCATTATCAAAATGTACTTCGTTCTAGAGATGTTACTGTCGAGTTGCAGTCAGTTGAAAAACTGAATGCACGCTTTTTGCGTTTAAATCCTGAATTGGCACTTTGTGTTGATGAAAACGGGCTATGGTTATCTGCAAATGGCATGAAAATGCAGCCCGACTGGAAAGCTGAAATTTCCCGTTTAAAACGTGCAAGTCTCAAATCAGAAATGATTGCCCGTGCTTGTCAGCTTGGAGAAAAACCAATTCTAGTCGATGCTACCGCAGGATTAGGCCATGATAGTTTACTCATGGCTTATTTGGGTGCCGAAATTCAGCTGGTTGAGCGACATCCAATTTTATTTACCTTACTTGAAGATGCTAAAGCACAAGCTGAGCAAGATGGCTTTTTAAGCCAGTTTATGGATCGAATTCAACTCGTCTTTGCCGACTCTGCAAGTTATTTACAACAGTTAGAGCAAGAAGCTCAAACGGTTGATGTGGTTTATCTAGACCCGATGTTCCCACAGCGTGATCAGAATCATCAAGCAATTAAAAAGCAAGCTCAAGTTAAAAAACAGATGCAGCTTTTACATCTACTTTTACCCGAAGATGGCGAAATGGATTTAGGTGATAATTTACTGTTTCTGGCACAGAAAGTTGCTAAACGTGTGGTGGTTAAACGACCACGACATGCTGTTTTTTTGGCAAATCAAGAGCCCGCTCATCAATGGCAAGGGGATGCTTGTCGTTTTGATGCGTATTTTCAGTAGGCTTCTGTAAGGTTAGGTTTTATTGCTTGAATAATGCACAAATATATGTGATATAGTTCAAAAGCATGATTGCTAAAATTCTTAGCAGGCATACACTTAGGGTGCCTGTCAAAAACGAAATTTTTGAAAACCTTCTATGATTGATCTTAAACCGTCCATTAACTTTTGGCATGATTTTAAAAGCAACCAAATTGCCGGAATGTGGCTGTTTTTGGGGTCAAGACGTTCTTTACAAATTGTACATCCATCTATTCTCCAGCTCATTATCTGGGGAATATTAGGGGGCTGTACAAACTCTCTTTATAGCTGGCTTGTGGCTGGCCAAATCGGTGATTTCAATTCACAAGGTTTAATTGGTTACGCACTTTGGCCGTTTATTGCCTTAATTGTCGGTATTTTCTTATCGCAGCGCACCAACCAACCTCGTTTAATGCTAGTACCTGCTTTACTTTGGTTGGTTCTAGATACAAATATTTTATTAATTCAATGTTTAATTCAGTATTTGGGTTCTAACGGTTATCTTAACTTTATTCCCGATGCTATTTATAACGGCATTTTACCTAGTCTATTTGTGGCTTTGTTCGTATGGCAAAGTTTAGCGGTGATTTGGGTTTTCTCACGTGAGCTCAAGTGGCCTTGGTGGGAGCGTGCACTCGTTATGGTCGCGACTATTGCGACTATGGTGGTTTGGCAACTTTCTGTAAAAGATCAACCGATTTGGAAGGTCGAAGATTCAGCTCCAACATTTGCTGAAGATGCTTTTTATGCACAAAGTAAGCTACTCAATGATTCTTTAGAGCACGTCGAATATGGTGAGCAGGCAAAAAGTCATTGGTATTTCTTAGGCGTGGCAGGTGACAGCTACCAAGACGTTTTTAAATCGGAAGTCGTCCGTATTAAAGAACAGTTTGATACGCGTTTTGGAACCATTGGTCGATCAATGATGCTGGTCAATAATCCAGACACCCGTACAGAAATTCCAATTGCCTCTAAAACCAGTATAGAGTTAGCCCTACGCCGTATGGGGCAGCAAATGAACCGTGATAGCGATGTCTTATTTCTATATATGACTTCACACGGTGAACAGAATCACTTTGAAATTGAAAATGCACCATTAGATTTAGGGCAAGTAGACCCTAAATGGTTGCGTGAAACACTTGATAAATCTGGTATCCGCTGGCGTGTGATTGTCATCTCCGCCTGTTATTCAGGAAGTTTTATTCCTGCTTTACAGTCTCCTGATACTTTAATTATTACTGCATCGGCTGCTGATAAAACTTCTTTTGGATGTAATAACGAAGCTGACTATACCTATTTTGGTCGAGCTTTCTTTGACTTAGCAATGCGAGAGCAATCTTCAATGAAAGATTCGTTTAACACTGCTAAGCAAACAGTAACCAAATGGGAAGTGGCTCAAGGTGTAGATCCTTCAGAGCCTCAGTGGATGATTGGTAAAAATATGGAACTCATGCTACCTCAATTGGAAAAGTATCTTTTTCCTCAGCAGAATACGGGTAGTGTAGATATTGCTCAAACAAAAACAGAGGCTAAAAACGATGCAACTCCTGCAAAAAAACCGCTGCTTTGAGGGTGAGCAGCGTATATACCAATTTGAATCTTCTTATTTAAAAGGACCAGCTAAGTTTGGTGTTTATTTGCCACCAGCTGCATTGGAAGGTAAAGCTTGCTCAACATTGTTTTACCTCGCTGGGTTAACGTGTACTGAAGAAACCTTTGCCATAAAAGCACATGCACAGCATATGGCAGCACAACTTAGCCTAATATTGATTACACCAGATACTTCTCCTCGTGGAGAGCAAGTAACAGCAGGGGATAATTGGGATATAGGTCAAGGCGCAGGTTTTTATATTAATGCAACGCAAGCACCTTGGTCTGAACATTATCAAATGGAAAGTTATTTAATTGATGAGTTATATCCACTCATTTTGAAAAGTTTTTCTGTAAATGCTCAACAAGTCGGTATCTTTGGGCACTCAATGGGTGGTCACGGTGCACTAACTTTAGCATTTAAATACCCTGAGAAGTTCAAGTCTGTATCTGCTTTTGCTCCGATCTGTGCGCCAACTGAATGTGCATGGGGAGACAAAGCTTTTAGTCATTATTTAGGGGCAGACCGCGATAGCTGGTTGGCTCATGATGCCACAGCTTTGGTCTCAAAAAATGGTGCGGTATTTGATGAGATTCTGGTTGATCAGGGTTTAGATGATCAATTTTATGAACAGCTTCACCCTGAAAAATTTAAGCAAGCATGTTTAAAAGCGGGGCAGCCTTTAACTTTAAGGCAACATGCTGGCTATGATCATGGCTATTACTTTATTCAAACCTTTATGGATGAGCATTTACAGTTTCATGCAATCCAGTTAGAAAAGGTAAATGGCTAATGAGTTAATGCTGCCATTCTACCTGAAATTCTTGTTGAGCCATACGGTTTAGATGATCAATGACAACTTTTTCTAAGTGGTCGTGGTCATCTAATTGGCTATCAATTGCAACGTTTAACTGCTCTGTTGCTGGTGCCAGTGTAATCGTTGCTGTAGGCATTAAGATTTTGAAATCTTGTTCAGTTTCTTGTATTTCAAATTTATGTTTCCAATGATTAACTAGACGTTTTGCAATACGTTTACCATCGTTTGTTAATAGATGAGTTGTGCTTTTCATTATGAATCCTCACATTGGTTAAATGTACCTTAACAAATTCGTTTAGTACTTGGCATTCTATTGTTGCAACATTACGTTGCAAGTTTGAAATGTTGTCATTTGAATAAGGAAGAGCGGCCCAATTCGGTGGTTTTTTGTTATAATTTAAGCCTCTCCTTAAATTTTTAGCCAGGTCATCCACCTATGTCCAAGCCTTATTTGATTGCTCCTTCTATTTTATCGGCAGACTTTGCTCGTTTAGGTGAAGATGTAGACAAAGTTTTAGCCGCGGGTGCAGATGTGGTGCATTTTGATGTTATGGATAATCACTATGTTCCAAATTTAACTTTTGGTGCAGGTGTATGTAAGGCGCTCAAAAATTATGGGATTACAGCTCCTGTTGATGTGCACTTAATGGTATCTCCAGTTGACCGTATCATTGGAGACTTTTTGGAAGCTGGTGCTGATATTATTACCTTTCACCCAGAAGCATCTCATCACATTGACCGTTCATTACAGTTAATTAAATCAGGTGGTGCTAAAGCTGGTCTCGTATTTAACCCAGCAACGCCATTACATTATCTCGATTATGTACTTGATAAAGTTGACCAAATTTTAATCATGAGTGTAAACCCTGGTTTTGGCGGGCAAAAGTTCATTCCAATGACATTAGAAAAATTACGTGAAGCTCGTAAAATCATTGATGCGAGTGGCCGTGATATTCGCTTGGAAGTTGATGGTGGCGTTGGTCCTGCAAATATTCGTGAAATTGCGGAAGCGGGTGCGGATATGTTTGTTGCTGGTTCTGCTATTTTTGGTCAACCAGATTATAAAGTAGTGATTGATCAAATGCGTGCAGAGCTTGCAAAAGTTGGTAGTGTTGACGCTTAAAAACAAGTATTAAACAGAGAGTAAGCTTGTGGATAACTTTGTTTATAACTGTATGGATAACTGTGTTGATAACCATATGGATAAGATGTTGGTAAAATAAACAAAATTAGATCAACCGTTTATTCGTTAAGCTAAATACTTAAAAAAAGAACGCTTTTGCGTTCTTTTTTTATACCGATTGAATGTTTTATCATCTGATTTTTTATTAAGCCCTACTAAAAAATAACCTGTGCAAAAAACGATAGCACTATAAGTAAAATCTTTTGTGGACACATAGATATAAAACTGTAAAAGTGTCATGAAAAATAAAGCTAAATTTGCTTTAATAAGTTTTTAGTAAGAGATCTATATAATTGATGACGGTAAAAATTTTAGCGGTAGATATGGATGGGACTTTTCTTAATTCTAAGAAGCAGTACAACAAAGCACGTTTTTTAAAACAGTACGAACAACTAAAACAGAATAATATTCATTTTGTGGTCGCGAGTGGTAACCAATTAGCAAAGCTTGTTACTTATTTTCCAGAAATTAGTCATGAAATTGCCTTTATTGCAGAAAATGGTGCGCATGTTGTAGAGGCGGGTCAAGAATTAGCATTTGCTCATTTAAGCCAAGAACAATTTATTGAGATTTTAAAAGCAATTGACTCAGTATATACATCTAAAATGGTCATCTGTGGGAAACAGAGCGCATATGTACATCGCAGTATGAATGCCGAGGACTATGCCAAAGTTGCTCGATATTTTGAAAAGCTAGCAGTTGTAGATGACTTTTATGCACTAGATGACTTGGTGTGTAAAATTACCTTTACTGCTGAAGAGAATGAAAGCTTTGCAATTTTTGAACATTTCCAAAAGCAAAGTTTTGTGAAAGATAAAGTGTTAGTACCTGTTTCAAGTGGTTTTAATTTTATTGATTTAATTCTTCCAGACCAACATAAAGCACATGGTTTAAAGCTTTTACAGCAGAAGTGGAATGTTGAATCAAAAGAAATTGCTGCGATTGGTGACAATAATAATGATATTCAGATGATTAGAGCGGTGGGCTATGGATTTGCTGTTGAAAATGCCATCGATGCTTTAAAAGCAGTAGCGCCTTACACAACCGTAAGTAATGAACAAGAAGGTGCATTGCAGGTTATAGATTTGCTACTTCAGCACCAAGCTCCATTTTCTTAACTGAAAAAGATCCATCGCTTAGAGCTGAAAATTGTATATCTACAAAAACTTGGTTATTCTAATCGGGTTAAGATCATCCATCGGCTCTAGGCAATAAATCCCAATGGCACTACAACACTTACGCAAGTATGCTTGGTTTGTGTTCCTAATGACTTTAGTCATTGGGTGGAGTGGTGTGTCTATTGCTCAGACACCTATGCAGCATGATCTTCACACTATGCCGTGTCATAGTGAAAAAATTTCGCATGAAAATATGCATGGTGGTCATGCTAGTGATCAAGCTATATGCCATCAATCTATGGATCTGGTCTCTCACCAGCATGGTGAGCATTGTAAGGACTGTAACCCTGTACATTGTCAGATTGTGAATTTGGCATTACAGCAAGTCGTACCTGATGTTGAATCTCAATTTATTCATGACCCAACTCAATTTAGCAGTATTTATCAGGCTCAGCATTTAGCTGGGTACTGGCAAGAGATTTTACGCCCACCTAAAGCTTAATCCTTTCTTACTTATTTTTTAATTAAAAAGGATTACAGCAATGTCTCATAAAACAATTAGCAGCTTAGTCGCTGTATTTGGTCTATTGGTATCACCATTGACTTTGGCAGCAATTAAGGAATATCACCTGAATATTAATGAACAACAGGTGAATATTACTGGTCAACCGCTAAAGCGAATTACGGTAAATGGAAAGTTTACAGCACCACTCCTTGAGTTTGAGGAAGGGGATGAGGCTGTTATTCATGTTCATAATCAATTAAAAAATCAGGATACATCTTTGCATTGGCATGGGTTATTGTTGCCGGGGTTAATGGATGGTGTACCAGGTTTCAATAATTTTAAAGGAATCGCGCCAAACGGAGATTTTGTTTACCGCTTTAAGGTGAAACAAAACGGCACCTATTGGTATCACGCCCATAGTAAAGGCCAAGAGCAAGATGGTTTATATGGGCCGCTTGTGATTTATCCTAAAGGAAAAGTTCCTGTTGCAGCTCATGAAAAAACTGACCGTGATTATGTGGTGATGCTGTCTGATTTTCATAATTCTTCTAGCGATAGCATTATGAAGAATTTGAAAAAATCTGCTGATTATTATCAAAACCGTCGTGAAACTGTATCTGACGTTTGGAAGCAAGTTAAAACGCAAGGCTTAAAAGCAACTTGGCAAGATCGTTCGATGTGGAACCAGATGCGAATGTTAAAAACCGATATGTCGGATGTGACTGGTTATACTTTCTTAGTGAATGGGAAAACGCCACAGCAAAACTGGACAGGTGATTTTAAGACGGGTGATAAAGTTCGATTACGATTTATTAATGCATCTGCAATGTCATTTTTTGATGTCCGAATTCCAAATTTGAAAATGACAGTCGTGAGTGCAGATGGGCAGCCAGTAAAACCTGTTGCAATTGATGAGTTTCGTATTGGTACAGCCGAAACCTATGATGTCATTGTTGAACCTAAACAGCCAAACTATCAGATTGAAGCAGAGTCTATTGACCGTAGTGGTTTTGCTATCGGTACTTTGCATGATGAAAATACTCAAGCAGTTGGTCCAATTAAAATGCCTGAGCCACGTCCGCGCTCTTTATTGACCATGGACGATATGGGCATGAATCATGGTGATGGGGGCGGTGATGAACATGCTAGCCATAAAATGAATATGGGCCATGACATGTCGGCGATGCCGGAAATGAAAAAAGAGCCGAGCGATACTAATCATGATCATGCAATGATGAACATGGACAATGACATGAAAAATATGTCATCTGGCGAACAAGATCATTCCATGATGCAAACAAAGCATAACATGTCAGCAATGCCTGAAATGAAGCACGATAAGCAGGCAATGCCGTCTAGTGAGCAGGGCCATTCTATGATGGGAATGAAGCATGATATGTCTGCTATGCCTGAGATGAAGGCAATGCCGTCTAGCGAGCAGAACCATTCTATGATGCAGATGAATCATGAAATGCCAGCTCAATCTGAGAGTGCGAATAAAAAAGGTGAGCCAGTTTATGGCTGGGCAAATGCTTCGACACCTGTTGGTATGAAAGCATTGCAGTATAGTGATTTGCAGTCTTTAACCCCTCAACCAGATACACGTGCGCCAGACCGAGAGTTAGTCATTCGTTTAGGTGGCAATATGGAGCGTTATATCTGGACCATTAATGGCAAGAAGTTTAGCGAAGCTGCACCATTACGGGTTAAATATGGCGAACGTATTCGCTTGAAGTTTGTGAATGACAGCATGATGGCGCATCCAATGCATTTACATGGCATGTTTATGCAATTAGAAAATGGTCAGCAAGCTGAAAACTTACCAAACAAACATACCGTTATTGTTCCGCCTGGAAAGACAGTTACTGCGTTATTGACAGCCGATGCATTAGGCGAGTGGGCGATTCATTGCCACCTGCTTTATCACATGAGTGCAGGGATGATGAATAAGTTGATTGTGGCTCAAGTCAATGATGAACAACCTACTCAATTTCAAGCACCTATTCAATCTGAAAATGAGAAAGGAGCTAGTCATGCACATCACTAAGTTAATTTCTCAAATGATATTCTGTGGGGCTTTCTCTAGTATCTCTGTATTTAGTTTTGCTCAAGAACCTTTAACGCATGATCACTTACGTGAACATGGTGGACAGATCTATCAAGCGACAACCATTGATACTGGCTGGACCCAAAATGAAGGGGGAGATGGTGGTTTTTCCTCTGAATTAGAAAGTTGGGTAGGAACTGATGAAAACAAATTGTTCATCAAAGCTCATGTTGAAAAGGCTGAGTCGGAAGATGCCAATTATGGCGGTTCAGTGCTTTATAGCCGAAATATAGCTGACTATTGGGATGTACAGGCTGGGGTGAACTATGAACGTTTGCAAAGGGAAGACATTAAAGACGACCGCTGGGCTGGTGTAGTTGGTTTACATGGTTTAGCACCTTACTTTTTTGAAACAGATGCGTACTTGTATGCAGGTGAAGATCAGTTATGGAAGCTAAGCTTAGAAACTGAAAGAGACTTGCTCTTTACCCAAAAGTTAATTGGTAAACCTTATTTAAAAGCAGATGTTATTTTGCAAGATGAATCTCACTATGCCAGTAAAACAGGTTTATCAAGCGTGCAAGCAGGCTTTCAAACCCGTTATGAAATCAACAAAAAAGTAATGCCATTTGTTGATGTCGGTTATGGTTATGAAAAGGGTTTAAAACAAACCGCATGGCAAGCTGGAACTGACTCTGAACATGGCTGGTATTATGGAGCAGGGTTAACACTAAAATTCTAATTGCCGAACAAAAAGTAAGCTTAAACACATGCCATTAGTTTATACTGATGGCATTGTTTTTTGTGTCAGTTGTTATGGTGCATAGATGGCTTTAGAAAAACAAGATAATCAAATAAATGCAAATAAAAGTGGCTCAAATTGTGGATGTACAAGTAAAACCGTACCTGAGCAAGATTCTGCTATAAATCAACCTGATTCTAATAAGAGTCAGTGGGTTAGTTATTATCATATTCCTAAAATGGATTGTGCAGCAGAAGAGCAAATGGTAAGGATGGCTTTAGGCCCTTACGCTGAAAATATTCAAGAACTTTACTTTGATTTACCAGCTCGCCATTTAGCCATTTACCATAGTGCTCAAGCGGAGTTGATTACTCAAAGTTTACAACGTTTAGGTTTAGGGGCTGAATTACAGCAGACACAACCTCATTATGAGTATGTTGAAAAACCTAAACGAGAACAGCGAAGATCTTCGAAAAATACATCACAAAAACAGGTCTTACAGTGGCTGTTGCTGATTAATGCAGTCATGTTTGTCATTGAGCTGATGGCAGGGCTTATTGCTTCGTCGACAGGCTTAATCGCCGACTCATTAGACATGTTTGCTGATGCCGCGATTTATGGTATTGCTTTATTTGTGGTCGGTAGAAATGTAAATGCTCAATTGAGAGCTGCACATCTATCTGGTTGGTTTCAGTTCAGTTTAGCCATTATTGTATTAATTGATGTGCTGCGCCGCTTTATATATGGCAGTGAACCTGTTTCAATTTTAATGATTTTAATAGGTGGTTTAGCACTTGCAGCGAATGTTACTTGTCTATATTTAATGAGCGACCACAAAGACAGTGGAGCACATATGAAGGCAAGTTATATATTTTCTGCCAATGATGTCATTGTTAATTTGGGAGTCATTGTTGCAGGTATTTTTGTGGCTCTTACAGGTTCTCATTATCCGGATCTGATTATTGGATTGATTGTCGTATTATTCGTTTTAAATGGTGCCCGAAAAATTCTACTACTAAAAAATGAATAGTTGTGAATTTTAAATTATTGAAATATATAAGAAATTTAATTTGAAAATTCAATAAATGAAGGCAATGTGATTGATATCAATTGCCTTCATTTTTTATTTTAAAGTAAACTCATAGTTCAATAGAAAGGAGGAACGACCTCCCCCAGATTGGGTAATCATGTCGGGACGACCTGACACTATAAAAATTAGTGAATGTTATGGCTTGGGCTATTTTAATTTTAGCAGGTGTATTTGAAATCATTTGGGCGTATTCCATGAAAATGTCCGAAGGTTTTACACGCTTAACCCCTAGTATTATTACCATCGTTTTTATGATTTTGAGCGTGGTTCTACTTTCAATTTCAATGAAGACTTTACCTCTTGGCACCGCCTATACAGTTTGGACGGGTATCGGTGCAATTGGTTCATTTCTAGTCGGTATTTTTTTTCTAAACGAACCCATGGGTGCAATGAGAATGATTGCGGCTGTACTGATTGTGTCAGGTTTAGTTTTAATGAAAATTTCGTCTCCATCCTAAGAGGATAAGATATGTTGCTGTCTTATAAGTATATTAATTCGCCTGTTGGTCAATTAAAGCTAGTCGCGAATGAAAATGCTTTAGTGGCTGTACTCTGGGACAATGAAAATCCAAAACGTGTTCGGCTGGCTGAGCTGGTCGAACAAACTGATCATCCGGTTTTATTAAAAACTCAGCAGCAACTAGAAGAATATTTTGAAGGCAAGCGCCGTGAATTTACATTGCCTCTCGATTTTGAAGGAACTTTGTTTCAAAAGCAGGTATGGGCAGCCTTACTTAGCATACCTTATGGTGAAACAAGAAGTTATAAAGAAATCGCGGTTCAAATTGGTAATGAAAAAGCGGTTAGAGCAGTGGGCGCTGCAAATGGGAAAAACCCAATTTCAATTATTGCTCCTTGTCACCGTGTGATTGGTGCGGGTGGGGCATTAGTCGGTTTTGCTGGTGGGCTTGATAAGAAAGATATTTTATTAAAACTAGAGCAACAATGAGCCTTTTTTGCGCTCGATTTTTTTAGACTTTTCTACTAAGCTGTCAACTATGATATTTCATGAAGACGGTGCTTCATTGCATTGCTTTTTTTGAAATGTTGATCTTATTCATAACAAACTCTGGATGTTCTAAAAATGGCTGTCGGTGACGTAACAATGCCACAAATGCATGTGGTAAAAGGTGTAAAAATTGGCTCAACAGAAGCATATGTACGTTACCCGAACCGACGAGATTTAGTCATTTTTGAGTTTGCAGAAGGCTCAAATGTTGCTGGTGTATTTACCCAAAATGCATTTTGTGCTGCACCTGTTCATGTCTCTAAAGCCAATCTTGCCGAAGGTAATCCTCGCTATTTAGTGATTAATACAGGTAATGCCAATGCAGGAACTGGGCCTACAGGTCTGAAAAATGCTCAAGACACTTGTGCAAAATTAGCTGAAATTGCTGGGGTAAACAGCTCAGAAATTTTACCGTTTTCTACAGGTGTGATTGGCGAACAGCTTCCAATGGAGCGTTTATTGGCTGGACT
>Ga0308166_1003907_pt1 | contig 12268 bp, 10 predicted proteins | sample PhyCR2_2_FD_202137 | JGI IMG/M metagenome (GOLD analysis project Ga0308166, IMG submission 202137) | Phyllosphere microbial communities from UC Gill Tract Community Farm, Albany, California, United States - DLSLCC.R2 | ecosystem: Host-associated > Plants > Phyllosphere > Unclassified | place... | reverse complement strand
CCCTTTATTTTCCTCGCCACCGACCTGACCGTGCGTATTTTTGGCGCACCGCTCGCCCGGCGGATCATCTTTGCCGTCATGATCCCGGCGCTGATTATCTCCTATATTGTCTCGTCGCTGTTTTATATGGGCAGCTGGCAGGGCTTTGGCGCGCTGACCCACTTTAACCTGTTCGTCGCCCGTATCGCCGCCGCGAGCTTTATGGCGTACACCCTGGGGCAGATCCTCGACGTGCGCGTCTTTAACCGCCTGCGACAGAATCGCCGCTGGTGGCTGGCTCCGACGGTCTCGACCGTGTTTGGTAACGCCAGCGATACTATCGCCTTCTTCTTTATCGCCTTCTGGCGTAGCCCGGACGCGTTTATGGCCCAGCACTGGACCGAAATCGCGCTGGTGGACTACAGCTTTAAGGTGCTTATCAGCATTCTGTTCTTCCTGCCGATGTATGGCGTATTGCTGAATATGTGCCTGAAAAGACTGGCGGATAAATCTGAAATTTCGGCGTTGCAGGCCAGTTAAAGGTACGCTTCCTAACTTGTGATAAGATGGGCCTATGAGCCGTTTTGGCCGTTTATCGAAAGGAAGAAGTCAATGCGCAATCTGGTTAAGTACGTCGGGATTGGCCTGCTGGTGTTAGGGCTGGCGGCCTGTGATAACAACGACACGAAAACGCCTGCACAGGGTGCCGCGCCGGAGAGTAACGCGACCGGCCAGCCGGTGAGCCTGCTGGACGGTAAAGTCACCTTCTCCCTGCCTGCCGACATGAGCGATCAGAGCGGCAAGCTGGGTACCCAGGCGAACAACATGCACGTCTACTCCGACGCCACCGGCCAGAAAGCGGTGATTGTGATCGTTGGCGATACCACTAATGAAGAGCTGCCGGTGCTGGCGAAACGTCTGGAAGACCAGCAGCGCAGCCGCGATCCGCAGCTGCAGGTAGTGACCAATAAATCCATCGAGGTGAAAGGTCACACGCTGCAGCAGCTGGACAGCATCATCTCCGCGAAAGGCCAGACCGCCTGGTCCTCCGTGGTGCTGGGTAAGGTTGATAGCAAGCTGCTGACCATTCAGGTGACGCTGCCGGCGGAAAACCAGCAGCAGGCGCAGAGCGCAGCAGAGAATATTATCAACACCATCGTGATTAACTAATTGTGTATAACGCCCGGCGGCGCGCTGCTTGCCGGGCCTACGATTCTGAAACGGTCTCCAACGGAGGCCGTTTTTTTAACTGCCACGCCAGCAGCAATGCCACCGCGACCAGCCCTGCCGCCGCAATATAGATTGACGAGACGCCAGTCCATGCCATCAGCAGCCCGGCCGCAGGCCCGGTGATGCCCAGGGCCAGATCCATAAACACCGTATAGGTTGCCAGCGCCGCTCCCTGATTCTGCTGCGGCACCGCTTTAACCGCCACGACGCCCAGCGCCGGGAAGACCAGCGAGAACCCTGCCCCTGCCAGCAGCACGCCGACTTTCGCCATCCAGGGCGCAGAAGCAAGACCGGTGAGCATTAATCCCAGCGTCTCCACCGCAAAGCAGATCAGCGCCACGTTGAGGCCGCCTAATCGGCTGATGCTGTTAGGGAAAAAGAGCCGCGCGCCGATAAATGCACAGCTAAAGAGCGTCAGGGCAAAGGCCGCACCGTCCCAGCCTTTCGCATCGTAGAAAAGGGTAATAAAGGTGGCGATAACGCCAAACCCGGCGGAGCCCAGCGCCAGCGCCATGCCGTAGAGCCAGATGCGCCCCAGCACGTCGCGAAACGGTAGCGGCTTGCCTTTGGTTACCTTCACCGCCGGACGGGTCAGGGCAAAGAGAAACGCCACCAGCGCCACGGCCATGATGGTGAGAGACAGTCCGGTCAGGCCGACGTAGTGAAAGCAGAGCACGCCCAGGGGCGCACCGAGCGCCATCGCGCCATAGGAGGCGATGCCGTTCCAGGAGATAACCTTGCCGATGTGCAGCGATCCCACCGTACCGACGCCCCAGAGCGTGGAGCCTGTGCCAGCGAAGCTCTGACCCACGCCGAGGATCACCCTGCCGACGCAGAGCAGTGCCAGGCTGACGACGGGCCAGCCGCTGCCCATACTCGCCAGCAGGTAGCCGACGCCGCTCAGAAAGCAGCCACACAGGCCAAAAAGCACGATCTTTTTTGGTCCCAGGCTGTCGGCATAGCGCCCGGCATGGGGGCGGCTTAGGAGCGTGGCGAAATATTGCAGGCTGATCACCAGCCCCGCCCAGAAGGCACTAAAGCCCATGACGTCGTGAACATAGCCCGGCAGTACGGCCAGCGGCAGACCAATAATGAAGTAGCTTGCGAAGTTAAATATCACAACGGAGATAATGCGCAGGTTGAGGCGCACTCCGCTTAGCGCCGGGTCGGCGACGGGTTCAGGCATCAAGCTCACCAGTGTTACAACGGTTCTTTACAGGAGGGTTTCACTATTACCACGACGAGGCATGAAAATCAGCCCTCACAATAAGATTATCCGTCTTAAGCGAAGCCCCAACAAGGCACTACACTTAACGAGGATAGCGATAAAAGGAATTCAACATGCTCAACGTATTGCCTGAAAAATCCGGTGATAAAGCAGGACTGCACATTCTTGTCAAAATGGCCGCGCTGGTGATTATCCTGGCGGGTATTCATGCGGCGGCCGATATTATCGTCCAGCTTCTGCTGGCGCTCTTCTTTGCCATCGTCCTTAATCCTCTGGTCACCTGGTTTTTACGCCGGGGTATTAAACGCCCTCTCGCTATTACTATCGTCGTGGTAGTCATGCTAGTTGTGCTTACCGCCCTGTTTGGCGTGCTCGCCGCCTCGACAACCGACTTTATTAATCTGCTCCCAAAATATAACCGGGAGCTGACGCGTAAAATTGTCGCCCTACAGCACGCGCTGCCGTTTTTGAATCTGCATATCTCGCCGGAGCGCATGCTGCAGCGCATGGACTCCGACAAAATGATGACCTTCGCTACCACGCTGATGGCCCAGCTATCCAACGCCATGGCTAGCATCGTCCTGCTAGTGATGACGGTGGTGTTTATGCTGTTTGAAGTTCGCCACGTACCCTACAAGCTGCGCTTCGCGCTGAATAATCCGCAGATCCACATTGCGGGCCTGCACCGGGCGTTGAAAGGCGTCTCGCACTATCTGGCGCTCAAAACGCTTATTAGCCTGTGGACCGGGGTGATTATCTGGCTGGGGCTGCTGCTGCTGGATGTACAGTTTGCCCTGATGTGGGGGGTGCTGGCGTTTCTGCTCAACTACGTGCCCAATATCGGCTCCGTGCTGTCGGCCATCCCGCCGATGATCCAGGCGCTGCTGTTCAACGGCTACTATGAATTTTTCATGGTCGGCGCGCTCTTCCTGGTCGTGCATATGCTGCTGGGCAACATTCTTGAGCCGCGGATGATGGGCCACCGGCTGGGGATGTCCACCCTGGTGGTGTTCCTCTCGCTGCTGGTATGGGGATGGTTGCTGGGACCGGTAGGCATGCTGCTCTCGGTGCCGCTCACCAGCGTGTGTAAAATCTGGATGGAGACCACCAAAGGCGGCAGCAAGCTGGCCATCCTGCTCGGCCCTGGCCGACCAAAGAGTAAGCTGCCAGGGTAGAGCACTTTCGCCAGCGGCTGCCTAAACCCGGTGAGCTTACTTCAGGTTTTCCGGGAAGTTTTCTGGCAGCTCGCTGGCCGCACAGTCAATGACGCTGTCGTTATTTGCCCCGCAGTCGCGAACAAAGGTGATGGTCGCGAACTCATCGATCACTTCTGTTGGGTAGGCAGGCCCCGCCTCGCGATAGGACTCCATCAGCGGAATATGATCGTTCTGGAAGCAGACGGTTTTTTCTGGATTGTTTATGACCCAGCGCGGGAAGAAGATCGTCCCGTGGAACAGCCGGTCTCCGAGGTTAACAATCAGGCTAACGTCGGTCCCGGTCGGCTCGGTCCATGAAATTTTGTAGATGCTTTCACCCACCCGCACAATGTAGGCATGCTGATCTTTCACCCAGCGATTACCGACAATGCCGCTATGAATACGGTAGTCCAGCGTCGACGCGTTTTTCACATAAATCTCGTAATTCCAGCCGTTGTCGTAGGTGTAAACCAGGTGTTTACCGACAAAACCACTCAGATCGTGTTTATCAAAGCTGCTCATTTTTTACCTCCTTCATGTGATAGAGATAGCGTACCGCTGCAAATTATGAATTAATAACGCTGATTTTGGATAAAATTAATCAACTTTTTAGATAATTTATGCATAAGACAACGCTGGAGCAGTGGTCACTGCTGGAAAAAGTTATTGAACTGGGCAGCTTTGCCAAAGCCGCCGAAGAGACGCATCGTAGCCAGTCATCGGTGAGCTACAACCTGGCGCTGTTGCAAGAGCGTTTAGGCATTGCGCTGCTCGTGCCGGAGGGCCGCCGCGCCGTGTTAACGCCCGCCGGAGAACTGCTGTTAACTCAGGTTAAACCCCTGCTGAAGGCGTTTGCCTATGTTGAGACGCGGGCCTCAACCTTGCGTAACGGTATGCGCACCCGCCTTGATTTGGTGGTCGACAGCATCTTTCCCCGCAGCCATCTGTTCGCCATTTTGCGTCAGTTTCAGCAGCGCTATCCCCAGACGCAGGTGCATCTCACTGAAGCTCAGGAAAACGTTGCCCTACCCGCGCATACGGAAGCCGACGTGATGATCCTGCCGCGTCGTCAGGATATGACCGGACGCGGGGAGTGGCTGATGAACGTGGACTTTATCGCCGTGGCTCATCGCGACCATCCCCTCTTTGCGTTGAATATATTGAATGACGAAACCCTCGCGGCCTGGCCACTGATCCGCATCGCTGGGAGTGACAGCGCTCAGCAGTCCACCAGCGAAGCCTGGACCTTCTCGACCATTGATGCCGCGATTGACGCAGTGATGTATCAGGTTGGGTACGGCTGGCTACCGGAAGAGCGGATCCGCGAGCAGCTGGAGGCGGGGGTCTTAAAAACGCTGCCCCTCGGCCACGGTGTGCGCCGCGCTACGCCCCTGCACCTGATTGTAAAGAAAGACTTAATGCCTCTCGATGAGCAGGTTGAGACATTGCTTAAACTCCTGACCTCTGCAAAGTAGCGTCTATGCTTAACGTTCAATAACGACATCTACGGGAGCGAGCAATGAAGATTGATTTAACGGGCAAAGTTGCGCTGGTGACCGCCTCCACCGCCGGGATTGGTTTTGCGATCGCGCGCGGGCTGGCTGAGAGCGGTGCGGAAGTGATCCTCAACGGCCGCAGCCAGGAGAGCGTGAACCAGGGCATTCAGCAGCTACAGCAGGCGGTGCCGGGCGTAGAGGTGCGGGCCACCATCGCCGATCTCAGTACCCCCGAAGGCGTTGAATCGGTACTGAAAACCGCCGCGTCCGTGGATATTTTGGTTAATAACGCAGGTATCTATGGCCCGTCCGATTTCAGCACCACCGACGACGCCACCTGGGATAACTATTGGCAAACCAACGTTATGTCCGGCGTTCGCTTGGCGCGTGCCCTGCTGCCGGGGATGGTGAAGAAGGGCTGGGGCCGGGTGGTCTTTATCTCTTCTGAATCAGCGCTTAACATTCCGGCGGACATGATCCACTACGGCGTAACCAAAACGGCGCAGCTCTCCCTGGCGCGCGGGCTGGCAAAATACGTGGCGGGCAGCGGCGTCACGGTCAACAGCGTGCTGCCAGGCCCGACGCTTTCCGACGGTTTTGCCGCCATGATGCAGAGTGAAATAGACAAAACCGGCAAATCGCTGGAGACGGTCGCCACCGAGTTTGTGAAAGCCAACCGCCCCACCTCGGTGATCCAGCGTGCCGCCACGGTGGATGAAGTCGCCAATATGGTGGTCTACGTCTGCTCAACCCAAGCCTCGGCGACCTCCGGCGCGGCACTCCGCGTCGACGGTGGCGTGGTAGACGATATTGTATAACCCAGCGTGGAGAAGCGTTATGCCTATGAAAATCTCACGCTGTGTGCTGGCCGCCCTGCTCTTCAGCGGGACGGCTGCGGCAGCAGAGTACGGTGAACACCTGGAGGGTTTTAACTACCCCTGGGAACTCAAAAAGTTTGATTTTCAGTCGCAGAAACAGCCGCTCAGCATGGGCTATATGGATCTTCAGGCGGATAAGCCCAACGGTCACACGGTCGTGCTCCTGCACGGTAAAAACTTCTGCGCTGCCACCTGGGAGGAGACGATCCGCGTCCTGCACGATGCTGGGTATCGGGTCGTCGCCCCGGATCAGATTGGCTTCTGCACCTCTACCAAGCCCGCCAGCTATCAGTACAGCTTCCAGCAGCTGGCAAGTAATACCCACCAGCTGCTCGACTCGCTGGGGATCAAGAAGGCCACCATTATCGGTCACTCCACCGGCGGGATGCTGGCCACCCGCTATGCCCTGATGTACCCCCAGCAGACCGAGAAGCTGGTGATGGTCAACCCCATCGGCCTTGAGGACTGGAAAGCCAAAGGCGTGCCCTATCGCAGCGTTGACGAGTGGTATCAGCGCGAGCTGAAAACCAGCGCCCAGAGCATCAAAGCCTATGAGCAGAAGACCTATTACATGGGCAACTGGAAGCCGGAGTATGACAAGTGGGTCGATATGCTGGCCGGGCTGAGCAACGGGCCGGGCAAGGAGCGCGTGGCGTGGAACTCCGCCCTGCTCTATGACATGATCGCTACCCAGCCGGTGGTCTATGAGTTTAAAGATCTGCGGGTGCCGACGACGCTGTTTATCGGCACCGGGGATACGACCGCCCCTGGCAGCGATACCGCTCCGCCGGAGGTGAAAAAGGCCGTGGGTAACTATAGCGTGCTGGGTAAAGAGGCCGCGAAGCAGATCCCTGGCGCGACGCTGGTCGAGTTTGACGGCATGGGCCACGCCCCGCAGATGGAAGATCCGGCGCGCTTTCACGAGGCGCTGCTGAAGGATTTACGCTCCTAAACGAGCATGAGTAACACTCTACCTCTCAGCCAAACTGCCGGACAGCACCGCAGCGCTGCCCGGCAGCTGTTATAAAATTGTAACAATGATTCCTTAGTCTGATGGCGTCACCTTACTCTCTGGTAAACAAAGGACGCCGTCGTGAGCAGACCGTTAAAATCCCTATTCAAAAAAGAACATAGCGAAGAGATCAGTAACCGCAGCGCCAACCCGGTATTTTCCGACGTGGCGAACGTCTTTCTCTCCCGTCGCCGTCTGCTGCAGATGGGCGTGGTAGCGGGCGCAGCGGTTTCCTTCCCGCTGCTGGTCAAACCCGAGTCGGCCTTTGCCGCGGTTAGCCGCCCTTCCGCGCTGGCTAAGGCGGTCTCGCTGGGGTTCACCAGCATTCCGGTCTCTTCCGAAGATACGGTGATTGTACCAGAGGGCTATATCGCGCGGCCGTTCTATCGCTGGGGCGAGCCTGTGGGTCTGAAGGACGCGATGCCTGCGTTCAAGACCGACGGCAGCAACACCACCGACGAGCAGGCTGCCCAGGCGGGCATGCACCATGACGGCATGGCGTGGTTTAGCCTGCCGCAGGGCGGAAACAGTCCCGATCATGGCCTGCTGGCGATGAACCATGAGTACATTGATAACGGGATGCTGTTCAAGGATGGCGACGCCAACTGGGATCTCGACAAGGCCCGCAAGGGACAAAACGCGATGGGTATCTCGGTTATCGAAGTGCAGAAGCGCGGCGATGACTGGCAGGTGGTACGCCCTTCCTCATTCGCCCCGATGCAGCTTACCGGCCCGGCGCGTCACCAGCCGCTGATGAAAACCGCCGCCGATCCGCAGGGTGAGCAGGTGCTGGGTACTATGCAGAACTGCGCCAACGGCCACACGCCGTGGGGAACCTACCTCACCTGCGAAGAGAACTGGTCCGATATTTTTGTGAAGAAGGCGGATCGTAATGCGCTGGAGAAGCGCTACGGCATCGCCGACAGCGACGACTCCTACCGCTGGAACGAAGTGGACGAACGCTTCAGCGTGGATAAGACTCCGAACGAGCCGAACCGCTTTGGCTGGGTCGTAGAGATCGACCCCTACGATCCGAACTCCACACCGCGCAAACATACGGCGCTGGGTCGCTTCAAGCACGAAGGTGCGATGGTCACCCTCGCCGCAGACAATCGTGTAGTGGTCTATATGGGCGACGACCAGAAGTTTGAGTACATCTACAAGTTTGTCTCGGACAAAAAGTACGATCCGGCCAACCGCCAATCCAGCATGGATCTGCTTACCTCCGGCACGCTCTACGTGGCGAAATTTAACGAAGACGGCAGCGGCAGCTGGCTCCCGCTGGTCTTTGGCGAGAACGGTCTCGATCAGAGCCACGGCTTCGAAAGCCAGGGCGATCTGCTGATCAAAACCCGTCTGGCTGCGGACGTCGTGGGCGCAACCAAGATGGACCGCCCGGAGTGGATCACCGTCGATCCGAACACTCCCGGCAGCGTCTACTGCACCCTGACCAACAACAGCGATCGCGGCAAAGAGGGTAAGGCCCCGGTCGACGCCGCCAACCCGCGCGCCAACAACCAGTTTGGTCATATTATGCACTGGCTGGAAGAGAACAACGATCCGGCTTCAGGGCGTTTCCAGTGGGATATTCTGGTGATGGCGGGCCGCACCGACGGCAACGATCCGCAGGCCAAAGGCTCCATGCAGGGAGCCGCGTTTGGTAGTCCGGATGGTCTCTCCTTCGATCATCGCGGCGTGCTGTGGATCCAGACCGACGTCTCCTCCAGCACCATCAACCAGAAAGCCTATGCCGATATGGGTAACAACCAGATGGTAGCCACCATTCCGGGCACCAACGAGTATCGCCGCTTCCTCACCGGACCGCGCGGTTGCGAGATCACCGGCATCGCCTTTACCCCCGATAACCGGACGCTGTTTATTAATATTCAGCACCCTGGCGAAGTGGGCGACGGCATTACCGATCCCGCGAACCCGCGCGCGGTATCGAACTGGCCGGATGCCGATCCAAACGGCCGCCCGCGCTCTTCAACGGTGGTGATCGTGAAGGCCGACGGCGGACTGATAGGAAGTTAAGACCGCGTCTGAGCTTTCTTTAGCTGCTGTACCTGAACGCATTTAATTCCAGATGTGGCAACATGTCTGGAATTTTTACTTTTTGAATAGAAAAGCAATTTTAGTGAAGCTTTAATAAATGCCCACTCTTTTTCATAAACTTGTATGCCTTATAAGCGGGCTTTAAAGGCATAAATATATATAATATGACAACTCCAATTAATAAAGTTACTGAATAAGATACAAGATTTTGTTGAGTGCCATTACATGCAGTAAAAACCCACCCCAAAAGAAGTATCATGATGATTATAACTGAGACAATAAATCTTTTCTTTAACTGGGAAAGCAACCAATAGTATGGATAGCCTTCCTTTTCAGCATGTTGCCGAAGAGCTAAAACCTCTTTCCCTGTAAATCCTTCTTTTAATAAAAGCCTTTCGACTTCAGTGCTATCCATGATCACTTCCACTTATCGACTAGTAATTTTTATACTATAACTATAGGCTTGATCTAATACCAGCCCAGATGGATATAGGATTTAAGTTATAATAATCACCTGTTTAATAGCATAAAGGTGCTCCCCTACATGGACATATCTTTCAAAGCGAACATCATCCCCCTTGTTTCAGCGGCAGTGGCGCTCGTCTCCCTGTTCGTGGCAACCCGCTCGCTGGCGCAGAGTAAGCTCAGCGCCCGCCTGGCTAGCTACAATGCACGCGGCAGCTATGATGTTTTCCTGACAAAAGAGAGCTGGCTTAAACGCTATTTTGGCAATGCGAATCATCAGGTCAAAATTTATAGTTCAGTGATGTCTGGCACCATAGATTTTGATTATGAGATCAATATCGTGGCGAAAAACGGCGGTATTTACCGGGCGCAGCTTTTTGAAAATATTGAAAAGCGCGAGTACATTGGGATTGGCACCACTGGCCCTGCGTTAAGACCCTCCATCCCTAAGCACAGCCCGCCCAAACAATATGCCAATCAAGGCCGGGTATCTTTTTATGGCACGCCACTCTTTCCCTATTTTTCTGCGGCAGGCCGCGAGGGTGATGTCGATGAACAGGATGCCATCCAGCTTAACCGCTATCATCAGTATATTGAGATTACGGATTTTTGTGGCAACACCGAGATGTGGTACCTGGCGTTTTCACTGCACCTTTCCAACCAGGAAGGTGACTTTAATAAAGCGCATGGGTGGAGAGCGCTCGCTAAAAACAGCACGCCTTATAAATATTATAGGTTCTCTGATGTCACCATCGTCTCCCCTAAAGACCTGCCGAAAAATCTGGATGCGGCACTGACCCCGCAGCAAACGCTGGAAGAGATCAGAGGGAGTGAAGAGTCATGGCAGCCCTCAGCGCAGCTAAGCGAGGATGGCTGGGAGGCGATGAATAATAAACTCAAGCTCTATGAGATGCGGGAGTACTATCATTTTATGAGAAGGATTAAGGAAAATTTAGCGTAAAGAAAAAGCCGACGGCATCGCTGCGGTCGGCTTTTTTCACGTCTGTTGCAATCAGGCGTTGTGCAGCTGCTGCCCGCAGGCCATCACGCTGGCCAGCAGAACTTTTACGTCTTCCAGACACACGACAGGGTTGAGCAGGGTCAGCTTCAGGCAGGTGACGCCGTCCGCTTCCGTTACGCCCACGTTCGCTGCCCCGGAGGCCAGCAACGCATCGCCGATACGCTGGTTCAGCAGCGCAACGCCTGCGGTATCGCCGTTTTCCGGACGGAAACGGAACAGCACGCTAGCCAGCTGCGGCTGCATGACCAGCTCCAGCTGCGGCTGATCAACCACAAACTGCGCTACCTGCTGCGCCAGGGTCACGCCGTTATCAATGATTTCGGCGTACTGTTTTTTACCCAGCGCTTCCAGGCCCATCCACAGCTTCAGGGCATCGAAACGGCGGGTGGTCTGCAGAGACTTGGATACCAGGTTCGGCACGCCCTGCTCTTCATCGAAATCAGAGTTCAGGTACGCCGCCTGATAACGCATCAGCTGATAGTGACGCGCATCTTTCAGCAGGAACGCGCCACAGCTGATGGTCTGGAAGAACTGCTTGTGGAAGTCCAGCGTGACGGAGTCCGCGAGTTCCAGGCCGTTCAGGAAGTGACGATACTTCTCAGACAGCAGCAGTGCGCCACCCCAAGCCGCATCCACGTGCACCCAGATCTGCTCTTCAGCGGCCAGTGCAGCGATGTGAGCTAACGGATCGATCGCGCCCGCATCGGTCGTCCCGGCGGTGGCGACAATGGCCATCACCTGCTCGCCGTTGGCTTTCGCCTGGGCCAGCTTCGCTTTAAGATCGTTGAGATCCATACGCGAGAATTGATCGGTTTTCACCAGCGTCACGGACTGGTAGCCCAGCCCCATCAGTGCCATGTTCTTTTGCACGGAGAAGTGCGCGTTTTCAGAACATAACACTTTAATCTTGCTGAGATTACCGGTCAGGCCGTGCTGCTGAACGGAGTGCCCCTGACGCGCGAAAAAGGCATCGCGCGCCAGCATCAGGCCCATCAGGTTGCTCTGCGTACCGCCGCTGGTAAAGACCCCAGCGTCGCCCGCTGTGTAACCGACCTGCTCGCGCAGCCACTCAATCAGCTTGATCTCAATGATGGTCGCCGACGGGCTCTGATCCCAGGAGTCCATGCTCTGGTTGGTGGCGTTGATCAGCACTTCCGCCGCCTGGCTAATCACCAGGCTCGGGCAGTGCAGATGCGCCACGCACTGCGGATGGTGCACCGAGAGGCTGTCCTTGAGGAAATACTCAACGGCACGCTCAATGGCGGCCTGGTTGCCCAGGCCTTCAGCGCTAAACTCTAAATTGATGCGCTCACGCAGTTCCGCAACGGTTTTGCCCTGATACATCTCAGGCTGCTTGAGCCACTGCACCACCGCTTGCGTGCTCTGCTCAATGGCATCCTGATAGGCGGCAATACTCTGCGCGGAACCAGAGAGAATCGGATTTAAATCAGACATGTGCTCACGTGCTCCGATTAAACTGGCTTCACGCCCGCGCTCAGCAGCGCATTTTCAAATTTATCGAGGAAGATCCCCAGCTCTTCTTTGCTAATCAGCAGCGAAGGCAGCAGACGCAGTACGCAGCCGCCACGGCCGCCGCGCTCAAGGATCAGGCCCGCTTCGAAGCATTTTTTCTGCAGCAGCGCAGAGAGATCGCCGTCCGCCGGGTAGCAGCCCATATGATCCTGCGCTTCCTGCGGTTTAACGATCT
>Ga0308166_1003905_pt1 | contig 12278 bp, 12 predicted proteins | sample PhyCR2_2_FD_202137 | JGI IMG/M metagenome (GOLD analysis project Ga0308166, IMG submission 202137) | Phyllosphere microbial communities from UC Gill Tract Community Farm, Albany, California, United States - DLSLCC.R2 | ecosystem: Host-associated > Plants > Phyllosphere > Unclassified | place... | reverse complement strand
GCCGCCGTCGTCGTCGGCTACGCCCTATTGGGCGCCACCTGGCTGAACATGAAGACGGAAGGCGCGCTCCAGACCCACGCGCGCTCGCAGGCCTGGAAACTGGGTCCGGCGACCCTGCTGATGATCGGCGCGGTCAGCCTGGCCACCCCCTTCCTCGACGGCGAATACGCCCGTCGCTGGTTCGACTGGCCCGGCGTGCTTCTGACGGCCCAGGTGCCGTTGCTCGTCCTGATCGTCGCGGGCACCTTCTTCTGGACCATGCGTCAGAAGCGCGAGGTCTGGCCCTTCCTGCTGTCGCTGGGCCTGTTCGCCGTGACCTTCGCGGGGCTGGGCGTGAGCGTCTTCCCCTACGCCGTGCCCGACGAGATCACCCTGTGGCAGGCCGCCGCCCCGGCCTCCAGCCAGCTGTTCATGCTGGTCGGCGCCCTGATCCTGATCCCGATCATCCTGGCCTACACCGCCTATGCCTACTGGGTGTTTCGCGGCAAGGTCGGCGACGACGGTTACCACTGATGCGTCGCGGCTCCACAAACGGACTCCGGCAGGGCCTTTGGTTCGTCGCTCTCTGGGTGCTGGGCGTGGGCGTCCTGGGCGTCGTCGCCTATCTGCTGCGCGGCGTTCTCAAGCTGGCCGGCGGGTGAGGCCGCAGGCGCCGAACCGCTGGCCCTGGCCGCCGCTCATCACGGGCGGCGCCGTCCTTGTCGCGCTCCTCATGGCGCGTCTATGGGCCCCGCCCGCCCTCTTCCCCAGCGCCTTCGCCGCCGGCGGCCTCCTGGTCGGACTCGCGCTTGGTCTGGACCTCTGGGCCATGGTGGAGATGCGGCGGCGGCGCGCCAACATCCTGCCGCACCGGGCGGCGACCGCTCTGGTCACGACCGGTCCGTTCGCCTGGAGCCGCAACCCGATCTATCTCGCTAACGGGCTGCTTCTGCTCGGCCTCGGGGGCCTGTTCGACAACGCCTGGTTCTTCGTGGCCGCCCCCGTCGCCGCCTTCGCCACCGACCGCCTAGCCATCAGACGCGAGGAACGACACCTGGCGGCCCTCTTCGGCGCGGCGTGGTCCGTGTACGTGGGCCGGGTGCGCCGCTGGCTGGGCCGGCGGATGACGTCGTGATCACGTTAAGGCTCGCTTTCGGTTCCAGCGCCGCCCTAAAAGCGGATCCTGTGAAGGTCTGCAATGAGTCAAAAGCTGCGGTTGATAGCGGATGTCTGAGAAGCGCCATGAGCGGAAGTTGGCCCTCGATCCGAAACCAGACGTTGCCTTGTTTATTCCCCTTCCCGATGCCGCGGTTGCGGCTTTGGCCGGTTGCGCGCCCGAACGGATTTGAAGTTTAGCGGAGGCTCCGCAGACGGATTCGATGCTGTCGAGGCGCGCGTTACGGGCGGCGACGCTGAGTTGTAATGCTATTGGACTCCTGAGTTATTGATGCTCTCAGGAGTTAGTTATCCAGGGCTCCTGACCTTCCGGCGGTTGTGATAAAGCTGGGTAAGGGGAGGATTTCTGAGTGGTGTTAATCGGACTTCTGGCCGCGTTGGCGGCTCCGTCAGAGACGTGGTTTTGCACGCTTAATGGTGACGGTGACGGTGAGGGCTATCAGTCTACCTACGTGGTCAGCAATGATCGCGTCATCGAGACCGGCCTGATGGCCTACGGCTATGAGATACTCGAAGACAATCCGGATCACCTGACGTTCGCGCGGTCCCAGTATAACGCCATGCTCAACGCGGGCTTCCGGCTCGATCAGGTGGCCGTCGTGGTGACCATCGACCGCTCGACGAACGGCGTGAAGAAAATCTTCCTCCAGGATCACGGCGAGAGGACTTCGATCCAGCATGGGACATGTCAGCCGATCGAAGTCTGATGACAGATGCTCTCGCTCAGCGGATGGCTGACCGTCTCAAGGCCCTGACCGAGGAGGAGCGGATCGCGCTCAATGAGGGTCAGATCGCGGAATCCGAACGCCAACACGCGGCATTCACCGCCGCTTTCGCTGAGGGTCGTTGCTCAGTCTGTGGCGACGGCCTCGACGTCTTCGATGAGAAGACACCCTGTCTCCATTGGTTTCTTAGACCGGCGGGCGTGAAGAAAAAGCACTATCCGGCAGTCGCCCAGGCTTTCGGGATGATGTCGATCCAAAGTTGGATGCGATGGGTGGCAAATGAGGGCGGCTGGGCGAAGAACATCGCTGACACCGCTGATGACGATCACGTGGTCCAGGTCACCGCCCGCTATGGCGATTACGCGTGGTCGATCTCATGCGGGAATTCGGACTTCGCCGGTCATTCCGGAAAAAACAGCAGCTTCCCCCACTACCATGTCCAGATGTCGATCAAGGATCGGCCTTTCTGGTGCTGGCCGCCCTGTGCGCGTTCGGAACGGTCCTAGGATTTGTAGTCTGGCCTGCGAACGACCCGACGGACCTGCCGCATCGGCATGACGCACCGGCCGAAGACGATCCGCATCTGGACGGTCAATCCGGAGAGGCGTTGCACAGCCATCCCTTCGTCATCGACGAGCGCCACCCGCGATGGCCGACGACGAAGGAGTGAGCCCAAGGCGGGAGACATCCGACCGTAAGCCTCAGTCGACGAAATCGACGCTCTCGTAGTCGCCCGAGGTTTGAAGCGTGATGGTGACACGCTCGCCGCTGCGGTTACGCCAGAACCAGCCGTGATGACCCGCGAAAGCGGCCGTTAGCACCCCCGTCTCGCGGGCGGAGGTTCCCTTGCTATAGCCGTGATAGGTGATCCCTTGGCCGTCACCATGGGTGTCATAGTTCACCGCCGGGCCACTGGTGGACCAGGTGAAGTTCGCCTTCGCGCCGTCCCCCATGGCCATTTTGATCTCGGCCCCCTCGTCAGGCTCAAGGGTCAGGGACGTGCGATGGCTGCGACCCGCCGATGCGCCATTGGTTGTCGTAGCTGCGGCTGCCGTCTGGGTCGTGACCGCTGGCGGGACGGCTTCGGTCTTGGCAGACCTGGCCGGCTCCTGAGTTGCGGTGTCTGGTGAGCCCACTGGTGCGGCTGCCGGCAAGGCAGGCGCGGTCCTCGTGGATGTAATGATCGCCGCCGTTGAGGCCGCTTCAGCCGCAGCTTCAACGGCGAGTTGGCGCTTGATCCGGCCCATCTCGGTCAGCCCGAAGACCGAGCCGATGCGGGTAGGATCGACGCCGTACTCGGCTGGAAGGACCACGGTGACCAGCAGGGCCGAGGCGATGACGACGGCGACGCCGGTAGACTTGAGCAGCTTGGCCGTCGACGGCAGTTCGGCGGGATCGGGTTGATTGAGATTTTGCATGGAAGGTCTCCCGTCAGGCGACGAAGAAGCCGACGAGCTGATAGCCCGTCAGGATGAAACCGAGGATCATGAGGATGACGTTGGCCAGATAGGCGTGGCGCCCGAAGCTGGCGGTCCGGCGCCAGAATCCCATGGCGATCAGGATGGCTCCGAGCGCCAGAAGCTGGCCGATCTCCACGCCGATGTTGAAGGCGATCAGGTTGACCAAGAGGCCGTCTGAAGACAGCTGGAAGTCCTGCAGTTTGGTCGCCAGACCCAGGCCGTGGAACAGACCGAACGCCAGGGTCGCGGCCCTGGCGTCCGGCTGGACACCGAACCAGCGTCGGTAGGCCCCCATGTTGTCGAGCGCCTTGTAGACGACGGACAGGCCGATGATGGCGTCGATCAGATAACTGGAGACGTTGACGTTCAGCATCACGCCCAGCAGCAGGGTCGTCGAATGCCCGACGGCGAACATGGTGACGTAGAGGCTGATATCCTTGAGGCGGTAGAGGTAGAAGATCACCCCGAACAGGAACAGCAGATGGTCGTAACCGGTGACCATGTGCTTGGCCCCCAGATAGACGAAGGGCCAGAAGACGATGCCGGACGTCTCCTGGATGTAGCCCTTGTCCCCTGCCGCCACCCCGTGCGCCAGGGTGGCGGTGAACAGGCCGTTGAGGAAGAGCACCAACAGGCCTGCGCTCAGCAGGCCGATGGGCGTTCGCAACCAGGCGGTCGCGCGCTGGAGACGCGGGTTCATGAAGTCCTCCGGGAGTATGCGAAGGGAAGCCGCTCACGCCACGACCGTCTGACGCCGTTCGGCGAAGACGGGCGGCCGTGGACGAGGCTGTAGAGGGCGGGGAGCACGAGCAGGGTCAGCAGGGTCGAGGAGATGATCCCGCCGATGACGACCGTGGCCAGCGGGCGCTGGACCTCGGCGCCGGCTCCGACGTTCAAGGCCATGGGCACGAAGCCGAGGCTGGCGACGAGCGCCGTCATCAGCACCGGGCGAAGACGGGTCAGCGCCCCCTCCCGGATTGCCTCGCCAAGAGGCTTCCCTTCGGCGATCAAGCTGCGGATGAAGGTGACCATGACGACACCGTTGAGCACGGCGACCCCGGACAGGGCGATGAATCCGACCCCCGCCGAGATCGACAGAGGCAGCCCACGCAGCATCAGGGCGGCCACCCCTCCGGTCAGGGCCAGAGGCACGCCGGAGAAAACGATGGCCGAGTCCTTGACCGAGCGGAACAAGGCGAACAGCAGGCCGAAGATCAGCAGCAACACCGCGGGAACCACGAGTTGCAATCGTTTGGCGGCCGAGATCAACTGCTCGAACGTTCCGCCATAGGTGACCCAATAGCCGGCCGGTATGGCGACCTCAGCATCGACCCGGTCCTGAACCTCGCGGATGAACGAACCCAGGTCGCGGTCGCGGACATTGGCCGTGGTCACGATGCGGCGTTTGCCGTTCTCTCGGCTGATCTGGTTCGGACCCTTTGTGAGTTCGATCGTGGCGACCTCATTCAGGGGCACGAACTGACGCGGCTGTCCTTCGCCCGCCGGGAGCGGGACCTGGAGACGACCGATGGCGTTGGTGTCGGCGCGCAGACGCTCGGGCAGGCGGACAACGACGTCGAAACGACGGTCACCCTCGAAGATTTGCCCGGCGGTCGTGCCGCCCATCGAGGTGGAGATAACCGACTGGACGTCTTCGATGCTCAGGCCAAGGCGCGCCATGGCGGGTCGGTTGGGTGTGATCTGGAGCACCGGCAGGCCGGTGATCTGTTCGGTCTGGGGATCGGCGGCCCCGTCCACCGAGGCCACGATGGCTTCGATCTCGGCGCCGAGGCGCAGCAGTTCGTCGAGATCGTCGCCATAGACCTTGATGGCGACGTCGGCCCGCACCCCGCTCAGCAGTTCGTTGAACCGCATCTGGATCGGCTGGGTGAACTCGTATTTGCTGCCGGGAATCTCATTCACGGCCTCTTCCATCTCGGCGACGAGGTCGCCGCGAGACTTGCGAGGGTTCGGCCAATCCTTCCTGTCCTTCAGCATGATGAAGGTGTCGGCGACCGAGGGCGGCACCGGATCGGTGGCGACCTCGGCGGTGCCGATCTTGGCCACGACCCGCTCCACCTCGGGGAAGCGGGCGATGCGGGCTTCCAACGCAGTCTGCATCTGCACGGCCTGGGTCAGGCTGGTGCCCGGGATGCGCAGGGCGTGCATGGCGATGTCGCCTTCGTCGAGATTGGGCACGAACTCCGAGCCCATCCGCGACGCCCCGAACCCGGCGAGCAGCACCAGCACGACCGCAATGCCGATCATCAGGCTGCGGGTCCTGAGCGCGAAGTCGAGCGCCGGCTGATAACCCACCCGGGCCCAGCGCATCAGGAAGCTGTCCTTCTCCTCGACCTTGCCGGTGACGAACATGGCGACGGCGGCGGGTACGAAGGTCAGGGACAGCAGGAGCGCTGCCGTCAGGGCGATGACGACGGTGATCGCCATCGGGTGGAAGGTCTTCCCCTCCACCCCGGTCAGGGCGAAGATGGGGACATAGACCAGGGTGATGATCATGACCCCGAATAGCGAGGGCCGGATTACCTCGCTGGAGGCGGTCGCCGCCAGATCGAACCGTTCCTCGCGGGTCAGGATACGACCCAGGCGATGCTGGGCCTCGCCGTAGCGCCTGAGGCAGTTCTCGACGATGATGACGGCGCCGTCCACGATCAGGCCGAAGTCGAGCGCGCCGAGGCTCATCAGATTGCCGGAGGTTCCGGTCCGCACCATGCCGGTGATGGTCATCAGCATGGTGACGGGAATGACCGCCGCCGTGATCAGGGCCGCGCGGATGTTGCCGAGCAGCAGGAACAGCACGACGATGACCAGCAGGGCGCCCTCGACGAGGTTCTTTTCGACGGTGTGGATGGCGCGTTCCACCAGTTCGGTGCGGTCGTAGACCGGCGTGGCGACGACACCGGGCGGCAGGGCCTTGGCGGCTTCCTGCAGGCTGGCGGCGGCGGCCTGGGCGACGATACGGCTGTTCTCGCCAGCCAGCATGAGAACCGTCGCAAGGACCGTCTCCTTGCCGTTCTCGGTCGCGGCGCCGGTGCGAAGTTCCTGGCCCATTCCGATGTCGGCGACGTCCAGGATGCGGATCGGAACGCCCCCACGCGTGGCGATCACGATGTTGCCCAGGTCTTCACTCGTCGAAGCCTGCCCCGGCACCCGGATCAGATACTGTTCGCCGAAGCGCTCGACATAGCCCGCGCCGACGTTGGCGTTGTTGTTGTCCAGCGCTTCGACCACCTCGGCCATGGTCACCCCGTAGGCCGCCAGCCGCTGCGGATCGGGTGTGACGTGATACTGACGCTCGTAGCCGCCGACGGTGTTGACCTCGGTGACACCGCGCGTGTTGCGAAGCTGGGGCCGGATGACCCAGTCCTGAAGCGTGCGCAGGTCTTCGGTCGTATAGGGCTGGCCGTCGGGACGTCGTGCACCCGGCTCGGCCTCGACCGTATACATGAAGATCTCCCCGAGGCCGGTGGCGATAGGGCCAAGTTCAGGGGTGACGCCGGGGGGAAGCTGACCGAGGGCGCTTTGGAGGCGCTCATTCACCAGTTGGCGTGCGAAATAGATGTCGGTGCCGTCGTCGAAGATGACGGTCACCTGGCTCAACCCGTATCGCGAAACCGAGCGGGTGTATTGAAGGCCCGGAACGCCTGCGACGGCGGTCTCGACGGGGAAGGTGATGCGCTGTTCGGCCTCCAGCGGCGAATAGCCGGGGGCTTCGGTGTTGATCTGAATCTGGACGTTGGTGATGTCCGGAGTGGCGTCGATCGGCAGGCGCTGGAAGCTCCAGACGCCGATGGCGCAGGCCAGGAGGACGAGCCCCATGACCGCCCATCGGAAGCGGATCGACAGGGCGATGATGCGTGCAAGCATGGTTCTCGCGCCCCCTAGTGATCATGGCTCGCGCCGGACTTTTCGATGTCCGCGCGAATGAGGAAGGCGCCGTCCACGACGTATTCGGTTCGGGGTTCGAGCCCGCCAAGCACCTCGGTCCACTCGTCGGTCCTTCGGCCCAGTTCGAGCATCCGCACCTCATAGGTGTTGCCGACCTTGGCGTAGACGACCTGGAAATCGCGGAACGGCTGGATGGCCTTGGTCTGGACGGCGAGAGGCACTGCACCCTCACCGACCTGAACGGTGCCCTGTACTCCCAGGCCCGGCCGCCAGACGCCGCCCTGATAGGCCAGTTCGACATGGGCGATCAGGGTCTGGCTCATCGGATCAGAGCCGGGCAGGATGGTTTCGATGACGCCATTGAAACGGTGGTCACCTGCCAGACTGGTGACCTCGACCCGCTGGCCCCGGCGGACACGTTCTGCATCGCGCGGATAGAGGGCGAACTCGGCATGGAGGCGGGTTGGGTCGCCGATCACCAGCATCGGCTCGCCGCCCGCGCCGGTGATGGCCCCGGCGTTGACGTTCTTGGCCATGATGACGCCGGAGATCGGCGCGGTGACGGAATAGGTCTGGAGGCTCTCGCTGGACTCGACCCGCGCCACAACCTGGCCTCGCGATACGCGCTGGCCCAGTTCGACGTTCAACGCCATCACCCGACCCGGATAGCGGGCGAAGACATCGCTCTGGCCCTCAGGCGTGATCTCGACCCGACCGCTCAACGGCAGAGACTCGCCCAGGACTGCGGAACCGGCGCGCTGCGTGGTGACGCCACCGGCGCGGGCGGCGTCGGCTGAGATGACGGTGCGACCCTCATAGGACTGGTAGGCCCAGGTCGATCGCTTGCCGTTCTGGGTCGCCGCGACCGCCACGTCGAAGGAGTGCGGCTCGGAGACGACACCGGGGCTGGCGAGATAGTCCTCGGTCGGGATGAAGGTGAACCGATCGACCTTCGGCCCGAGACGGGTCAGGGCCATGGTCGCCTGGACCTGACGTGGATCGAGCGGCTTGTCCTTCAGATAGGGATAGAGCCGGAACAGGGGCTCTGGTCCTTCCTCGAAGATGGTGATCTCAAGGGCGAAGTCTCCGTCGCGGAGCATCCGGCCTCGGTGAGGGCCACGCTCATAGTCGGCGGCGGCAGCCTCGCCGTTTTCGCCTGCCTTTTCGGCGGGCTTGTCTCCGCAAGCGGCGGCGGCGAAGGCGAGGACGATCGCGGACGCAACGAGCCAGCGCCGCGAAGGTGTCAGGCGGATCATGGTTGAGTCTCCAGGGCGAGGATCAGGGCGCCGTGCGCGCCGGTCAGTCTGTCGAGGCGGGCGCGATCGATATGGAATTGCTTGAGCACCGCGACGCGGCGGGCGCGGGTCTGCAGCAGGGCGGTCTGGGCGGAGATGACGTCGTTGTAGGTGAAGCCGCCCCTGTTGAAGCCGTCGCGCACCAGAACGACGGCGCGCTCGGCCTGGGGAAGGGTTTCCTGCCCGATCCTGCGAGCTTCGCTGGCTCGGGCCATGACCTGAACCTGCAGGCGCGCGATCTCACGTTCACGGTCGATGCGGGCGGCGGCGAGATCACCCTCGGCGGCCAGCCCCTCCGCTCGGGCGCGGTCGATGGCCCCGAGGTTCTGGTCGTAGCGACCAAGGGGAATCGACGCGCCGACGACAAAGCCGAGGTCGTTGCCGTCCCCGAAGTGACGGACGCCGGCGCTGACCGTGGCGTCCGACCGGGCGCGGGCCGTCTCCACCGCCACCCGGGCGACGGCGATGTCGCGCTGTGCGACGAAGATGTCCAGGTCCGCCTGGGCGACCCCATCCGTGACGTCGAGCGCCGACCGGGTGTCGGCGAAGGTCTCGGCGCCAAGGGTGAAGTCCGATGACCCATCCCAGAACCGGGCCAGCGAAATGTTGGCGACCCGGACGGTAATCCCGGCCTGATCGAAGTCGATCTGGGCCTGAGCCAGTTCGGCCTCGGCGCGCGCCCCGGCGAACAGAGGATCGCGCGCCATGTCCACGCGGCGACCGACCTCGGTCTGGAACCGTTCGGCGAGGTCAAGGCGCTCGCGGGCGATCTCCAACTCGGCCTGAGCCGCCAAAGCTTCCGCCCAGGCGCGCTGCACCTGTTCGAGCCGGTCCAACTGGCGAATGCGCGCGGTGGCGTCGACCAGCAGCCCTTCGGCTTCGGCGAGAGAGACACGGGCGGACCTGTCACCGCCCCGCTCGAACCGTTGCTCGACTGTGAGCGTGGTCTCGGTCCGACGGAACAGGTCGCCTCCGCCGATGGTCGGAAAGTTCTCGACCATCACCCCAAGCGTGGGGTTGGGACGAACGTCCGCCTGACGCACGGCTGCCCGCGACGCCTGTCGCCGGGCCTGGGTCGGTGCCAGTGAGGGATCGACCAGGGCGGCTCGACGCAGCGCCTCGTCCAGCGACAGTACAGGCGCGGTGGACGTGGCCGCCGCATCCTGTGCGACAGCAAGGGTCGGCGGCAGCGAGGCCGCCAGAATGAGCGCGAGGGCCGACACGGCCGTCAGTCGCGCCCACGGCCCGGCAATGCCGGACGATGGGGTCTTCAAGGGATTCTCTCCGGGAAACGGGGGTGCACGCGCGACCGATTGGCCGCGTCGGATCAGATGATCGTGCGCGTCCGTCTGGGAGGGTATTCAGGCCCGTCGCCGTCGTGGGCCGGACGTGCGCCATCGCCCGCCGGCTGGATCAGCACGGCGTTCATGGCGACGAGGGGGCTCAGATCGCGGTTGAGGATCGGGATGGCGGTGTGGCTGTCGCCGCTCGTATGGTGGTGATGGCTTGCTGGACGCCCGGCCTCGCCCTCGTCTTCGCCGTCTTCGGCTTGATCCAGTGGATCCTCGGCCGGCGCGTCGGGGGCGATATGGACGTGCAGCGAGCCATGATCGACGTCCGCGATCTCTGCGTGATCACCGTGGCCGATCGCGACTGCCGGCCAATCCGACGCATGGGCAATCTGGTGCCGCCCTTCCTGAACCCCATGCAGGCTCAACGTCGCCACGAGGGCGGCGCACAGGCTGACGCAAATGGTGCGAAACAGGCGAGACAAGATTGAACGGCTCCTTCATCCGCCATAGTGCGACCCGATCCCAATGGCAACGGTCGAGGTTGCCGCATCACGATATGGCTAGGATTCGTCCTTCAGGTGGATACGTGATGGCGGAGGTCGGGAGCTCCGTTGACGGCTGCGACGATGCGAACATTGATCGATCCGCCAGTCGTGGTAAGGGGCGGCATGGGAGTGACTCACTATCATTCTCAAAATGTTTTCTTGGTGGGCTGCGGGTCGCTGCGGCGCCAGTGCGGCGCCGACCGGTCGGGATTGACCGACGCCGAGGCAGTACCCACGTCTCGTGGCCCGGGGTCAGGCCGGCGCTGCGGGCCGGGCTCGCCGGCTTTCGAACCGGCGTCGGATCCAGGTTCGCCCAGGTTTCTCAACGAGCAGATGCAGGGCCGCCGCGATCAGCGCCGTGACGACGAACAACCCTGCCAGTTCGACTGGCGTGATGCGGAAGGCGCTGTCGATGCCGCGCAGTTCGGCGACCACGCCCTTGAAGGCGACGAGGACGGGCATGTGCACGAGATAGAGGGCGAAGGAGGCTTCACCGGCGAAAACCAGCGCAGGGGCGGCGAGAGGCCCCTCGCAGTCCGCGCGTGCGAGCAGGGACCAGGTCAGGATAACGGGGGCTGAGAGGGCGACGATGATCCGGTCGTCCAACGACAGCTGCATAGCGCCGAGCAACACGAGGGTAGCAGCCAGGGCGGCGGCGATGGCGACGGGCCGGCTCCAGCGCCAGCGATGGCCCAAGCCGTAGAGCGCCATGCCGATCAGAAAGGCCGGCGCTATGCGCAAGATGCCCATGTCGTCCTCGGCCCGAGGCAGAACCTTGCCGAAGGTTGAGACGTAGGCCGCGTCGATGACAACATAGCTGACGATGCCCAAGCCGAGCAGGAACCAAGGACGATGTCTCATCCGGATGGAGAGAAGGGCGTAGGCCGGGAACAGCAGATAGGCGAACCATTCCGCCGAGAGCGACCAGGACGGGCCGCTCCAATTGTATCCGATTTCGCTTGGAAACCACGCCTGTACCAGGAACAGGGTCTTGAAGAAGCCCTCTGTCGTGTAGGTCGAGAGATCGAACGGAACGCCAGAGATTGAAGCTCCGAGCACCATGATCAGAACACCGCCTAAAATCGCCAGATGGAGGGGATAGAGCCGAGCCAAGCGGGCCACGAGGAAGCGCCTGTAGCTGAACGTTCCTGCGGCGAAAGCGGGGCCGTAGACGTGGGCCAGAATGAAGCCCGACAGCATGAAGAAGGCGTCGACCCCCAGCCGGCTTCGCTCGATGATCGGGCTGTAGCCCAGGGCCGGATCCCACTGAAGCTGGTAGTGGAACAGCACCACGCCCATGGCCAGGAAGGCCCGCAGGCTGGTCAGGGCCCTCAGATCAGCCGGGTAGCCCTCGTGAGTCGGAGAAACGGACGTCATGAACGATGGCCCCCACGGCGGGCGGCACAGGACGGACCGCTTAATTGGTCTACGCATCGGTCGCCGCCATCCCTCATCCTCTCGCATCCGGGGGTCAGGCCTGCCGCGCTGGAGAAAAGGCCATGATCTGATCCTGCGCCGCTCGCGGGCTCATGGCGGTCGGCTTGCAGGTTTCATCGGAAGGCGGGATGACGCGTGCCACCGGCTCAGCCCACAGTTCAGCGCGGGCCGTGGTGAACGATGGCCTGGATCTCATCGAGCGCGGTTTTCTCCATGGGCGATGGATGGGCCGTCTATGCGGGCGCGCACGAAGACCACGTCGCCCACCCATGTCGCAATCCAGCTGACCGTGGCTCGCGCGGGCTCGGTCCGCGTGGTTCTGGACGACCGTCCGCCCTGAGCCGTCAGGCGATCGTCATCGGGCCTTCTGGCGCTGATCGGCCGGCCCTCGCCTCGTCATTCCGCCCTCTCCGACGGCCCTGTCGAGCCCTGAGGCCCAGCCGGACCGCATCGTGGCGGGCTT
>Ga0308166_1003904_pt1 | contig 12281 bp, 3 predicted proteins | sample PhyCR2_2_FD_202137 | JGI IMG/M metagenome (GOLD analysis project Ga0308166, IMG submission 202137) | Phyllosphere microbial communities from UC Gill Tract Community Farm, Albany, California, United States - DLSLCC.R2 | ecosystem: Host-associated > Plants > Phyllosphere > Unclassified | place... | reverse complement strand
CGCCCTACGAGGCGCCGGATGGGCCGGAACTGGTCGTCGACAGCGCGACCACGTCCGTCGCGGACGAAGTCGCGCGCCTCGTCGACGTGCTCGAGCGGCGCGGCCTGCTTACCCCGCGCGGCTGAATGGGATCGCCGACTGTCTCGGTTTCGGAACACATTGCTGTATTTTTCGTTTTAATGTCATTTCTCTATTGCTCCACTGAAATAGCCTTTGCATGATGATGGGAATACACGGGTGATTTGCTTCATCCGGATTTATTTCCCATTTTTCATGAGTGACCATTCCAGTGTCAGCGAACAGGAAATTCCATTTCATTTCCGGCTTGCCGCGTTCCGGCTCCACGCTGCTGTCGGGCATCCTGCTGCAAAATCCGCGCTTCCATGCGGGCATGTCGAGCCCGGTCGTCGGCCTGTGCTCGTCGATCATCAGCCAGTTCAGTGCGGGTTCGGAATTCGCCCCCGTCGTCGGCCGTGACAAGCGCAAGGCTCTGCTGCGCGGCATCTTCGATGCGTATTACGCGGACGTCGACCGCGAGATCGTGTTCGATACGAACCGTGCCTGGTGCGCCAGGCTGCCCCTGCTGCTGGACCTGTTCCCGCAAGCGAAGGTGATTGCCTGCGTGCGCAATGTCGCGTGGATCATGGATAGCATCGAGAAGATGGTGCGCGCCAATCCGTATGAAAACACGCGCCTGTTCGGCGCCGGCGGCGGCCGCGGCACCGTGTACAGCCGCCTCGATTTCCTGGCCCATCCGGACAACCTGGTCGGGTTTCCCTGGGCCGCGCTGCGCGAAGCCTTCTATGGCGAGCATGCGGGTTCGCTGCTGCTGGTCGACTACGACCTGCTGGCCAAGGCGCCCGCCAAGGTCATGCCGCTGATCTACGACTTCCTCGGCGAACCGCATTTCGAGCACGACTTCGACAACGTCGAGTATGACGCCGATGACTTCGACCTGCAGGTGGGCGTGCCCGGCCTGCATCGCGTGAAGGCGCAGGTGAAATTCACGCCGCGCCGCGCCGTGATCCCGGCCGACCTGTTCGATAAATACAGCAAAATGTCTTTCTGGAATGACTCCACCGGCAGCACCGCCAACGTCATTACCGCCCAGTCTCCACAACAAGGAAAACCTGAATGAGCTCCACTTACCTCGATGGCATCGGCGACGATCTGATCATTTCGACCGGCATCATGTCCGCCGACCCGGTCTCCCCGTCCCTGGATGCAGCGTTCCAGGATGTGCAGCTGGCGCGGCCGCGTACCGAGATCGTCTTCATCGAAGACAACGTCGCCGATTACCAGTCGCTGGCGCAGCAATTGGGCGCCGGCCGTGAAGTCGTCATCCTCGATTCCACTGGTGACGGCGTGCACCAGATCGCCGACGCGCTGGCCGGACGGACCGGCATCGATGCGCTGCACATCATTTCGCACGGCGCCGCCGGTACCGCGAGCCTGGGCGCGCTGACGCTGGATGCGGCCAGCCTGGGCGACCACCAGGCCGACCTGAACGCCATCGGCCGCAGCATGGCCAAGGACGGCGACATCCTGCTGTACGGCTGCGACACCGGCGCAGGCAGCCGGGGCCAGGCCTTCGTCGACCAGCTGGCGATCGCCACCGGGGCCGACGTGGCGGCATCGAACGACCTGACCGGCAGTGCGGTGCGGGGCGGCGACTGGCAACTGGAAGTGACGAGCGGGAAGGTGGAAACGGCCAGCGTCGGCACGGTGGGACAGAGCCTGAGCTACGACGACGTGCTGGCGCTCAGCCAGGCGAACATTACATTCGATACGCCTGTCGGCTATTCCCAGTCGTGGGGGTCGGATGGTGTTTCCCTATACATTCCGCTGGATCAAAGCTGGAACTATGCTTTCCGCTTTCACAACGACATCAATGCGAATTTCGTGCGGCCCAACTACAACACGGTGATGGGCGAGACGTATGCCACCGCGGCGCATCCCGGCGAAATAACGTTCACACACGACTTTTCATACGAAAGGGCGTTTTCGCTCCTTTCGCTCGACGTCTCCTTGTCCAATGCCGGGAATTTCAGTGCATCGGGTATCGAACATGCCGACGTCACGATCACCGGTCTGGACACGGGCGGTCATACGGTCGACAGCAAGACGGTCAGCCTGACCTACGATTCCAGCAATCCAAATGCACAATTCCAAACGGTGGCGTTCAGCGGGATGACTGGGATCGCGAAGGTCCAGATCGTCGTGGCGGCCAATACCGATCACGTTACGTATGTGTATGTCGACAACGTAAGCGTCGTCAACATCCATGATCCCAGCGCGACGCCACCGAGCACGACCAATACCGGCGTCGCTTTCTCGGGCGATACCGGCGTCTCGAGCAGCGACCTGATCACCAACACCGCCGCGCAGACCATCAGCGGGACGCTGAGCGCGCCGCTGGTATCCGGCGAACACGTCGAGGTTTCGCTGGACAACGGCGCGAACTGGACGACGGCCACGGCGACCACGGGCAACAATACCTGGTCGCTGGGCACCACGCTGACCGGTAGCGGCACGCTGCAGGTGCGCGTGGTCGACAGCAACAACCTGGCCGGCACGGCCGATAGCCACGCCTACACGCTCGACACGGCCGCGCCGGCCGCATCGTCGATACCGGTGCTCGACGCCGCCAGCGACACGGGCAGCTCGCACAGCGACGGCATCACGGCCGCCACGACGCCGACCTTCACCGGCACGGCCGAGGCGGGCGCCACCGTCGACCTGTACGAAGGCAGCACGCTGCTGGGCAGCGCCGTCGCCACCGGCGGCACCTGGAGCATCGCCAGCTCGGCACTGGGCGCGGGCCAGCACACGGTGTCCACGATCGTGACCGATGCCGCCGGCAACACCAGCGGCGCCTCGGCCGGATTGACGATCACCGTCGACCTGACTGCCCCCACGACCACCGTGGGCGGCATCGCGTTCTCGGCCGATCAGGGCGCATCGGGTACCGACTTCATCACGAACACGGCCGCGCAGACGATCAGCGGCACCTTGAGCGCCGCACTGCAGACCGGCGAGCAAGTCCAGGTCTCGCTCGACAACGGCGCCAGCTGGACGGCGGCGCAGGTCAACGGCACCGCCTGGTCGCTGGCGGCCACGCTGGCCGGCAGCGGCACGCTGCAGGCGCGCGTGGTCGACGCCGTCGACAATGCCGGCCCGGTGGCCTCGCAGGCCTATGTGCTGGATACGGCGGCGCCGACGGTGACGATCACCAGCGACGTCGCCGCGCTCAAGGCCGGCGAGACCGCCACCGTCACGTTCACGTTTAGCGAAGACCCGGGCGCGAGCTTCACCTGGGACGGCACGCAGGGCGACGTCGTCGTCAGCGGCGGCACGCTGTCCGCCATCGGCGGTTCCGGCCAGGTGCGCACGGCGACCTTCACGCCGGACGCCAACACGGACGGCGGCACCGCCAGCATCACGATCGGCGCCGGCAGCTATGCCGACGCGGCGGGCAACACGGGCGGCGCGGGGACGACCCCGTCGCTTCACTTCGACACGCTGGCGCCGGCGGTACCGCTGGCCCACCTGTCGCCGCTCAGCGACAGCGGCGCCATTCCGGTCGACGGCGTGACCAGGGTCGTCACGCCGACCTTCGACGGCTTCGCCGAAGCCGGCACCACCGTCACGTTGTACGATACCGACGGCACCACGGTGCTGGGCAGCACGGTCGCCACCAACGGCATCTGGTCGATCACGACGTCGACGCTGAGCGAGGGCGTACACACGATCACCGCCAGGGCGAGCGATGCCGCCGGCAACGAGAGCGCCGCATCGATCGGCACGCAGGTCACGATCGACACGACGGCACCGGACGCGCCGTCGACGCCGACGCCGGGCGCCGCCATCACCCGCGACACGACCCCGACGTTCAGCGGCACGGCCGCGGTGGGCACCGCCGTCGACCTGTTCGATACCGACGGCACCACGGTGCTGGGCTCGACCGTTGCCGACGGCAACGGCGCCTGGAGCATCACGGCCACGACGATGGGCGAGGGCACGCATACGGTGACGGCCAAGGCCACGGATCTGGCCGGTAACACCAGCGCCGCCTCGCCGGCGCAGGGCGTCACGATCGATACCACCGCGCCGGCCGCATCGCCGGCGCCAGTGCTCGACGCCGCCAGCGACACGGGCAGCTCGCACAGCGACGGCATCACGGCCGCGACCACGCCGACCTTCACGGGTACGGCCGAAGCGGGCGCCACCGTCGACCTGTACGAAGGCAGCACGCTGCTGGGCAGCGCCGTCGCCACCGGCGGCACCTGGAGCATCGCCAGCTCGGCACTGGGCGCGGGCCAGCACACGGTGTCCACGATCGTGACCGATGCCGCCGGCAACGCCAGCGGCGCCTCGGCCGACCTGACCTTCACCGTCGACCTGACCGCGCCCACGACCACCGTGGGAGGCATCGCGTTCTCGGCCGATCATGGGACATCGGGCACCGACTTCATCACGGACACGGCCGCGCAGACCATCAGCGGCACCTTGAGCGCCGCGCTGCAGACCGGCGAGCAAGTTCAGGTCTCGCTCGACAACGGCGCGACCTGGACGGCGGCGCAGGTCAACGGCACGGCCTGGTCGCTGGCGGCCACGCTGGCCGGCAGCGGCACGCTGCAGGCGCGCGTGGTCGACGCCGTCGACAATGCCGGGCCGGTGGCTTCGCAGGCCTATGTGCTGGACACGGCGGCGCCGACGGTGACGATCACCAGCGACGCCGCCGCGCTCAAGGCCGGCGAGACCGCCACCGTCACATTCACATTCAGCGAAGATCCGGGTGCGAGCTTCACCTGGAACGGCACGCAGGGCGACGTCGTCGTCAGCGGCGGCACGCTGTCCGCCATCAGCGGTTCGGGCCTGGTGCGCACGGCGACCTTCACGCCGGACGCCAGCACGGACGGCGGCACCGCCAGCATCACGATCGGCGCCGGCAGCTATGCCGACGCGGCGGGCAACACGGGCGGCGCGGGGACGGCCCCGTCGCTTCACTTCGACACGCTGGCCCCGGATGCGCCGTCCGCGCCGCAACTGGCGGCGTCCTCCAGCGACGTGACGCGCGACACCACGCCGACCCTCACGGGCACGGCCGAAGCCGGTTCCACCGTCACCTTGTACGACACCGACGGCACCACGGTGCTGGGCAGCACGGTCGCCACCAACGGCACCTGGTCGATCGATGCGGCGACGCTGGGCGAAGGCGCGCATACCGTCACCGCCAGGGCCACCGACGCGGCGGGCAATGCCGGCGCGGTGTCCTCCGGTACCACCTTCACGGTCGACACGACGGCGCCGACCGTCACGATCGGCAGCGACGCGAGCGCACTGAAAGTGGGCGAGACCGCCACCATCACGTTCACGTTCAGCGAGGACCCGGGCGCGAGTTTCACCTGGGACGGCACGCAGGGCGACCTCGTCGTCAGCGGCGGCACGCTGTCCGCCGTCAGCGGCTCGGGCCTGGTGCGTACCGCGACGTTCACGCCAGCTGCGCACGTGAACGGCGGTACGGCCAGCATCACGATCGCGGTCGGCACCTACGCCGACCGGGCCGGCAACGACGGCGCGGCGGGATCGCTCCCGGCGCTTCACTTCGACACGCTGGCGCCGGCTGCATCGTCGACGCCGGTGCTGGACGCCGCCAGCGACACGGGCGTATCGAACAGCGACGGCATCACGGCCGCCACCACGCCGACCTTCACGGGCACGGCCGAGGCGGGCGCCACGGTCGACCTGTACGAAGGCAGCACGCTGCTGGGCAGCGCCGTCGCCACCGGCGGCATCTGGAGCATCGCCAGTTCGACGCTGGGCGCGGGCCAGCACACGGTGTCCACGATCGTGACGGATGCCGCCGGCAACGCCAGCGGCGCCTCGGGCGGCCTGACGTTCACCGTCGACCTGACCGCCCCCACGACCACCGTGGGCGGCATCGCGTTCTCGGCCGATCATGGCGCATCGAACACCGACTTCATCACGAACGTGGCCGCGCAGACCATCAGCGGCACCTTGAGCGCCGCGTTGCAGACCGGCGAGCAAGTCGAGGTCTCGCTGGACAACGGCGCGACCTGGACGGCGGCGCAGGTCAACGGCACGGCCTGGTCGCTGGCGGCCACGCTGGCCGGCAGCGGCACGCTGCAGGCGCGCGTGGTCGACGCCGTCGACAATGCCGGGCCAGTGGCCTCGCAGGCCTATGTGCTGGATACGGCGGCGCCGACGGTGACGATCACCAGCGACGTCGCCGCGCTCAAGGCCGGCGAGACCGCCACCGTCACGTTCACGTTCAGCGAAGACCCGGGCGCGAGCTTCACCTGGAATGGCACGCAGGGCGACGTCATCGTCAGCGGCGGCTCGCTGTCCGCCATCAGCGGCTCGGGCCTGGTGCGCACGGCGACCTTCACGCCGGACGCCAGCACGGACGGCGGCACCGCCAGCATCACGATCGGCGCCGGCAGCTATGCCGACGCGGCGGGCAACACAGGCGGCGCGGGGACGACCCCGTCGCTTCACTTCGACACGCTGGCGCCGGATGCGCCGAGGGTCCCGGTGCTGCAACCAGCCAGCGACACCGGCGCTTGGTCCACCGACGGCATCACCGCCGACGCGACGCCGACCGTCAACGGTACGGCGGAAGGGCATGCGCTCGTCACCCTGTACGACGGCGCGACGGTGCTGGGCACCACGACAGCCAATGCCGGCGGCATATGGAGCATCACCACCCCGACGCTGGCCGACGGCACCCACCAGTTACGTATCACGCAGACCGACGTGGCAGGGAATGTCTCGGCACAAGGCGCCGCGCTGGCGGTCGTGATCGACACGCACGCACCATCGGCCCCGGCCGCCCCGGTGCTGTCCACCGCGAGCGACAGCGGCATCGCGGGCGACCACATCACGAAGGTCACGAGGCCGACGTTCAGCGGCACGGCCGAAGCCGGGGCCTGGGTGACGCTGTACGACACCGACGGCACCACCGCGCTCGGCTCGACGGGGGCCGATGCCGACGGCAACTGGATCATGCCGGCGTCCTCGCTGGCCGACGGCACGCACGTTCTGACCGTCAGGCAGGTCGACGCGGCCGGCAACGAATCGGCCGCCAGCCCGGCCCTCACGCTGACAGTCGACGCGACCGCACCGGCGGCGCCCGCGGCCCCGCAGCTGCAGGCGCAGTCCGATACGGACTCGGTCGGCGACGGCGTCACGTACGCGGTGCCGGTCCTCGAGGGCAATGCGGCGGCGAACGACCTCGTCACCCTGTACGACGGCACGACCGTGGTGGGCACGACCCATGCGGACACGCACGGCCACTGGAGCATCGCCGCCCAGGCGCTGGGCCTCGGCCGGCACACGCTGAGCGTGACCGATACGGATGCCGCGGGCAACGTGTCCGCAGCGAGCGGCAGTTTCGCCCTGACGGTCGAGGAAGCGCCGGTGCCGCTGGTGGATGGCGTGCGCGTCGTGACGGTGCCGGTCTCGCTGCCGGGCGGCGCGTCCGGCACCCAGGTCCAGGTCCCGATCGTGAGCGCGGGCCGCGTCGAGCAGACCGGTGCGGCCGCCACGGCGGACATTCCGCTGGCCGGCGGTACCGATCTGCTGGTGGCCCACGTGGGCATCGGTTACGGATTGATCGCCAGCGGCGGCGCCAATACGACGGTGGCAAACGGCGGCGTCGGCCTGATCGCCGCGATCCAGGCGGCGACCACGTCCGGCGGCGACCTCGTCCACATGAGCGGCAACGGCCAGAGCTACCTGGCGCAACTGCAGGCAAGCGAATCGCTGCTGGTCCAGACCATCGCGCCGGTCAGCAGCCAGGAGGCGCCGGACGGGGTCCTGACCCTGAGTGCCGCGAGCAGCGCCCAGCAGCAAGTGGCACTCGTGATCCAGACCGGCGGCCTGGCGCCCGGCAGCACCATCGCGCTGCAGAACGTCAATTTTGCGGCGATCGTCGGCGCAGCCAATATCGTCGTCCAGGGCGGCACGCAGATACTGACCGGCGATGCGGCCAGCCAGCACGTCACGCTGGCGTCCGGCGGCGACACGCAGGTGTTCAGCGGCGGCGGCGACGATACGCTCGGCTTCGGTGTACCGGCGGCGCGGGCGGCGAGCGCCAGCGGCGCGGCCCACGCGAATGCCGCATCGGTGCCGGCCACCACGGTCCTGCACGGCGGCACGGGCAGCGACACCGCGACGTTCGCCGGCGCCCGTGCCGACTTCGACGTGGAAACCCACAACGGCTACCTGGTGGTGAGCAGCAAGGCCGCGCCGGCGGCGAAGGCGCTGGTCGTCAACGTCGAGCAGCTGCAGTTCAGCGATGCCACCGTCAAGGTCGAGGACAGCGGCGCCATGGATACGCTGGCCAGCATCTACCAGACCGCGCTCGGGCGCCAGGCCGATATGTACGGCATCGAGTTCTGGGCCGACGCGCACCAGGCGGGCGTCAGCTGGGGCAGGATTGCGCTGGACATCATCCGTTCGCCCGAGTACGCGGCCAGCCACGACGCGCTCAACGGCAATGCCGAGCACGATGTCGGCATGCTCTACCAGGCCTTGTTCGACCGCGCTCCCGACGCGCCGGGCCTGGCCTTCTGGACCGAAGCGATGCGCAATGGCGTCAGCCTCGAGCATATCGCCACGGAGTTCGTGGAATCCGTCGAGATGATCGGCCACCAGCGTGCGGCCACCGACTGGGATTTCATGGTGTAAGCATTGCGCAGGCGATGAACAACGGGCGCCGCGTGGCGCCCGTTGTCATGTGCGGCGTATGACATCAGCAGCGCCGCAACGTGTGTCGTTATCGGCCCCCGCCCGGACCGATGTTCTTGTCGAGGAAGGCCTCGACGCGGGTCCAGAAGTCGACCGAATTTTTCGGCAGGTGCCAGCCATGGCCTTCTTCCGGGTACTCGATCCACTCGACGTTCCTGTTGGTCTTCGTGACGGCGTCGTAGAACTTCTGGCCGTGGTACAGCGGCACGCGGCGGTCGACGCCGCCGTAGGCCAGCAGCACGGGCTGCGTGATGCGGGCCGCCTGCTCGATGGGCGACGTGGCCTTCAGTTGCGCCGCATCCTTCACGCGGTCGCCGATCAGTTCCGGCATGCCGTAGGCCTTCCACTGGTCCGTGAGGTCGGACTCGCGGCTCCAGGCGCCCGTGTACATCAGGTTGATGTCGGTGACGCCGACCCAGTCCACGCCACACTTGTACAGGTCCGGATCGTTGACGAGGCCCATCAGCGTGGCGTAGCCGCCGTAGCTGGCGCCGGCGATGCAGATCCGCTTCGGATCGGCGTAGCCCTGCGCGATGGCCCAGCGGGTGCCGTCGGCCAGGTCGTCCTGCATGGCGCGGCCCCATTGCTTCCAGCCTGCCTGATAGTGGCGGAAGCCGTAGCCCGTGCTGCCGCGGTAGTCCGGCTCCAGCACGGCGTAGCCGCGCGAGGCGAGGAATTGCGAATCGGGGTCCCAGCCCCAGATCGCGCCGTGCACCCATGGTCCGCCGTGCACCAGCACCACCATCGGCAGGTTCTTGTTCGCGCCGCGCGGCAGGGTCAGGAGGGCCGGGATCTCCAGGCCGTCGCGCGCCTTGTAGCGCACCATCTGCTGGCGGCCCATCCGCTTCGGATCGATGGCCGGGCGCGACGAACCGATGTCGTTGAACTGGTCGGTGGCCGTGTTGTACAACGTGTAGCGCATCGGGATCGCGTCGGAATACGACCGTATCAGCACCCAGGGCGAATCGTCGGCCGGAACGTCGATCAGGTTGACGGTGGCGGGCAACAGTTTGTCGAGCTTGTCCTGCAGCGCCTTCATGCCCGGATCGAACCACTCGTTCGACCGGCGTCGGTGGTGATGAGCGCGCCCAGGAGTTTCGTGCGGCTCTTGACCAGGCTGCCGGTGAAGTCATAGCCCCTGGTGACCAGCAGCGGCTCGGCGGCAAGCTTGCCGGCCTTGAGATCGTAGGCGTAGAGCGCCTCCGTGTCGTGGCCATTGTGGGCGGCGACGTACAGCGTGCCGTCGGGACCGAAGCTTACCGGACTGAACGCACCTTCGCTTGCGGTATAGGCCGCGAACTGCGCCAGCGTGCGCCACTTGTCCTGGTCGGCGGGATCGCGGTAGTAGATCGTCATCCGCCCATCCTTGACGGCGGTGGCGAGGCGGGGTTCGCCTTCGTGATCGAGCAGCCAGCTGGTCACCGGTCCAGGGCGGGGAATGGTTTGCGCGTGGCCCGTGCGCGTGTTCAGGCGGACCAGGTCGGTGTAGAGGTGTTCATCGCCCGCATCCCAGATGGGACGGGACACATAGATCATGTCGTCCTTGCGTGGACGCTGGCGGATGAGGAAGGTGTTCCACGGTTGCATCGGCACCTTGCCGATCAGTTCGTGGCGCGAAGCGGAGTCGAAATAGCGGTCGGCCAGTTGCGCGAAATGCTGGCCGTCGCGGTCGACGGCGTACAGGCCCGGACCGTGCCGCACGTCGCCCTGGCCGGTATTCTTTTCGGTCAGGTCGAAGACGAGCCGGGTGCCGTTCACCCATTCGAAGTCGTCGATGTCGGCATCGTCGAACGCGGCCACCACGGTCGGCTTGTTGGTGGCGAGGTCGATCACGGCGAGATAGTCCTTGCGGTCGGGCGCGCCCGCACGGACCGCCAGGTAGCGCGCATCGGGCGACAGCGCGACGCGATGGATGGCGGCGTGCTGGAAAAAGGCGATGGCCGGCGGCGCGGTTACAGCGGCCGGCGCGGCCCAGGCGGCACCGGCGAGCGAAGCGGAGAGAGCGAAAAAATACGGCAGGGTACGGCGCGGGAGCATGCAAGATCCTCAGTGAGAACATTGCATAAAGATAACATTTATTCCGGCGCCCGGATATGCGCCACGAGCCCGCCGCTCTCGCGCGGCGGTGGCGGCGTCACCAGACTCGCCACGACCAGCGCCAGCGCCCCCGCCGGCACGCCGAACACGCCCGCGGAAATGGGCGCGATGTGGAACCAGACCGCATCCAGGCTCCCGCCCAGCATGGGGTTCGTGTGCAGCATGTAGTAGATGCAGACGAGGAAGCCGGTCGCCATGCCCGCGATCGCGCCCGAGAAATTGGCCCGCTTCCAGAACACGCCCGCCACCAGCGCGGGGAACATGGTCGACCCCGCGAGCGAGAACGCGGCGCCGACGAGCGACAGGATGTCGGCCGGTTTCTGCGACGCGACGTACGCGGCGATGAACGCGACGGCCAGCAGCAGCAGCTTGGAGATCGTCACGCGCTTCTGCGTGGAGGCGCCCGGATCGACGATCTTGAAGTAGATGTCGTGCGACAGCGCGTTCGAGATCGCGAGCAGCAGGCCGTCCGCAGTGGACAGCGCCGCCGCCAGGCCGCCGGCTGCGACGAGGCCCGAGATCACGTACGGTAGCCCGCCGATCTCCGGCGTGGCCAGCGTGAGCACGTCGCCGTCGATCGCGATCTCGGCCAGCTGCACGATGCCGTCGCCGTTGATGTCGACGATGCTGATCAGGGGATTCGACTTGTCGACGTTGGCCCAGTACGAGACCCAGGTCGGCAGGGAATCGAAGCCCGTGCCGACGAGGGCCGTGTAGATGTCGTACTTGGCCAGCACGGCCAGCGCGGGCATCGTCAGGTAGATCAGCAGGATGAAGAACAGCGTCCAGAACACGGAGACGCGCGTCTCGTGCACGGACGGCGTCGTGTAGGAGCGCATCAGGATGTGCGGCAGCGCCGCGGTGCCGAACATCAGGCAGAACACGAGGGATAGAAAATTGTTGCGGCGGATGTCCGATTCTTCCCGCGTCTTGCCGGGGAACGGTTCCGCGTGCGGTTCCGGCGGCTGGGCGCGCGCCAGGTTGGCGGCGCGCAGTTCGGTCCACACGCGCGCGGCTTCGTCGGCCGTGCGCGGATAGTCGAGCAGCTCGCGTTCCGCGCTGCGTACCTCGGTCAGCGGCGCGTTGCGGCCGCGCGCCTTGTCCAGCCGGCGCTGCGCCTCGATCTTGCCCGCTTCCCAGGAATGGGGCAGGGCGGCGATGCGCGCCGCGTAGTCGTCGGCGCGGGCGTGGAAACGGGCGCGCACTTCGGCCTCGCGCGGGTCGGCCGCCAGCTGGGCTTCGCGCGCGGCCAGCTTGGGCAGCACGGAGCCGTACGCGACCTGCGGCACCGGGTTGCCCGCGAATTTCATCGACAGCCAGATCGTCGGGATCAGGAAGGCGACGAGGATGATGATGTACTGCGCCACCTGCGTCCACGTGATGGCGCGCATCCCGCCCAGGAACGAGCA
>Ga0308166_1003903_pt1 | contig 12290 bp, 5 predicted proteins | sample PhyCR2_2_FD_202137 | JGI IMG/M metagenome (GOLD analysis project Ga0308166, IMG submission 202137) | Phyllosphere microbial communities from UC Gill Tract Community Farm, Albany, California, United States - DLSLCC.R2 | ecosystem: Host-associated > Plants > Phyllosphere > Unclassified | place... | reverse complement strand
ATTGACCGGCCAGTCAGCTATGACGTCAAGCACATGGCGAAGGTAGCTTTCTGGATCCACGTCGTTCAGTTTGCACGTCCCGATCAGGCTGTACAGCAGTGCTCCCCGCTCACCACCATGGTCAGAACCGAAGAACAGCCAGTTTTTACGACCCAGACTGACCATCCGCAGGGCATTTTCAGCGATGTTGTTATCTGCTTCCGCCCAGCCATCTTCTGTATAGTACGTCAGGGCCGGCCACTGGTTCAGGGCGTATGCGAATGCTTTCGTCAGCTCTGAGTGTCGCGACAAGGTTTTCATCTTTTCACGCAGCCAGCTTTCCAGTGATTTCAACAGTGGCTTCGTTTTCTGCTGACGTTCGACAAGGCGCTGTTCTGCCGGTATTCCCCTTATTTCCGCCTCGATGATATACAACTCGCCGATACGCTTCAGGGCTTCATCCGTCAGCGCCGATGGCGTTCGGACATGCACATCGTGGATTTTACGGCGGGCGTGAGCCCAGCAGGCGGCTTCCATTATCCGGCCATTGCGGTAAAGCTCGTTGAACCCGGCGTATGCATCCGCCTGCAGCACACCACTGAACTCCGCAAGATGGGTCTGCGGGTGGATGCCTTTTCTGTCCGGGCTATAGGCGAACCACACGGCTGGTGCCAGCGCTGACCCGGCGTTGCGGTCATCACGAACGTATGTCCACAACCGCCCGGTCTTCGTCTTCTTATTACCCGGCAACAGCACCTGCACCGGGGTATCATCGGCATGGAGTTTGCCATCGGTCAGGACATAGTCCTGAAGCACCTCTTCCAGTGGTGACAGCAGCCGGCAGCATGCATCCACCCAGCCCGACAGCAGTGAACGGCTCAGGTCCACACCCTGGCGACCGTATATTTCTGACTGACGATACAGCGGGGTATGCTCTGCATACTTTGAACTCAGCACTCGGGCCAGCAGCCCCGGCCCGGCGATACCCCGCTCGATGGGGCGTGAAGGCGCGGGGGCCTGCACGATGGCGTCACATTTTGTGCAGGCGTGTTTTTCCCGCACGGTCCGGATAACCCGGAAGGCGCTGCGCATCAGCTCCAGCTGTTCGGCGGCATCTTCGCCCAGGTAACTCAACGCACCGCCGCAGTCCGGGCAGCATGCCTCTGCCGGCAGCAGCCGTTTTTCGTCACGGGGGAGTGATGCGGGGAACGGTTTGCGGGTGCGGGTCTGACGCAACGGACGCTGCACTGTCGGGTCATCCACCCGACCGGTCAGCGCATCGCTTTCTTTCTGCAGCCGGTTCAGGTCGGCTTCCATCTGTGCGATGCGGCGGGAGACCTTTTCGGAACGACTGCCGAAGTTCATCCGGCGAAGTTTATCCAGCTGCGCCTGCAGCTTGTCTATTTCGCGCTCCCGGTTACTCAGCTTTTCCTGCAGGGCGTGGATCAACGCTTCCTGTTCAGCCAGGCGCTGTTTCAGCAGAAGGATGTCGTCAGAAGAGGTGTCGTTCATAAGCCCGCATTTTACCAGGCTTATTCTGCAACAACCAGGATAAAGAGGCCTACAGCATGGTCAGGGAGGTCAGCAACCGCTTCGGCTGTCGCCAGTCGATGCCTTCCAACAACATTGCCAGCTGCGCCGGTGTCAGGAACACTTTGCCATCGCGGGCTGACGGCCAGGCGAAGCGCCCGCACTCCAGCCGTTTGGTCAGCAGGCACAGCCCGTCTCCGGTAGACCACAGCAGTTTGACCTGACTGCCACTGCGGCCCCGGAAGATGAAGACGTGGCCGGACATCGGATCATCTTTCAGCGCCGTCTGCACTTTTGCAGCCAGCCCGTTGAAGCCGTTGCGCATGTCGGTGATACCGGCAACCAGCCAGATCTTGGTCCCGGAAGGTAACGGGATCATCGCTTCAGTTCCTGTATCAGCAGAGTCAGGAGCTTTTCGCTGACAGTGCCGTTGAGGCGAAGCGTCCCGTGCCGGAACGTTACCTCACAGCTGATACTGAGAGCCTCCGGGCCCTCAGCGGTTAGTTCTGGCTGTACGGAGGTGGCATCGAGAGTAACAGGGAGTAGCTGAGGACTCTCTGAGGAAGGTAATAGCAGCTTTCCCTCACGCCATTGTTGGCGCCATTTGAACAACAGATTGGCGTTAATGCCATTTTCAAGCGCCAGTTTTGAGATGGAGATGCCGGGTTCGCAGGAGGCCGCAACAAGCTGCTGCTTAAACTCAGGAGAATAATTAGGGCAGCCCTTACGCCTGCCGGGAGTCACATTTTTCTGCATATCTGACACTTTGGTTCCCACTACTTATTTGGTGGACACCACTTTGTCGGATGAATCAGATTATGACCAGACGGCACTCGCTGGACGCTTACATTCGAATGACTTCAAGCTTCATATGATTGAACTTGCTTCCGGTGCCTGTATTGCTCAGATTGCCCGTGACAACGGCGTCAATGATAACGTCATCTTTAAATGGATACGGGCCTGGCAGGTGAAGACCGTATATCACGCCGCCTTCCGGTAACCGCAGAGGCGTCATCATTATTACTGACGATTTTGCCTGTTGAGGTGATACCTGATCGGACTTCATCAGACGATGATGAATACAGACCCGGGTCAGCTTTTAATAATGAATGCCTCCTCCTGTTGTGTTGAGTTCCGCCACGGCGAAATGACGCTAGAGACCCCGTCACCAGAGTTACTGGCCGTGCTGCTCCGCGAGCTGACCGGGAGGAGCTAATGTTATCTATCGATCCCGTCAGGCACCCGTAACCCGAAGCAGTAAGCCCTCACGGGATCGCTTTGCGCGATATCAACCCCATAAATGTTGTACATTAATAGAGATAAATTCTAAGGAAGACATTTCAATACAGGCCAGATGTAATGTTCAATTACTGGGCAAAAACATCAAATTAATCATTTCCTCAGTCTTCAATTAAGGTAAATGTTAACGAGATATTGCAATATCGATGTTTCATTTGTCTAATAATGCACGTCAAATAATAAAAGCATACGCGGCCCTTTCACTATTTTGTTGCCTCAGAGGTACTGCATCATTAATCTCCTGACGTTACACCTGTATTAATTAGAATGTCGCGCGCAATGAGTTTTGAACAGAAATGTTTTATACCGTGCAAGCTTTACTCTATTGTGGGAATTAGAATGATCAATAAAATAAAACCGTTAAGTTTAATGCTAATGATAGCTTTATACCCTCAGGCGCACGCTTCCGTTGTCAGGGATGATGTTGATTATCAAATTTATCGTGATTTCTCCGAAAATAAAGGAGCCTTTTATCCCGGCGCATTAAATATCAGCATCCATGATGTTAACGGTAATCTGGTCGATATACTTGATAAAGCACCTATGCCGGATTTCAGCTCTGTTAATACATTCGGTATTGCCACTTTAGTCAACCCACAATATCTGGCGAGCGTTAATCACAATGACGCTTTCATTTATAGAAATGTTTACTTTGGAGGGCGTAACCAAAACCCTGACTATCATCGTTATAATTACACCTTAGTTAATCGAAACCCACATCCCTCACTAGATTTCCATCTTCCTCGACTTGATAAAATAGTCACTGAAGTCATTCCTGCAGAAATGAATAAAGCAGGACCTGACGATTTTTCCAACAACAAACGATTTCCTGTTTTTTATCGCATAGGAGGTGGTAATCAGTTTTCGATAATGTCTGACGGAACTTTCACACACTGGTCGAATGCATATCACTATCTGACTGGAGGAACAATAAGTTCCCCTTATAATGGGGTAGATGTATTTACGATTTCATCTGATGTATCTGATCCGTTAGCTGATACTAGTGGCCCATTATGGAATCGACCGCAAGAAGGGGACAGTGGTTCACCCTTGTTTGGCTGGGACGCGCTGCAAAATAAATGGCTCCTGACGGGAGTAGCAGACACGGTCACAATCAATGCGGCTGCAGCTAATAATTTACATGCGCGGGAGGTTTCATGGCTCATGTTGCCCCTGGATTTCATTAATAGCCTTATCAACTCCAATATCGATCCTATCGTAGACTTTAGCAATAGTAAAAGTGATATTCACTGGACATTTGATAATAGCAGTGGCTTAGGAGACTTAAGTAAAGATGGTACTCATTATTCTATGTACGGAGTTAAGGATGGTGACCTGAATGCCGGTAAAGATCTGATTTTTATTGGTAGTAACGGAACCATTATTCTGGATACCAGCATTGACCAGGGGGCAGGTACGCTGACATTTAATACAGACTACATTGTTCGTCCTTCAGGGGACGAAACATGGAAAGGCGGTGGCATCATTGTTAACGATGATAAAACGGTCACCTGGCAGGTCAATGGTGTGGCGGGTGATAGTCTGCATAAAATCGGCACGGGTACCCTGAAAGTGAATGCCACAGGGGAAAATCCCGGGGAACTCAGTGTGGGAGACGGGACGGTTGTTCTTAACCAGCAGGCGGATCCCACAGGGAAAAAACAGGCCTTCAGTAAAATAGACATTGTCAGCGGCAGACCTACTGTTGTGCTGAATGACGGCTCTCAGATAGACCCGAATAATATTTATTTTGGGTTTCGGGGCGGACGGCTCGATTTAAACGGGAACGCATTATCTTTTAAACGTATCAGGAATGCGGATAACGGAGCTCAACTCGTTAACCACAATGACATGGCGAGTGCATCGGTTACTGTTACTGGATATGGGGTGAGTGATCTCAATCTGTTTGATGTTACTGATCCGGCTCAGGTTGATGCAATTTTGTATATAAATGATGAAAGGATCAAATTTAATATCGGTGTCATACCTGGAGAAGATAAGCAAATAAAAATAAATTCGACGTTATCAGAAATAAACAAAATAGCTTATCAAGGTTTTTTGGGGGAGAGCGATCCGACTAAAATCAACGGTAAAATGGATTTCACTTTCACCCCGGTGAATGCGTCCGCGATAATGGCGCTCACAGGCGGTTCAAACATGAATGGAACCCTGACTGTGGATAATGGAACCGTGTTGTTATCTGGACAGCCAGTCCCTCACGCAGAAAAAAATCAATTGTTGCCATCTGGACAGATAGACCCTCACGCAAACGATCCTGTGGTAGTAGATGATGACTGGTATCTATCAGAGTTCACTATCAAAGACATTCACATCAGTAAAAATGCTGATTTCCAGGTCGGTGAGTATGCCCATCTACGTGGAAACATTTATGCGGGTGAGAACACCCGGACAGTTCTTGGATATTATAGTGATAATTCTCAGCCCCCCCTTCTCTGGCGATGTTATGTAGACCCCGTTGAGATAACAGGGTCAGGCCAGTGCTCCAGACCCTCCCGTAATGATACACAATTTGAGGTTCTTCCTCCTTCAGTTGTTACCGGTGATATCACGCTGGCAGATAACGCCACCCTGTCGCTGGGTAAAGTGACGTACACCGGGCATCTGGATGGCAGTGCCTCATCCGTGGTGAGTCTGGGGCGTGATAGCCTGTGGAATATGACTGAAGACAGCAGGGCTGGCACGCTGAATCTTGAGCAAGGTTCACAGATGACCTTCTCCCCTTTCCCTCACACCCTGACTGTCAGTAATCTCACCGGTCATGGCGGGACAATTAATCTGAACACGGCTCTGGCCGGGTCATCCTCTCCTTCCGACAAAATTATCATTAATGGCGGTGCTGCCAGCGGACATACCCTTCTGCAGGTGCATAACCAGGGCGGACTCGGTGCACAGACCTCGGGTGACGGTATTCAGCTGGTTGAAGCCATTCACGGCGGCACCACTGCCCGGGATGCCTTTAATATGCCTGGAGAACTGGTGGCCGGAGCCTGGCGTTACAACCTGTACCGCAAATCGGGGGATGAAGGATGGTATCTGACAACCGATAAACTGAGTCTGGCGATGACACCATTAACCCCGGCAAAGGTGACCGTACCGATGACATCGCTGACGCCAGCGAAGGTGACTATACCGATGACGTCACTGACGCCGGCCATCGTCACAATACAGGCACCGGTTAATGACCTGCAGCAGGGGCAGAATATAACGAATGACAGCCACGTGAAGGTCAGCACAGACCAGTCGGTGAACTGGTCTGGCTCGCTGAACGGGCAGGGGATGCTGACCAAAGAAGGGGCCGGTAACCTGACCCTGGAGAACAGTCAGGTTGCGCAGACGGGGGGCGTGATGCTGAACGCCGGGAACCTTATTCTCAGTGGCACCAAAGGCACGTTTGATGTGGTGGCAAAAGAGGGCACTGGTATTAGCCTGACGAACCATTCGGTCCTGACGGGGACAGTTGACCCAACTGACTTGTCAGTGGACAGCAGCTCGGTCTGGAATATCACCGGGGATTCGCTGCTGAACGCCTTCCGTAATGACGGAGTGGTCACCTTTGTGCCCCCGGCACCGGGTACTCCGTTTGCGCCTCATACCCTGACGGTCAGCAGTCTGAGCGGTCAGGGAGGGACGATAAACCTGAACACCCGCCTGGAAGGCTCAGAGGCCCCGACCGACCGGCTGGTGATTGATGGAGGGGCAGCAACGGGTCATACCCGTCTGGTTGTTCATAATGAGGGGGGACTGGGGGCTGCGACGACAGGCAACGGTATTCAGCTGGTCAGTGCGGTCAACGGCGGCACAACGGCTGACGATGCCTTTGATATGCCGGATAAACTGGCAGCAGGCAGCTGGCGATACTCGCTCTGGCGTAACCCGGCAGATGCGGGCTGGTACCTGACCTCCGGTGCGGTCGGGAAGGCGGGTAATGAGTGGGTGCGCTCCGGTCACCCGGATTACAGTGATGCAGCGTGGAGCTTTGCTGGCCTGACCACGCAGGCGATGAGCTATGAGCGCCTGATAGCGAATATCGGGGATTCACGGACAGAAGAAGGCATGTGGAGCCGGGTTGAAGGCGGGCGTCTGCATCAGGGGCAGGATGTCGGGTCGACACCGTCGGGTGATGCGGCAGGTGAGACGAACTATTCCGTCATCCAGGTGGGGGGCGACATCGGGTCGGTGGAGACCCCGACGTCCCGCTGGCGGGTGGGGTTGTACGGAGCAACTGCGCAGACCCGGGGGCACAGCGGGCGCGATAACGGCGAACAGGCCGGCAGTGTGTCAGACCAGATATTCAGCACCGGTGCCTATGTTCACGGGCAGTATCCTCACGGCTTATATGTGGATGGTCAGGTGCAGGTCAGTCGTCACCGGCTGAACGTCTCGCTCAATGACAGTCACGGAAGGCTGACCACGCGGGGAACAGGGCTTAATCTCTCAACCACCGCTGGTCGTGAACTGCATGCCGGCGGAATGGATATCACACCACAGGCGCAGTACAGGGTACAGAGTCTGCGGATGGACAGCGAGGTGGATACGGCGGGGACCCGTTATGACGCGGAGACCGCCACACGACAGGAGGTGCAGGCGGGGGTGAAAGTGGCACATACGTTTGCCGGCACCGGGAAGGAAGATAAATCCGTGCGGGTGTGGATGATGCCGTCCGTGCTGCAGTCATTTGGTCAGCGGGGCAACACGCAGGTGGGAGTGGACGGGCGGGATGAGACAACCGTGACGTTCGGCCCGGGCAGTGAAGGTGCGGCCGCGGGAGTGGATGTGGGTATCGAGAGTCATATCAGTCAGCAGGGTAAAGTGAACCCGGATGTGCTGGTTGGTGTAAGGGGACGTTACCAGCGGGGACTGTCGGGGAGTGAGCAGGATGGCGTGGGCGGTCAGGTGACGTTTAAGATGATGTTCTGACCTAATGATGAAGGCGGAGGCCGCTGTGCTTCCGCCTGTTCCATCGTGTCGCTTCAGTGATCTCATCTTATCGACGTTGGTGCAAGGATGGTAAACCATTATTATCAATACCTACCCATTCTAAAATGTGCTAACGATGCTGCATAAACACAACGCTAAAAAGCGCCACCTCGCTCCCAATGCAAAATACACCCTCACCAACTAAGCACCATACGCAGCTGGACTGAAGCACCGCGGTAACCTGATGCTCTGGTTTACACCGGAGGTCATCGCACAATGGGAGATCACTGTCCGCACCATTCCCGGTGGCAGGCCGAAGACCTGAAGGTATCTGTCATCAGCCTCATGAATCTGGTTCTAACAGTAGTTCCGTACAATACCACCGTCAGCCGACGAGCCGCGGCATTGCCGCTATTACCCCACATTTCTGCGGAGAATAAAGTCCATCTCCTTATCGACAGCACTGGAATGAAGGTTTATGGGGCCGGTAAGTGGCTGGAGGGGCACGCCCAATGTGACTGAAGCAGACTCTATCTGGCTATATAGATACGGACAACTTTAACATCGTGGCACATACTCGCTGTACGCTTACCGTTGATCCGTCGCAGGTGCAACCGTAACTAAGCCATACGGAAGGCACTATCATTCAAGTCATCACTGACGGGGCTTACGATGGCCCCTACAAAACAATTGTCGTAGCTATTCCTCCGCTCAACGGTAGTGCCGGAAGTACACACAGGCCGGGCACATGTCCATGAAATAGGAAAAGTGGCGACTGGTCCGGCATAAGCCCGTAGAGTATTTATTGACAATCTTCTTCTCCAATTCGGCACCCACCATACGCTTTTTAAAAGCATAGATAATCTTCACACTAATAAGTTCATACCTTTATCTGGCTTAGTCCAAGGATTGATCAGGACTGATACTTGCAGCTTTAAATGTGTGTAATAGTAGATATATATGCTGCTTATTTGATGCATAGCGAAGTTATGTAATGAGTAACATTCTCATAACTGGTTTGAGCAGAGAGAATTAATGAGCAATTTGATATGTATGATGGTTACTTTCCTTTAATGATTTGTAACAAAACAGATGGTGATGTAAGCATGTTTGTGATTGTGTGTGTGGTTTTGTCGTGTCCGATTTTAGACATCTATAGGGGTGGAGGAGTTAACACTAGGATTGTCTAATTTCGTAAAGAATATAAGATTGATGACTAGAATATAATTACAATTTGAGTCAGGGAGGCACCACCCGAATATATGTAATTAAAAGCTCTTGTTCTTCGGAAGAATAGAAATATCAATCATTCTATTGTGGATGTTGATTTTATTTCTTATAAAAAGAAAAAGCTCTATTACAAACAACTGCAATAACCATCAGTTTTATATGGGGATCTCAACATTTAATCATGGGTGATTAAATTTATGTTTAAGAGCAATGAAGTTTGAAAATTATAAACCCTCTTTCCTTGTTAGGAAGAGTACAGACTTGTTATCTATATTTTTAACATTCCCTAGAATAAAGACACCAACTCTAAAATGAATAGAAAACCAGTAGTATCAATTGAAAAGATAGGGTTATCTGTAAAAGAAAGCCCTGTATGCTATGCAATGCATCTAAAGAAAAACCAGAGAATCGATTTCCAGTCATATCAGGATAATGGGAATATATATTTTCTGGAGTGCGGTAGTGTGTCTTTTTTTCGATTGTCAGATGATGTTTTAACTATAAATATGAAAAGCCCATCTATGATTGGCTTAACTCAACTACGAGAAACATCGAGGTTTCATTACTTCAGATGTGACGAAGAATCTGTACTTTGGGTGATAAGAAAACCTGATTTTGAAGCGTTGCTGAACGAGAACTCTTACTGGGAGTATGCGTACAACATACTTTCCTATATAACAGTTAGTTATCATGAGCGTGACATTATGACTTCAAGAGGTAACGTCAGAATGATTGTTATTGACCACCTACTTCGTCTATGGGAGTTAATGGTGCAAGAAGGTGAAGTCCATTCTATTTATAAATATATTCTCTCCCGTAATAATCTATCCAGAAGTGCCGTACATAAAGTTATTAGTGACCTTTCAAGTGAAGGGAGTATTTCAGTATATAGGGGAAAATTGATCATGCTCGATGAATTACAACTCAGATAGAATGACAGCTATTTTTATAAGCGTGAGGGTTGTTAAGTTCATGTCCTTTCTCGATGTATTGCCATGGCATTATCATCTATGCTTGTGAGGGTTATCACGCTTACCAACATAAGCAAGGCCATGTTTTGTTCATAACCTTTTTTTACATGGCAATACACTACCTAGAAACTGAAAATTTTCATATTGGTCCAGACGAGTATGTTACTAAGGATAATTTTTTACAGAAGCGATGGGCTTTATATTTTAAATAACTTTAGTTGCTGGCATCATTTCAGCGTCTGTTAGCCCGGTGAGCTCTGAGATGTTATTAGACTGGCACCCTGAATCTCCAGACATTTTGACTCGCTTAATAAGTGATAGTCTTAATACTAGTTTTTAGACTGGTTATGGAGTTGAGGATGATCGATGTTTTAGGCCCTGAGCGCCGTAGACGACGTACCCCGCAGGAAAAAATGGCCATCGTTCAGCAGAGTTTCGAGCCCGGTATGACAGTGTCGATGGTTGCCCGCCAGCATGGTGTTGCTGCAAGTCAGTTGTTCCTCTGACGTAAGCAATATCAGGAAGGCAGTCTGACCGCCGTTACCTCCGGTGAACAGGTTGTTCCCGCATCGGAGCTAGCCTCAGCCATGAAGCAGATAAAAGAACGTCAGCGTCTGTTGGGTAAGAAAACGATGGAGGTTGAGCTGTTGCGTGAAGCAGTGGATATCGGCCGCCAAAAAAAGTGGATAGCGCACGTACCCTTGTTACCAGAGGATGGCGAATAAGCTTCGTCAGTCGCTGTTTGCGGGTCTCACGTGCGCAGCTTCATGCGATAGCCCGCCGTCCGGATGACTGGCAGGATCGTCGATGTAAACGTCAGCCCAATGATACTGAAGCACTGGATGGCGAGTACAGGTGGGTACGACAGCGCCACGGGAATATCTGCGGCGACGGACCAGTAATGGGTTAAGTGATAAAAGGTGTATGGGAATATAGGGGCAAATCCAGTTATCGGGTTTATATCCTGATACTAAATTTAACATAATCTATCTTATGCGCACCAGGATTGTAGGAGCTCAATAGTAGTGTCCGCCTGTAGCTCAATTCACGTGACCGCGATATGGTGAGTCTCACGGAGTCGTTTTTCATCAGTAAAAACTACCGGAGATTGCCATGTGCGCAGAAAGCTCAGGAATGAATAGATAATCCGATCCTCATATGAATGCATGAATTATCTTCTGAAGGTCCAGGAAAATATCCGCATCTCCCACTACAATTGCTGACGGAGAACCCCGAATATCCATTAAATTTACCTCAACCTCCCCCGCATGAGCGAGGGAGGCATAACAACAAAAATTAAAAAGGCAAAAAACAAAGGTTAAAAACTAAAGGCTCTTACGGCATAAAGTCCCGGCACCAGTATAACCGTCGGACAAAGCCGAGGCTTGACCACTTGACATTAGGACGGTTCGGTGAGAACGCGAAGAACCGATGTTAGCTTCCGATGTCCACAATTCCCTGGAGGATACACCTGAGTTTGGAATTTTAGTAAGATCTCCCCACTCAGACCACAGCGAACCAAGATAGCGACGACCAGTACCAACACCAGAGGTGTTAATCAATTCCTGTACTGTTGGAAGACTCCAGGAACCAGCAGCAGCCGTTGTGACTTTGTTGCAGTTAATATTGGCGTCACTCCAGTGCACAGCTACATCCGGTGTAAACCAAGAAGTCAGTGTAAATGTGAACTCCACGTCGTTACCCACTCCGCCCTTCGGTTTGCCAGTAATGGTCACGGTTTGACCATTACCTAGTGCCGTGAAGGCAACTACACCGTTGCTGTCCACGTTCACCCATGATGGTGCATCTGAACTCCAGTTATAATCCCCCGCAGTACCTGAGCTTGTTTCAAGAGTAAAAGATGCTCCTTTAAAGCCGGTTGTTGGGAATCCATAAGAAGTGTCATACGTTGTCCCATCAAGCAGTAGAACATCTTTTACCTGTGGTGGTGATGGTAGTGCAGCCACCGTCACAAGATACAAAACCGACTGAGAAGCAAAGCTACCTGTTGCTGCTTCAGTGATCTTCACGTATGCGGTTCCTATGGACACTGGCGTCACCTTGCCGGTCGTCTTATCGACAGTTGCCACCGTAGGCTGGCTGGAAAGATAGGTCAGCGTGCCGCCGTTACCCCCCGTAGGGAGATATGCAGTGGCCGGATCACCCACCTGCATAGTCACGTCAGCCGGTTTCACCAGTCTTAAGCCCACTGTCACAAGATAAGTGACCGACTGAGTGGCAAAGTTACCGGTTCCCGCTTCTGTGATCGTCACTACTGAGGTCCCCACGGACACCGGCGTCACCCTGCCGGCCGAATCAACGGTTGCCACTGCCGGCGTACCG
>Ga0308166_1003898_pt1 | contig 12303 bp, 9 predicted proteins | sample PhyCR2_2_FD_202137 | JGI IMG/M metagenome (GOLD analysis project Ga0308166, IMG submission 202137) | Phyllosphere microbial communities from UC Gill Tract Community Farm, Albany, California, United States - DLSLCC.R2 | ecosystem: Host-associated > Plants > Phyllosphere > Unclassified | place... | reverse complement strand
TCGTCAGACTGTTGTCTGTTTTCTTGCATGATTGACACTGGTTGAAGCAACAACGCCAGTGTGCCATAAGGGCTTGCCGCAGGGCGCGCGCAGCGGTCGTTATGGATCGGGGGAGGGATCGAAGCATGGAGCGGGTGAAGGGAATCGAACCCTCGTCGTAAGCTTGGGAAGCTTCTGCTCTACCATTGAGCTACACCCGCGTTGCCCGCATTCTACGCCCGTTCCAGCCAATTTGACAATTCATCATGACATTGATCAGGATCGAACGCAGCTGACCTTAGACATTTTTCGACATGAGCTTGTGTCGAAAAATTCGTTGAGCCCCCCATGGATGGGCTCGTATATTGAACACTCGTCCATCAGCACAGCGGAGGCACCGTGAGGCCCATTCTTTCCGACCAACACCGCCTCCGGGAGCACGACTGATGGCCGACTTCGACATCGGCGCGATCGTGCGCGACCTGAACGAGGCGCGCCGCCAATGGCGCCAGGCGCATCGTCCGGCCGGCGAGGTGCGCGGCATCGAGTTTCCGTCGCGCGACGCGCTGGCGACTATCCTCGGACAGTTGAAAGGCGTGCTGTTTCCGCTGCGCCTGGGCCCGCCCGACCTGCGCCAGGAAAGCGAGGATTTCCACGTCGCGCACGCGCTCGACACCGCCCTGCACGCGCTGCTGCGCCAGGTCCGCATCGAGCTGCGTTACAGCGCCGCGCTGCGCCACCTGACCCATACCGACATCGAGCCGCAGGCGCTCGAGGCCACCCGCGCGTTCGGCGCCGCGCTGCCCGGCATCCGCACCCTGCTCGACAGCGACGTGATCGCCGCCTTCCAGGGCGACCCGGCCGCGCGCAGCGTCGACGAAGTGCTGCTGTGCTATCCGGGCATCCACGCGATGATCCATTACCGCCTCGCGCATTGCCTGTACGGACTCGGCCTGCCGCTGCTCGCACGCATCATCGCCGAGCAGGCGCATGCGGAAACGGGTATCGACATCCATCCGGGCGCGACGATCGGTGCCGGCTTCTTCATCGACCATGGCACGGGCGTCGTGATCGGCGAGACGGCCGTCATCGGCCAGCGCGTGCGCCTGTACCAGGCCGTCACGCTGGGCGCGAAGCGCTTCCCCGCGAATGTCGACGGCTCGCTGCAGAAGGGCTTGCCGCGCCATCCCGTCGTCGAGGACGACGTCGTCATCTATGCGGGCGCCACCGTGCTGGGCCGCATCACGATCGGCAAGGGCGCCGTCATCGGGGGCAATGTCTGGCTGACGCACGACGTGCCGCCGGGTGCCCGCGTGGCCCAGGCCGCATCGCGCGAGGACGACCTGGGCGCATCGGACATATCGGGCGAGTCGGCTTAGTTACCTCGGACTTTCGACGACGTAACCCCTGGCCTGCAGGCCGGCCAGGTAGCTCGTCGGGCCGAGGATGTCCTGGATCTCCAGCACGGCGAAGGTGGTGGCATTGCTGGCCAGCGCATTCTCCGCCGCCTTCAGCCAGGACGTGCGCAGGCGCTGGCGCACCTGGCGCAGGGCCGCGGCGTCCTTCGCGATCGAGCTGTTCATGACGGCGTCCAGGCATGCATCCCGCCGCTCCGCGAAGTTCAGGCCGCGGATCTCGCCGATGTCGCCGTTGGCCCAGGCATTCGCGCGCACGCGCATCGTTTCGAGATCGGTGTCCAGGGTGTCGAGCGTCTTCGTGAAGCAGACGAGGTCGTCCACCTGCGAATTCTTGAAGTCGCGCACGAGCTTGCGCGGGTCGTCGACCATCACGTCATAGCCCGAGTCGGTCATTTTGACCTTGTTCTTTTTCGCGAGGTCCTCGATCTTGTCGAGCACTTCGCTCCCATAGCTCAGGCCGCTTTTCTTGAGGCCGGCGAGCAGCAGTTCCTCGCCCGCGAAGACGGGCCGGTAATGCTCGATGCCGTCGTCTTCGCCGACGTACTTGGCCTTCAGCACCGTCCAGTGCGCGTAGACGTCGGCCGGGACCACGTCATGCAGCACCGCATCGTCCGGATTGCGCTTGATGCCGATGAGGCTGGGCAAGGCCGTCAATCCGCTGAAGAAACCGATGTGGGCTTTCGCGACGGGCGGCATCAGGACTTCCTGCGACTTCGCCACGAGGCGCTCGACGCGCGACGCATCCCATTCCATCTTCCGCGGCAGCGGAGAATAGGTGCCGAAGACCCACATCACGTGCGTTCCCTTCGACACCTTCCACACGCCGGGGCCGGGACGGCGGCCTTCGATGACGACCGTCGCGGGAACGCCGTCGGCGGGTTGCGCGGTCTGGTCCACGCTCTGCGCGAACGCCGGAGGGACCAGCAGAGCCAACGAGAACACATACCCGTTGATTGTCTTCGTCATGGCGTGTTCCTTATTTCGGGCTCTCGACCGTATAGCCTTGCGCCTGCAGGTCGGCCAGGTAGCTCTGCGGACCGATGACGTTCTTCATCGGCAGGAGCGCAAACGTCGCCGTGTTGTCGGCCAATGCCTTCTCGGCCGCCTTCATCCAGTTGGCACGGATGCGCTCGGGAAGATGCTGGAATGCGGGAGCGTTCTTGGCGAACTGGCTGTTGAAGATGGCGTCGTTGCACGCCTTGTCGCGCTCGGCATAATCGAGGCTCGACATCTCGGCGATATTGCCATTGGCCCAGGCGTTCGCGCGCACGCGCATGGCGTCGATATCGCCTTCCAGCCGTTCCAGGGTCTTGGTGAAGCACGCCACGTCTTCCACCTGCGACTTCTTGAATTCCTTCATCAGCGCACGGGGATCGTCGACGTCCATGCTGAGTGCCGTCGACGTGATCTTGACCTTGTTGTGCTTGGCCGCCTTTTCGATCTGCTCTTCCACGCCGGTATTCTGGGTCAGGCCGCTTTTCGACAAGCCCTTGCTCAGCAGCGTGTCGGCGACGAAGATCGGGCGGCGCCGCTCGATGCCGTCGTCATCGCCGATATACTTGCCCTTCAATACCTGCCAACGCGCATACACGTCCGCCGGGAGCACGTCGTGCAGCGTGGCGCCGTCCGGATTCTTGTCGATGCCGATCGCGGTCGGCAGCAGCGTCAGGCCCCGGAAGAAGCCGACCTCCATGCGGGCCCCCGGCCGCGTCAGCACTTCCTGCGACTTGCCGACAAGACGCTCCACGCGCGCCGCATCCCACTCCATCTTCTGCGGCAGCGGGGAATACACGCCGAACACCCACATCACGTGGTCGCCCTTCGATACTTTCCAGACGCCGGGACCGGGCCGGCGGCCTTCGACCACGACGGTCGCGGGGACGGTGTCAAAGGCCTCGACGGCGGCGGGCGCAGGTTCAGGCTCGGGCGTGGTCTGGGCCAGGACCGGCAGGGTCAGGAAACTCAGGTAAAGCGCACATGCATACCGTTTGCTCATCGGGCATCCCATCGTTGTTGTTGTGTGCGCAAAAGCTTAGCGCCACCGATGAGCTTAGCCTATCAAGGCAACGAAGTGTTACAACTTTGACATGCATATGTCGCAACAGCAACGTTTACGCGTCCGGTACGTCGACCGGGCGATCCAGGAGCTCGTGCGCCAGCTTGAGGCCCTCGACCATCGTGTTAAAGGCCTCGCGCTTCGCGTCCTCGCCCGGCACGCGCAGAACATACGACGGGTGGTATGTCGTGACGACCCAGTGCCCTTCATGGCGCAGCGGTTTGCCGAGGGAATTCTTGAGCGTGACGTTGGCCGTGCGCAGCACCGACTTCAACGCCGTGGCGCCGAGGGCCACGATGACGGTCGGCCTGACGCTCGCCAATTCCTTGTCGAGCCAGTAGTGGCAGGCCTCGATTTCGCGCTGGGCCGGCGTCTTGTGCAGGCGCCGCTTGCCGCGCGGCTCCCATTTGAAATGCTTGACGGCGTTGGTGACGTAGATCGTGTCGCGGTCGACGCCGGCCGCCTCGCACACGCGGTCCAGCAACTTGCCGGCCGGGCCGACGAACGGCTGCCCCGCCAGGTCTTCCTGGTCGCCCGGCTGCTCGCCGACGAACATGATCTTCGCGCGCCTGGGTCCCTCGCCGCCCACGGCCTGCGTCGCGAACTGCCACAGCTCGCAGCGCCGGCATTCGTCCAGTTTCGACGGCTGCTGGCGTTCCGGCTGCGCGTCCTCGGGGGCGATCGGGATCGTCGTGCCCTTGCGCTGGCCGACGGCCTCGTACTGGCCCACCTTGCGCGCGCCCAGCGCCGCCTCGCTGACCATGTGCGGCACGATCTTCGCCTCCGGCAAATTCTTCCATCGGTCCGACTGGATATGCTGGTGCATCACGTTCGTGTTCAGGCGGGCCGGATTGAACACGCTGCGGTAATAGGTCAGCCACAAGGCCTCGCCCGTGTCTTCGAGGTCGGCCGCATCGCGCACCAGCGGGCCCGTGTTGTGCAGCGTATGGCCGTCCCACAGGACGCTCGCCTCGGGCGTGGCGATCATCCAGCTGACCTTGCCCATGCGCGAGACGAAATGCTCGGCCACCTGGGGCAGCACGTCGTGGCGCGGCTCGTACCAGGCGACGAAGCGCGGCGGGCCGGCTTCTTCCGGGCGCTCGCGGAAGCGGATGTAGGCATGCATGTCGTGTTCCTCGCGGCGGACCGCCTTCACCATCGCATTCAGCCGGGCACCGTCCTCGTCGGCCGGCGACTGCACGTCGTGCTCGCCCTGCTGCCAGCGCCAGATCACGCGGTACAGGAAGGCCCAGCGGTCCGGCACGCGGCAGCAGGCGGCCGACTGCAACATCTCCATCAACGAACGCGGGATGTGCGGCGCGGGCCTCAGTGGCTCATTCTCTGGCTCATTCTCTGGCTCATTCTTTGGCTCGTCCGGCGGCGGTATGGAAGGATTATGCGGTGCCTCGGCGGCGGCCGGCGCACCCGTGAACAGGTCGCCGCCCGCCAGCAGGTCGCCCATATGCGGCGCGCCCCACGTCACCTGGTCGGGCGGGATGCCGTGGACGAGCAGCTCGCGCGCGGCCTCGCGCCACTCGGCGAACGTCTCGACCTGCACCGGCTGCCCGGTCCGGACCAGCGCATCCGCCGCCATCACGCCGCCTGCAGTTCCGGCCACAAATTCATCTGCTGCGGGGCGTCGGCCAGGTTACGCCGCAGCAGGTCGGACGACGCGGTGCCCTGCGCCGGCTTGTAGTCCGCCGTGATCACGAAGGGCGCCAGCTTTTTCAGGCTGCAGCGCAGGCGCGACAGGTCTTCCCAGCGGATGCGCCGCAGCCGCCGCAGGTCGATCAGGCGCTTGGCCGTGCGCAGCCCGATGCCCGGCACGCGCGCGATCATGGTCTCGTCCGCGCGGTTCAGGTCGAGCGGGAAGTGGTCGCGGTTCGCGAGCGCCCAGCCCAGCTTCGGGTCGATGTCCAGCGCCAGGTTGCCGGCCGTGGGCATCAGCTCCTTCGCCGTAAAACCATAGCCGCGCAGCAGGAAGTCGGCCTGATACAGGCGATGCTCGCGCAGCAACGGCGGCGGCGCGGACGGCACGCTGGACGGACTGTGCGGGATCGGGCTGAACGCCGAGTAGTACACGCGTTTCAGTTTATAGCTGCCGTACAGCGTCTGCGCGGTATTCAGGATCGTCTGGTCGTCGCTGGCGTCCGCGCCGACGATCATCTGCGTGCTCTGCCCCGCCGGCGCGAACGTGGGCGCCTTGGGATGGTCGTCCTTTTCGTCCAGCTTCGTGCGGATCGAACCCATCGCCAGCTTGATCGTGTGGACGCTCTTTTCCGGCGCGAGCTTCGTCACGCTGTCCTGCGTGGGCAGCTCGATGTTCACCGACAGGCGGTCGGCATAGCGGCCCGCCAGTTCGATGAGGCGCGGGTCGGCGTCCGGGATCGTTTTCAAATGGATGTAGCCGCGGAACTGGTGCTCTTCGCGCAGACGGCGCGCGACCTCGACCAGCTGCTCCATCGTGTAGTCGCTCGACTGGATGATGCCGGAGCTGAGGAACAGGCCGTCGATGTAGTTGCGCAGATAAAAATCGCACGTGAGCTTCACGACCTCGTCGACGGAAAAACGGGCGCGCGGCACGTTCGACGTGCGCCGGTTCACGCAGTACTGGCAATCGTAGACGCAGAAGTTCGTCAGCAGGATCTTCAGCAGCGACACGCAGCGTCCGTCCGGCGTATAGCTGTGGCAGATGCCCATGCCGTTCGTCGCACCCAGCCCGTCCTTGTCGACGGAATCGCGCCTGGGCGCGCCGCTGCTGGCGCAGGAGGCGTCGTACTTGGCCGCGTCGGCCAGGATCTCCAGTTTGTCTTTGAGTTCCATCGGGCGATAAATACTGTATATATGAACAGTATATCGCGAATCGTCCCCGCCGTGCCGTGCGCGAACGCACTGTGGTGCGGTTTGCGCTAGATCAATGTGAGTACCGCTGATGGTGGTTTCACAGTGGTAAGATCAGTGGATTGTTACATGCTTCGGCCAGGATTCACCATGTCTGTACAGTTTCGCAACAACGTTCACGTGACGGGCTCGGGGCCGGTCACCATGGTGTTCGTGCACGGTTTCGGTTGCGACCAGACCATGTGGCGCTTCCTGGCGCCGGCGTTCGCGGAGCGCTTCCGCGTCGTGCTGTACGACCTCACGGGCAGCGGCCGCTCCGACTGGGAAGCCTACGACCGCGCGAAGTACGCCAGCCTGCAGGGCCACGTGACGGACCTGCTGGACGTGCTCGACGCCTGCGCGGCCGGTCCGGCCATCGTCGTCGGGCACTCGGTCGGCGCGTCGATCGGGCTGCTGGCGACGGTGGCGGCGCCGGAGCGCTTCCTGGCCCAGGTCCTCGTCGGACCGTCGCCCTGCTACATCAACGACGGTGACTACATCGGCGGCTTCAACCGTGAGGACATCGACGGCCTGCTGCAGGCGATGGAGACGAACTTCCTCGACTGGTCGCGCAAGATGGCGCCCGCGATCATGGGCGCGCCCAATCGTCCGGAACTGGGCGCGGAACTGACGCGCAGCTTCTGCCGCAACGATCCCGCCATCGCCAAGCATTTCGCGCGCGTGACCTTCCAGGCCGACATCCGCGCCGAGGTGGCACGCTCCACGGTCCCGGCCCTGATCCTGCAATGCAGCGACGATTTGATCGTGCCGCGCGAAGTGGGCGAGTGGCTGCACGAGCACCTGGCGCACAGCACGCTACAGGTCATCGACAATGTGGGGCACTGCCCGCATTTGAGCGCGCCGACGGCCAGCTCGGTCGCGATCGATACCTTCCTCGCGCGGGCGTTGCGCCAGGATGGACGGCTCGCCGCCAATCCGGCAGTGTAAGGCAGGACGCAATCCGGTGCCGAAAATGCACCAATGCGCGGCATGGTCCCGTGCGATAGTGGCGCCGCTATCGACACCACCGGAGACACCATGCAGCTCTACCACATGCGCGGCGCCTGTTCGCTGGCCGGCCTGATCGTTCTCGGCTGGCTCGGCGTGCCGCACGAGATCGTGCCGATGACGCTCGACTCGATCAAGGCGCCGGCCTACCTGGCGCTCAACCCCGGCGGGAACGTGCCGCTGCTCGTGCACGGCGACCTCGCCCTCACGGAAAACGTCGCCATCCTCGGCTACCTGGCCGACCTCCATTCGCATGCGCAGCTGGCGGGCGACGGCAGCCCGCGCGGCCGGGCCGAAGTCATGCGCTGGCTCGCCTTCCTCAATTCGGACGTCCACAAGGCATTCAAACCCCTGTTCGCGCCGGAACGCTTCCTCGACGGGCGTGACCTGGACGAGCAGCTGGCGGCCAACGCGCGCCGCCATGTCCGGGCATACCTCGAACGCCTCGACGGCGCGCTCGCGGACCGCGACTGGCTCACGGGACAACGTTCGATCGCCGATCCCTACCTCTACGTCGTGCTGCGCTGGGCACAAGGGAAAGGCGTCGACATGTCGGGCCTGGATGCGCTGGCCGCGTTCAGCGAGCGGATGTCGCGCGATCCGGCAGTCCGCGACGCGCTGCGCGCCGAGGAAGCCTGACCGAACGCCCATGCACATCGGGAAGTCCTACGGGCTGTTCGAGTTCGTGCACTGGACCCGGCGCCGCGTCTACCCGCTCGCCGCATGCGCCGGCACGGCCGTGGCGCTGTACCAGCTGGGCGGCTGGCACTGGCTTTCCCTGCCGTGGCCCGTGCTCGCGCTGCTGGGTACCGCCGCGTCCTTCATCGTCGGGTTCAAGAATGCGCAAAGCTATGGCCGCACGGTCGAAGCCCAGCAGATCTGGTCGTCCCTCGCGGCAGCCAGCCGCCACTGGGGCCTGATCTGCCGCGACTTTCCGACCGACGAACGCGCGATCCCCGCGCTGGTGACCCGCCACCTGGCCTGGCTGACGGCCGTCCGCTACCAGTTGCGCGCACCGCGCGTGTGGGAAGCCGCCGCGGCCGCGCCCAATGCCGAATACCGGGAACGCATGTTCGACGTGGCGGAACGCAGCGTGCCGCTCGAGGCCGAGCTGGCCCGCTATCTGCCGCCGGACACCGTCGCCCACCTCCTGACCGTCGACGACGTCCCCGCCGCGCTCATGTCCCTGCAGAGCCGCGCCATCCGCGACCTGTTCCACGACCAGGCGCTGCAGATGCTGCAATACGCCGAGCTGCAAAAGACCCTGAAGGACCTGATCGATCAGCACGCGCGCGCGCAACGTCTCAAGAACTTTCCTTATCCGCGCCAGTACGCGATCGTCAATTCGCTGTTCGTCTGGCTGTTCGCCCTGCTGCTGCCACTGGGGATGGTGCGGGAATTCGCGCGGCTGGACGGGCAGATGGCATGGCTGGCCGTCCCGTTCAGCGTGCTGATCGGATGGATGTACCTGGCACTCGACCAGGTCGGCGCCAGCACCGAGAATCCGTTCGAAGGCAGCGCCAACGACGTGCCGATCACGTCCCTGTCGCGGGCGATCGAAGTCGAGTTGAGCGCGCTCCATCGCCTGCCCCACGCCCCGCCACCGGCGCCGCCGGCCGGGCACATCGTGCTCTAGGATCTACGCCGCGCCGATATAGCCGTTGGCCTGCGCCAGCAACGCCGGCTCCATGCGCGCAGCGATGCGCCGGATGTAGTTCGCGGCCGGCGCGATGCCCGCGGCGCCCGCACGGTGCAGCCATGCATAGGCTTCGACGAGATCGAGCGGCACGCCCTGCCCCGCCGCATACATCACGCCGAGGTTGAACTGGGCGCGCGCATGGCCCTGGCGCGCGGCGCACAGGTACCAGAAATGGGCCGCTTCGTAATCGCGTTCGGCGCCGTGGCCGCTGTCGTGGCGCAGGCCCAGCGCGAACTGCGCCAGCGCGTGGCCCTGCTCGGCCGCCTTGCGGTACCACAGCGTCGCCTGGCGCGGGTCGACCGTGCCCGTGTCGTCGCGGTCCAGCAACTGGCCCAGCGCGTACTGCGCGGGCGCGTACTCCTGGTCGGCCGCCTTGCGGTACCAGTACGCGGCTTCGCGTTCGTCCTGCGCGACGCCGTTGCCGCTTTCAAAACGCATCGCGAGATCGAACTGCGCGCGCAGGTGGCCCTGTTCCGCGGCCTTGCGATACCAGTCCAGTGCGAGTGAACAATCCTGCGACACGCCGTGGCCCATGTCGTAAAGCTGGCCGAGATGGTACTGCGCACCGGCGAAGCCCTGCTCTGCCGCGAGGGCGTACCAGTGCGCGGCCTGCGCGTAGTCCTGCTCCACGCCCTGGCCATGTTCATACCGAAGCCCAAGGTTGTCCTGCGCGCCCGCATGCCCCTGCTCGGCCGCGCGCCGGAACCACGCGAGCGCCAACTGCGGATCGCGCGCGACGCCGTGGCCGGCATCGTGGATCAGCGCGAGGTTGAACTGCGAGCTGGCGTGGCCCTGCTCGCCCGCGCGGCCGTACCACAGGACCGCCTTTTCGCTGTCCTGCGGCAGGTCCTGGCCCTTGTCGTAGCGGAGGCCCAGGTTGAACTGGGCCGGCGCATAGCCCTGCTCGGCGGCCTTGCGGAACCAGTGGATGGCCTGCTGCACGTCGCGCGCGATGCCCTGGCCGCTGTCGTAACGCAGCGCGAGATTGAACTGGGAGCGCGCATAATTCTGGTCGGCCGCCTTGCGATACCACTCGACGGCCTGCGCGACGTCCTGCGCGACACCCTTGCCGCCCTCGTACATCATGCCGAGATTGTGCTGGGCGCCGGGGTCGCCCTGTGCGGCGGCCTTGTTAAACCAGTGCAGCGCCTCGTGCACGTCGGCCGGCGTGCCCTGGCCTTTCGCGTACAGCCAGCCCAGGTTGTACTGGGCCTGGACGTAGCCCTGTTCCGCGGCTTGCCGGTACCAGTGCAGCGCCTGGCCCAGGTCCTGCGCCACGCCTTGCCCCTTCTGGTACATCACGCCGAGGTTGTACTGCGCCTGTTCGAGGCCGCTGCTGGCGGCCATGCGGTACCACGCGACGGCCAGCTCGTCGTTGCGCGGCACGCCCTGGCCGTTCACGTACATGAAGCCGAGGCTGTGCTGGGCCGTGGCGACGCCGCGCTCGGCGAGCGCTTTTACCCGCAAAAATTCAGCCGTGTGACGGGCGTCCATCTCGCTGAGTGACATGGCGCATCAGGCCTGGAAGGCGAGCACGTTCAAGACGCCCGCCGGCAGTGTCTGCCCACGCAGCACGTCGATGAAGCGGCCGAGCGGCATGGGGCGGTGGTACAAATAGCCCTGCATCGTCAGGCAGCCGTTCGCGCGCAGGTAGCGGGCCTGCGAATCCGTCTCGACGCCTTCCGCGATCAGGTTCAGGCCCAGGCCGCGCGCGATCGAGATGATCGCCAGCACGACCGGATAGTGCCCGTGCTCGTCGTGGATCTCCTTGACGAACGACTGGTCGATCTTGATCGTGTGGACCGGGAAGCGGTGCAGGTAGGCCAGCGACGAATAGCCGGTGCCGAAGTCGTCGATCGCGACCGACACGCCCAGCTGGCCGAGTTTGTTGAGCTGCTCGATCGCGTGCTGCGGGTTGCGGATGCAGATGTTCTCGGTGATTTCGACTTCGATCTGGCCCGGCGCGATCCCGTAACGCAGGAGCGCGCCGCGCATCTTTTCGAAGAAGTCGCCCCGGTCGAGGTATTGCGGCGACAGGTTCAGCGACAGCCGCACCTGGTTGCCGATGTTCTTCCACTGCAGCATGTCGCGGCACAGCGCGCCGATCATCCAGTCCGAGATCGGCAGCATCAGGCCGTTCTCTTCGGCGAACGGCAGGAATTCGCCCGGCGACACGATGCCGCGCGTGGGATGGTTCCAGCGCATCAGCGCCTCGGCGCCGACGATGCGGCCGCTGATGGCGTCGATCTGCGGCTGGTAGTACATCTCCAGCTCGTTGTGCTCGAGCGCGCGGCGCAGGCTCTGTTCCAGCGCGATCTTCTGGTGCGACACGTCCTGCATCGCCGGGTCGTAGAACGCGTGGCCATTCTTGCCCTGTCCCTTGATCTGGTACATGGCGATGTCGGCGTGGCGCAGCAGCTCGTCGATCGATTCGCCGTGCGCCGGATAGACCGCGATGCCGATCGAGGCCGAGATGTGCACGGCGTGGCCGTCCAGGTCGAACGGCTCCTGCAGCACCTCGAGGAATTTGTCTGCCACCATGCGCGCGTCGTCGCGGTCGCGCAGTTCCGGCAGCACGATCGTGAATTCGTCGCCACCCTGGCGCGCCAGCGTGTCGCCTTTCCTCAGGCATTCCTTCAGGCGGCCCGCGGCCTGCTGCAGCAGTTCGTCGCCCTTGACGTGGCCGAGCGTGTCGTTGACGAGTTTGAAGCGGTCCAGGTCGATGAACATCACGGCCAGTTCCGTCTGTTTTCGCTTGGCCTGGATGACGGCGAGGCCGAGGCGGTCCTTGAACAGGATGCGGTTCGGCAGGTCGGTCAGGATGTCGTGGTAGGCCTGGTACGAGATGACTTCCTCGGCGCGCTTGCGGTCCGTGATGTCGCGCGCGACGCCGTACGTGCCGTAGAACTCGAGCCGCTTCACTTCCTGGTCGGGCACGTGCATGCCGATGGCGTTCAGCGAGATCGTCATCAGCGTGTTGTTGAAGGTGCGTTCCTGGTTGGCGCCCGCGTGGCACTTCAGGCGCAGTTCGACATTGCGCGAGGCCCGCTCGTCGACGCGGCGCTCGTTGAATACGTAGCGCGCGCGCTCCAGGTCTTCGTCGTGCACGAGGATCGAGTAATGCTGGCCGATGAGTTCTTCGCGCTTGTAGCCGAGCAGCTGGTAGGCGCGGTCGTTGATGAAGGTGAACTTGCCTTCGTGGTTCAGCGTGTAGATGATGTCCGGCGACGAATCCACCAGGTAGCGGTACATCTTTTCCGAGT
>Ga0308166_1003896_pt1 | contig 12304 bp, 2 predicted proteins | sample PhyCR2_2_FD_202137 | JGI IMG/M metagenome (GOLD analysis project Ga0308166, IMG submission 202137) | Phyllosphere microbial communities from UC Gill Tract Community Farm, Albany, California, United States - DLSLCC.R2 | ecosystem: Host-associated > Plants > Phyllosphere > Unclassified | place... | reverse complement strand
AGCTGCTGCGCGACTTCGACATCACCGAGAACAGCATCAGCGCCGGCCGCAGCACGGTGCGCGGCCACCTCGTCGTGTCCGCGCCGGCCGCGTTCGGGCGCAAGCACGTGGCGCCGCAGGCACCGGCTTTCCGCGCCATCCACGACGAGCTCAAGATGTCGTTCAACTTCACCGACAGCGTCGTCGACCTCGTGCGCGAAGGCTACGACATGGCGATCCGCATCGGCGAGGTGACCGATCCGAACTACGTCGCGATCCCGCTGTACCGCAACCGGCGCGTCGTGTGCGGCACGCCCGACTACTTCGAGCGCAAGGGCGTGCCGCGCGCGCCGGAAGACCTGGCGCAGCACAACTGCCTCGCCTTCAACCTGCAGGGCGGCCAGCAGCGCGGCTGGACGTTCCAGCGCGACGGCAAGCTGTTCGCCGTGCGCGTGGACGGCGACCTCGCGTGCAACGACGGCGAACTGCTGTTCGACTGGGTCAAGCAGGGACTGGGCATCGGCTGGCGCTCGACGTGGGAAATCCAGGCCGAGCTGAAACGCGGGGAACTGGTGACGGTGCTGGACGACTATGCGGTCGGGAACTATCCGATCCAGGCCGTGTATCCGCAGCAGCGCTTCCTGCCGGCGAAGATCCGGCACTTCATCGACCATCTGAAGGCCGTGTACAACACGCCGGGGTACTGGGAGCGCGGCCAGGCTTGAGCGCGCGCGGCGGCCTTATTCGAGCCGGATGCCCGCCGGCGTGAACTGGAGCCTGTCGACCCTGTCGCCCACCAGCAGCGCCAGGGTCTTGCGCGCCGAGTCACGCAGGTTGGCCAGCGTTTCCGGCGATTGCTGCTGGCGGCTCATGTGCGCCAATGCCATGAAGGTACCGAGCATCGCGGACTGTTCGTACAGGCGCCGGCGGTCATCCGCACCGAGCTTGCCGAGCAACGCCTGCATCGATGCGCTGTTGCGCAACTGGTCGCCCGCCGCCGCCACCAGCGGATCGCTGAGCGTCGTGTTCGTCATGACCATGTAGTTCCCGGCGATCAGCGCGGCGACCGCGCCCGCCACATCGTCCTTGGGCCACCCCAGCTTGCGTTCGATCTGCTGGTACGAAGGCATGAGCCGGACATAGATCGCCCGCAGTTTTTCCCGCTGCGCCTGGGGCGCCGCCAGCGCCAGCTCGGCCGCATTCTTGTCGGTCCGGGGCGGTGCGAGCGGCAGGGACGGCGGCGTTGCGCGGCGCGCATCGGGACGCGTCGCATCGATCATCGCCTGCTGGTTCAGGAACGAATTGTTGATGAAATTCGACATCGGCATCTGGAGTGCCGCGAAGTCGGCCGAATAACTTGCATCGAAGCCCACCTGCGACCATGCCTGCAGCGGCAGCAGGCAGGCCGCGGCCAGCAATGTCGCCGCAATGCCATGGGTTGTCGTCGTTGCCGTCGTTGCCATCGTCGTTCTCCTGTCGCGCGGTAAGGATGTATTGACGGGATTTTAACAAATGACAGGATCAAGGCGGCGCGGCCGCCATGCGCCCGGCCGCCCGGATCAGAACAGGTAACTGACCCGCGCCGTCAAGCGCCACGGCGCCTGGTCCGGCAATACCTTCTTGAGCGTGCGCCCGGCCGTGACGTTGGCCTGCAGCGACTGGCGCAGCTGGAAGTCGACCGCGGCGCCGACGGAATGCGCCGACTGGTTCGGCTGACCCGTCGTGCGCACGGTGCCCACGTCGGCGAACAGGCTCGCGTCGACGCCATCGCGCAGCGCGTGGTGGAACTCGGCGTTGGTCACCTGGCCGCGGTCGCCGGACAGCGCGCCGACCTCGTAGCCGCGCACCGTGGCCACGCCGCCCACCTGGAACAGCAGCGACGGCGTCAGGATCGTCGCCCCCGTCTGCTGGACCAGGGTGCGCAGTACAATGAAGTCCTTCGGATTCAGCGCCTCGACCCAGCTGCCGCGCAGCTGGGTGATCGTGAAGCCGCGCGCCGCCTTGTCCAGCGCCTGCTCGCGCGCATGCGTGGCGCTCAGCGACAGGTTGATGCTGCGGCCGTCCCACAAACCCGTCGCCGTCGCGCCCAGCGTCTGGTCGACGACGTCCGTATGACTCAGCGGCAGCGCGCCGATGCGGTTGTCGCTGCGCGTCTTGCCGAGCGTGGCGGCGGCGTCGAACCACCACGCGCCGCGGCGCCATACCGGCTGCACGAAGCCGGCCTGCAGCGACTTCGAACGGCCATTAATGCCCAGCTCGCGGTACGGGCCGGCCACGACGTCGGTGACGCCCTGGCTGTACGTGCCCGTCAGGCGGCCGCCGTAGCGATTCACCGGCACCGCGTACGACAGCGAACCGGACGTCGCGCCGCGCGTGCGCGCCACGTAGGCCGCCAGCTTGTCGCCGACGCCGAACGGGCCGTGGAACGTGCCGTCCACGCCGATCTGCGCACTGCCCACGCTGCGCGGCCCCTCGTTGTTGGCGAACACGCGAGCTTGGTAGCGCGGCGGCTCGATCAGCGAGAGGACCAGGTCCGTGGCGCCCGTCGCGCTGCCGGGCTTCAGGCTGGCCTCGACGCGCAGGTCGCCGCCGCGGTTGAAACGCATCACGCGCGTTTCCAGCGCCGCGGTATCGAGCGTCTGCCCCTGCTGGTCCGCGAACAGGTTCTTGACGTACTCGCCGCTGCTGTAGCGCGCGCCCTGCACGTCGACGCGTTCCAGGCGCGCCTCGACCAGGTCGACCCGCACGACGCCGCCCGCGATCTTCTGCGGGCCGATCACGGCGCGCGCCGTGACGACGCCGTGCGCGCGGTACAGCGCGTTGACGTCGTCGACGAGGCGCGTGAGTCCGCCGAAATCGACTTCCTTGCCGACGTAGCGCGCGGCCACGGCCTGCAGCTCGGCGGCCGTCAGCAGGGTGCTCGGGCCGAACGTCACGTCGGTCAGCACGAACCGGGCGCCGCCCGCCGCCGGCAGCGCGGCGGGGGCCGCGGCCGGCGCGTCGACGACGACCGGGCGCTCCTTGATCCGGTTCTGTTCCTCCAGGTAGCGGCGGCGTTCCTCTTCCTGGCGCTGCAGGGCGCCCGGGTCGACCTGGACGGGCGCCAGCTGCGCCCAGGCCGGCGCCACGCCCCATGCGAGCAGGATCGCGCACGCCGGCAGGCGCAGCGAGGTCGGCAGGCGGGAGCGCGCATGGCGCAGGGTGTCGGTCATCGTAGTCATTCGTTGCATGGTTCAGTCTTGCGTTGCGCGGCCGTCGGCCGCGAATTGGATGTCGTCGGCGTGCACGGCCGTGACCTTGTCGCCCCAGTTGACGGGGACGTCGCCGCCCTCCGTGTCGAAGTGCGGTCGTTCCTGCGCCTGCGGCTGGCGCGGCAGCGTCGGCACCATGGCGGCAGGCGCGGCGCGCACCTGTTCGTTGACGCTGCCGATCGTCGCCGCCGCGCTGGCGCCGTACGACAGCACCGTGCTGACCACGCGGCTTTCCTGGTGGTCGGGCACGAACGGCCGGTACTGCGGCGCGTACTGCGTCACGTAGGCGTCGGTGTAGTAGAACAGCCCCTCCTGCACCAGGGTGAACGCGAACGTCGGCTGCACCAGCTGCAGCACCGTGCCCGGCACCGAGGCCGGCGCCACGTTGTTCATGTACATCTGGCCGGACGGGTTGGTGAAGCGCAGCGTACCCGTGATGTAGCCGCTGCCGTAGTTGTTCGAGTCCGACGTCGTGCGCACCTCCGCATCCTTTGCGCGCAAATGCGGGAACGTGGTTCCGGCTGGCGCATCGATGTCGAGCGTGACCTTGTCGGCCACGCCGCCGCGCCAGCCCGTGACGTCGAACGCGAAGCGCGGTCCGCCGCTCGCGACCTTCATCGCGATCGTGCCGGCGGCGACTTGCACCTGTCCGGCGTCGGACAGCACGTCCATCGACAGCGTACCCGGCGTGCCGGCGCTCAGCGACGCCGAACGCAAGGTACCGACGCGCATCGTGCCGCCCGCGGTGAGGTCGGCCGCGCGACCCGCGCGCAGGTTGACGACGTCGATGCTGCCGCCGGCACCCAGGTGCAGGTCGCCGCCCGATTGCAGCGTGTTGCCGGTCACGTCGTGCGCCACGTCGGCGCGGAAGTCGCGGCCCGCCGCGGCCCCGTCGAACGCGAGGCTCGCCGCGTCGATGCGCACATCGCGCGCCGAGGTCAGCACGCTGCCGCCGGCACCCGTGACGTCGCTCGCGGCCGCGATGGCCACGTCGCGTCCCGCGGCGAGACGGTTGTAGCGCAGGCTGCCCGCATCCGTGCGCAGCGCCAGGTCCTGCTGCGCGGCGACGCTGTCCACTGTCACGGCGGCGGCATGCAGGCGGACGTCGCGCGACGCCTTCACCGTGCCCGCCGTCAGCGCAGCGCCGGCGTCGACCGCGAGATCCGCGCCCTGCCCCGCCGTGCCCACATTCACCGTGCCCAGCGTGACGTTGCCCGCCCCCGCGATGGCCGCGGCACCGCGCACGTCGGCCTGCGTGAAGGCGGCCTCGCCGCCGGCCGTCGCCGCCAGCGTGTTCGCGCCGAGCGTGTCCACGCCGAGGTTGCCGGTCGTGGCCAGGCGCGCGTCGGCGCCCGCTGCCAGCGTGCCGATGCGCGCCGATGCAGCATGGAGTGCAACGTCGCGGCTGGCGGTCGCGGCGTCGATCGACAGCGCGCCGCCGCTCGTCACGGCCAGCGTCGCCGGCGCCGCCGTCGTACCGACGTCCACCGTGCCCAGAACGGCCGTCGTACCGGCGGTCAGCGTCGTATCGCCGCCCGACTGCAGGCTGCCGAGCGTGAGCCCGGCGCCCGCATGCACGTCCGCCGTGGCGCCGACGTCCGTGCGGTTCAGCTGGATCGCTCCCACCGCATCCGCCGCCAGCGTGTTGGCGGCCAGACGGTCGCCCGCCAGGCTGCCCGCACGGACCCGCAGCGTCGCATCCGCGCCGGCCGCCGCGCTGCCGAACTGCGCATCGCCGACGCTCGCCAGGTGCAGCGCGCGCCCTGCCACCAGGTCGTCCGCATGCAGGCTCGCGCCCGCATCCATGCCCAGGTCGCGTCCCGCTTGCACGGTGCCGAGCCGCGCATCCGTGCCGGCCGTCAGCAGGGCGTCACGGCCGGCATCCAGCGCCGCGACGTCGAGCCGCGTGCCGGCCGCGATGGCCGTGTCGCCGCTGCTCGCAACCTGTTGCAGCGTGGCGGTGCCTTGGCTCGTGACGTCTACGGTGGCCGCGCGCAACGTCGTGCCGGTGAGGTCGCCCGCCGTGGTGACGACGTGCGCCGTGCCGCCCGCCGCGAGCGTGCCGAAGCCGGCGCTCGCCGCCGTCAGTTCGACGTCCGTGCCCGCCAGCGCGGCCGTCACGTCGGCGCGGCCGTTCATGGCAGCGCGCAGCGTGCGTCCGGCCTTGGCCTTATCCAGCGCCAGCGTGGCGCCGCGCAGCACGACGTCGCCGCCGGCCGCCACGGTACCCAGCGCCTGGGCGACGCCGCTCGTCACGGCCAGGTCGCCGTCCGTCGTGGCCTGGCGCAGCGTGACGTTCGTGCCCGCGTCGACGGCGGCGTTGCCGGCCACCGTCAGGCGGTCCGCCGCCACCGCGCCGCTCGCCCCGATGGCGGTCACGCCGTGCACGACCGCCTGGCCGAGCGTGACGTCGCCACCGGCCGTCGCGGCAAGCGTGCCCGCATCGAGGGTGTCGACACCCAGCGCGCCGGTGCCGGCCGCCAGGCGCGCGTCGCCAGCGGCCGTCAACGCGCCGACATGCGCCGTTGCCGCCTGAAGGTCGAGCGTCCCGCCGGCCGTCGCCGTGGCGATGGCCATTGCGTCGCCCGCGTTCGCGCGCAGGTCGGCGCCGGCCGCCAGCAGGTCGGCGCGCAGGGCGCCGCTCGTGCCGGCATCGACGTCGCGGCCGGCCTGCGCCGTGCCGATCTGCGCCGACGCGGCGCGCAGGACGACGTCGCGGCTGGCCGCCGCGGCATCGACCGTCAACGCGCCGCCGCTCGTCACGGCTAGCGTGGCCGGCAGCGCCGACGTGCCCGCACCGATGGTGCCGAGCGTCGCCGTCGTGCCCGCCGTCAGCGTCGCATCGGCTCCCGACTGCAGGGTGCCCAGCGCGAGGCTGGCGCCCGCCTGCACGTCCGTCGTGCCGCCGACGTCCGCGCGGTCCAGGTTCACGTTGCCGCTCGCCTGCGCCGCCAACGTGCCGGCCGCCAGGCGGTCGCCCGTCAGGTTGCCCGCCTGCGCGGCCAGCGTCGCGTCCGCGCCCGCTGCGAGCGTGCCGAACTGCGCATCGCCCACCGTCGTCAGAAGCAGCGAGCGGCCGGCGGCGAGCGCGTCGGCATGCAGGCCCGCGCCCGCATGCAACGCCAGGTCGCGACCTGCCTGGACGGCGCCGAGGCGCGCATCCGTGCCCGCCGCGAGCGTGGCGTCGCCGCCGGCATCCAGTGCCGCGACGTCCAGCCGCGTGCCGGCGCCGATGACGGCGTCGCCGCCGGCGGATACCTGCTGCAGCGTGACCGCATGGCCGGCCGTGACGGCGGCCGTGGCCGCTGTCAGCGTCGTGCCGGTCAAGTCGTCCGCCGTCGCGACGAGACGCGCGCTGCCGCCCGCTTCGATCGTGCCGAAGCCGGCCGCGGTCGCGCTCAGGTCGACATCGCGGCCCGCCTGGGCGGTCGTGACGTCCGCCCGGCCGCCCAGCGTCGCGCGCAGGTCGCGGCCGGCATAGGCATTGCCCAGCGCCAGCCCTGCGCCCTGCAGCACCACGTCACCGTTTGCCGCGATCCGGTCCAGCGTCTGCACACCGCCGCTCGTCACGGTCAGGTCGCCGCGGACGTGCGCCGTGTGCAGCGTCGCGTTGCCGCCCGCCTCGATGGCGGCGGTGCCGTTCACGGTGAGGCTGTCGATCGCGACGGCGCCGCCGGCCTGGACCTCGGCACGCGCATCCGCGTTCATCCGGCCGATGGCCGTATCGCCGCCGGCCGTCACGAAGAGGTAGCCCGCGTCGACGGTGCCTGCCGTGAGGTTGCCCGTCGTTTGCAGCTGGGCACCCGTGCCGGCAACCGCGCCGCCGATGTCGGCGCTGCCGGCTTCGACGTCCAGCAGGTGCGCGGCGCGCACCTGCTGGACGGTTGCCGCGGTGCCGGCGCGCACGACCACGTTGCGGCCGGCGTCCAGCAGGTCGGCGCCCTGTGCGCCCACCGTGTTGACGATGATGCCGAGGCCGGCCTGCGCCGTACCGATGTGCGCCGACGCGGCGCGCAGCACGACGTTCGTACCACCCGTTGCCGTATCCACCGCCAGCGCGCCACCGCTTTTCACCGTGAGCGTCGATTGCGAGGCCGCCGTGTGCAGCGTGGCGTCGGTGCCCGCCGTGACCGTGGCGTCGCCGGCCGACTGCAGCGCGCCGAGCGTCAGGTTCGAGCCGGCCTGCATGTCCGTCGTGCCGCCGACGTCGGCGCGGTTCAGGGCGATTGCCCGGCCCGCGCCGGCGTCCAGCATGCCGGCGGTGATACGGTCGCCCGTCAGGTTGCCGCGGGTGGCGGCCAGCGTCGCCGCGCCCCCCGCCTGGAGCGTCTGGAACCGCGCGTCGTCGCCCGCGGTCAGGCGCAGCGCGCGCCCGGCCGCAAGATCGTCCGCCTGCAGGCTCGCGCCCGCGTCGGCCGCCAGGTCGCGGCCGGCGTGCACGGTGCCCAGGTGCGTGGCGGCGCCGGACACCAGCGCGGCGTCGCCGCCGGCTGTCAGCGTCGCCACGTCCAGGAGACGGCCCGCTGCCAGGGCCGCGTCGCCGCGTCCCTGCACGGTGCGCAGCACGGCATCGCGGCCGGTATGCACGTCGATGGTGCCGGCCGTGAGCGCGGTGCCCGCCAGGTCGCCCGTGACGGTCGCCAGGTGCGCCGTCGTGCCGGCTGCCAGCGTGCCGAATCCGGCGCTGTCTGCGGCGAGGTCGACGGCCGCGCCGGCGCTGCCCGACACGAGGTCGGTGCGACCAGAGGTTGCAATGCGCAGGTCGCGCCCGGCGTTCGCGCTGCCGAGATGCAGCGACGCGCCCTGCAGGACGATGTCGCCGCCGGCCGTTGCCGCCGTCACGGTCTGCGCGCCGCCGCTCGTCACGGCCAGCGTGCCGCCGTGGCGCGCGTCGAGCGTGCCGAGGGTGGCCGTGGTGCCGGCCGCCAGCGTGGCGTCGGCGCCCGACTGCAGGCTGCCGAGCGCCAGCGCGTTACCGGCGCGCAGGCCGGCCGTGCCGGCGACATCCGCCCGATTCAGCGTGAGTGCGCGGCCCGCGGCCGCGTCGAGCGTGCCGGCCTGCACACGGTCGCCCGTCAGGCTGCCCGCGTGCACCGCGATGGCCGCGTCCGTGCCGGCCGTGGCGACCTTGATCGATGCGTCGCCTTCCGTTGTCACAGTCAGGGCGCGTGCCGCCGCCAGCGCGTCGGCCCGCAGCGTCGCGCCCGCGGTCGCGGCGAGGTCGCGGCCGGCGTGGACGCTGCCCACGCGGACGTCCGCACCCGCCAGCACGGCGTCGCCCGCCGCGTCGAGGGTCGAGGCGACCAGCGTGCCGCGCGCCTCCGCGTGGAGGTCGCGCCGGGCGATGGCCGAGGCCACCGTCACGTCGGTTCCGCTCAGCGCGGCGTCGGCGCCGGTAAAGAGCTGGCCGATGGCGACCGTGCCCGCGCCCTGTACGGTGGCGTTGTTGTTCGCCGTCAGCGTATTGATGGATGCCGTCGCAGCCGTGGTGATGTCGGCGTTGCCGGAAGTGGCTTCCACCTCGACCGCGGCGAGATCTTCCGCCGTCAGCGCCACGGTGGCGCCGCGCACCGTGAATGCGTCGAGCCGGTCGTGCGCCGTCACCGCCAGGGCACCGTGGGTGCTTTCGAGGATCGACGCTCGGGTATTACCCCACAAATCGAGCACGAGGTCGCCGTTGGGGCTGCGCGCCATCAGGTCGCCCGTGCGCACGCCCAGGGCGGCGCCGGTCGCACCGATGCCGCCGACGCCGAACAGCGCCGTCGAACCCGGCGTGAAGCCATCGCCATACGCCATCAGGAAGCTACCCGCGGCGCCGCCGAGGATCTTGCCGCCCGCGCTGATGTCGAGGTCCGCGCCCACCACCTGCGTCAGCACGGCGTCGCCGCCGGTCGCGATCCGCACGAGCGAACCGCCGCCGATGCTGGCGTCGATACCCATCGCCAGGGACCCGGCGGTCGCGACGATACTGCCGTAGTAGGTATTCAAGCCGCCCGCCAGGCGCAGCATGCCCGTCGCGGCGAGGTCGATCGTGCCGCGCGCAAGCGCCGTGTCCAGCGCCAGGTCGCCGTCGGCCGTGAACGCCAAGGTGTCGCCGTCGGCCTGGCCGATGGTCGTGTCGGCCGCATGCGTGACGATCGCGCCGCCGGCCACGAGGTGGTCGGCCGCCAGGTCGCCCGCCGCGTTCAGGTCGATGGAGCCTCCCACGTCCAGCGTGCCGATGCCGAAGCGGTCGGCCGCGTTCGGCGACACGAACCAGGCGTTGCGGCCGGCGCTGCCGTCCAGCTTGCCGCCGGCGACGTCGCCGACGCTCACGCGCAGCGGATTGTTCGCCGCGCCGAGGTCGATCGCCGCGTTCAGCACGATGTCGTGGCCGCGGATCGTCAGGCCGGCGTTGTCGTTGGCCGCCAGGATGCTGCCTGTCGGGGCGTCCAGGCGGACCAGGCTGCCGGCCGCGAGCGCGCCCAGGCGCAGGTCGCCGGACGGCGTCTTCAGGAACATCGACTGGCCCGCCGTGGCGAGCTGCAGGATGCCGCCGGCCTGGATCGCCAGCGGATTCGCGGCCGAGCCCAGGTTGCCGCTGCCGCCGGTCAGGCGCACGTCGCCGCCGGCGACGATCTGCACCGGCGCACGCGGCGCGCCGTTCGTGTCCGTCGCCACCACGATGCTTTGCGGCGCGGTCAGGTTGACGTCGGTGGCGGCGCTGACCTGGCCGATCTGCAGGTCGCGGTTGGTGCCGGTGCCCTGCAGGTACACGGCGCCGCCGCCCGCCTTCAGGCTGATGGCGCCGGTGGCGTCGATGAACAGCGGCGACGTCTGCGCCAGGCGGAAGCCCGTCAGCGTGACGCCGGCCGGCTGCTTGCCGTAGTCATAGACGACGGTGTGCCCTTGCTGGTCGATGCCGACGAGGCGGATGTCGCCCGGCGTCTTGGCGATGCCGAGCGCCGCCTTCTGCACGTCGCGCAGGTTGCCGCTGTTGAGATCCGCGAGCGCCACGTCGACGGCCGGCGCGAGCTTGCCGATCGCCGTGCCCGTGGTGATCGACACCGCATGGCCGACGATGTTGGCGCTGGCGTTGCCGACCTGCTGCGACGACGCCGGCTCGAGGGCCGAGCGGCGCACGGCGTACGACAGTTCGCTGGTGGTCCAGTCGAAGCGGTCGGTCAGGGCCGCCACGCGCTGCGCGCTGGCGGTGTAGGTGAAATCGGCCTTGTACGGCGCGGTTTGCCATGTGGCGGCGGAGGACGTGCCGGCGAAGGCTTCGTCCAGGCCGGCGCGCAGGTCGCCGAACCGCTTGGCGGCCAGCGTCTGCACATCCAGGTCGGAGCCGCCCGCCGCGAGCACGGGGCGCAGTGCGGCGATGCCGTCGGCCGTCAGCACGAGGACGCCCTGCGCGTCGACGGTGCCGAGCCGGCGCATGTTCCAGTAGTCCTGGTAATCGCGCCCGATCTTGGCCTGGTAGGCCTTGACCGATGCGTCCTGCGTGAGAGCCGTCCCTTTGCTCTGGTGCAGCAGGTCGAGCGAATCCCATACCTGCTTCACCTGGCTCTCGGACAGCGTGTTGGCCGCCGTCTGGCCGCGCGCATCGTAGATCGTGCCGTTCGGGACGTCGATCGTGACGTCGCCGTTGGCGGTCGACGCGATGCGTCCCACCAGCAGGTCGCCGCCGACCTGGCGCAGGCCGACGTCGCCGTGCGCTTCCACGTTCACGACGCCGCCCAGCGCGCCGTTCACGCCCGCGTTGCCGATCGCGCTGATGACGAGCGGCGCCGCGCCGCTGCCGATCGCGCCCTGGCTGCTGGTCAGCGTGATGTCGCTGCCCTGGATGTTAGGGACGCCCGTCGAAGCGGCGAGCAGCGAATCGTGCGCGGCGATGCGCACGTCGCCGTAGCCCGCCGCGCGGCTGCCCGCGGTCACGGCGACCAGCGTGGCGCCGCCGTTCAGGTCGAGGTAGATGCCGCCCGCCGCGGTGGCCGCGTTGAGCAGGCCGCTCGTGCCCATCGTCGCGCCGAACGCCGCCTGCGCGGTGCCGATGCCGCTGCCTGCCTTCAGGGTCAGGTCGTGCGTCGACAGCGTCGCCTTCGGCGCCTGGGTGAGCGCGCCGCCGGCCTGGATGGTCGTGGTGCCGCTCGGGTTGATGATCTGGCCCGCGAGCTGCACGGCGCCGTTCGAGTTGATCGACACGGAACCGGTCGCGTTGCCCGTGAAATCGATCTTGATCGCGTTGTCGGCCTTGACGGAGCTGGTCAGCGTGAGGCGCGCGTAGGTCGGATACAGATACTTCCACCAGCCGCGCCAAGGCTGCCCGCCCTGCGGCACGAAATCGTCGGTTTGCCGGAAGCCGTAGTTGCAGAACGTCTTGCCCGCGTTGTCGCAGCCGCCGTAGCCGAACCAGCTCGTCGTCTGGCTCAGCACATCGCCGCTGATGGTTTCCGTGAACGCCGGGCCGCCCGCCGCGCCCTGCACCACCCGGCCGGTGCTGCGCCTCCAGGGGTCGTTGCGGTTGCCGGTGAACTGCCAGTTGCCGGCAACGACGGTCCAGCCGCCGTTGGCGAACGAGATGCTGCGGCTGAGGTCGGCCGTTTCCGTCCACTCCCAGCGCTGGTTCGGCGTGGTCGCGTACGTCGCCGCGGTCGTGCCGGGCGTGCCTTCCGACACCAGTGCCAACTGCTCGGCGGTCTGGTTCACGGCACCGCTGTACTGCTTCACCCCGCCGCCCGGGGTGTAGGTGTACAGCACGTGGCGGCCGGCGTTCGGCGTCGTGTCGATGATCTCGACCTTGCCGGTCGTCCCGGCCAGCAGCGCGCCGCTGCCGGCGTTGATGTCTTGCACCTTGACGGTATAGCCGGTCTGGTTGTCGATCGCGACCTTGCCGAAGCCGCCGTTGACGTGGATGTTGCCGAGCGTGTTCGTGCTGAGGATCTGACCCTTCAGGCTCAGCGAACCACCGCCCGACGACGCGTTGACGTTCTTCAGGATGATCGTCTGGCTCGGAATGTCGAACGTCGCGCCGATCAGGGCGTCGGCCAGGCCGAGCTGCGCGGCCGGGATGTCGATCGTGGGCGCGCCGCCGA
>Ga0308166_1003892_pt1 | contig 12316 bp, 10 predicted proteins | sample PhyCR2_2_FD_202137 | JGI IMG/M metagenome (GOLD analysis project Ga0308166, IMG submission 202137) | Phyllosphere microbial communities from UC Gill Tract Community Farm, Albany, California, United States - DLSLCC.R2 | ecosystem: Host-associated > Plants > Phyllosphere > Unclassified | place... | reverse complement strand
GACGCCGTGCTGCGCATGGCCGCCGGCCGCCTGCGCAAGACCCTGCGCGACAGCGATACCCTGGCGCGCGTCGGCGGCGACGAATTCGTCGCGGTCCTGCCGGGGACCTTCAACGACGCCCAGATCAAGCTGGTCACCGGGCGCCTGCTGGCCGCGCTGCAATCGCCGTTCGAAATCGACAAGCACACCGTCTACCTGAGCGCCTCGATCGGCGTATCGGTCTACCCGGAACACGCCGAGGACGAGGTGCGCCTGCTGGCGCTGGCCGACAGCGCGATGGGCCGCGCCAAGGAAACCGGCGGCGCCCGCACCGTGCCGCACAGACAGCGCCAGCCGGGCGACCCGGCCGGCTCGCCGCAGCACGACATCTCGCTCGAGGCCGCGATGTTCCAGGCGGTGCGCGAGGGCGAGTTCCTGCTCTACTACCAGCCCATCGTCAGCAGCCGCACCCGCCGCATCGAAGGTTTCGAGACCCTGATGCGCTGGAAGCACCCGACCCTGGGCATGGTGCCGCCGGTGCGCTTCATCCCGATCGCCGAGACGAATGGCCTGATCAACATGCTGGGCGCCTGGGCGCTGAAGTCGGCGCTGGTGCAGCTGCGCCAGTTCGAGGAAGTCGCCCGGCGCGACCTCTACATCTCGGTGAACATCAGCCCGCGCCAGTTCCGCAACGACCGCTTCCTGTCGGTGCTGGACGACGCCCTCGCCTTTTCCGGCACTCCCGGCGACAAGCTGGTGCTCGAGATCACCGAAGGCACGCTGATGGTCGACCCGGCGCATGCCGAGAGCATCCTCGGCAAGATGGCCGAGCGCCGCGCCCGCATCGCGATCGACGATTTCGGCACCGGCTACTCCTCGCTCGCCTACCTGAAGCGCTTCCCGATCTCGGTGCTGAAGATCGACCGCGCCTTCATCAAGGACCTGCCGGAATCCAGCAAGGATGCCGCGATCTGCAACGCCGTGCTCGACATCGCCAAGCACCTGAACCTGTCGGTGGTGGCCGAGGGTGTCGAGACCGAAGAACAACTTGATTACGTCGAAACGCGCGGCTGCGACTACGTGCAGGGCTACCTGACCGGCAAGCCGATGTCGGCGCATGTCGCGCTGGCGGCCTTGAAAGAAGACTTGTACACCGAACTGCTGCCGATCGATCCGCGGGCGGGCACACCATGAACCAGACCATCCACATCGAGCGCTCGCCGAAGGCCGACGCCACCCTCGCCCTGCTGTGGGAGCGCATCCGCCGCCGCGGCGACATGCCCGGCTTCACGCGCGCCATCAATGCCATCCTGGCCTCGATGCGCGGCGAGGACGAGCGCGACTTCTCCATGACGCAGACGGTGCTGTCCGACCCGGTCCTGACCCAGAAGGTGCTGCGCCTGGCGAACAGCGGCATGTACTCGGCCTTCGGCCAGCGCATCAACACCGTGTCGAAGGCCGTGCTGGTGCTGGGCACCGAGGCGATCGGCCACCTGGCCCTGGGCCTGAAGCTGATCGAAGAACTGAGCAAGTCCACGCCGGACTCGCTGCAAGCCCACATCGAGATGGAAAAGGCGGTGCTGGCCGGGATGGTGGCGCAGCAGGTCGCAAGCAAGGCCGACGTCCGCGATCCAGAGGAAGCGGTGGTCTGCTCGATCCTGCATTCGCTGGGCCGGATGATGGTCACCTTCTACCTGCCGGAACGCTGGTCGGTGCTGCAGCAGACCGCCGGCGAAGGCCGCGAGGCGGGTGCGATCGACCGCGCCGCGCTCGAGCAGATCGGCCTGACCCTCGAACAGATCGGCCGCGCCACCGCCGAGCACTGGGGCCTGCCGCGCAACCTGATCGCCGGCATGCGCCGCGTCGAACCGGGCGAGCGCGGCGACGGCTTCGCCCACGAAGACTGGCTGGCCGCGCTGGGCACCATGTCCTCGCAATGCGCCGAGACCCTCTGGCACGGTGACGACAGTTCGGTGGAAGCCGTGGCGCAACTGGCCGCCGACTTCGCGCCGATGCTCGGCATCGCCGAGGACAAGCTGGTCGGCGCCATCGAACAGGCCAAGGTCGAAGCGGCCGCCGACCTGTCGATCGCGCCGCTGGCCAACCCGCCCGAGAAGCGCGCCCGCGCCGCCGCCGCAACCCGCATGCGCGAAGCCGGCAACAAGGTGCTGAAGAATGGCGTCGCCGAGATGCGCGACGTGGTCGGCAGCGCCACGCCGGGCCAGATGATGTCGATGGCGATCGAGAGCGCCTACCACGGCCTGTCCTTCACGCGCGCCTTCGGCTTCCTGCGCAGCCGCCGCGAGGGCAAGTACAGCGCCAAGATCGGCCTCGGCGACGGCGCCAAGGGCCTGCTGCCGAACCTGGTGTTCGACGACGCCTACGAACCGAACGTGTTCTTCGCCTCGCTCGGCAGCGACCGCGTGATCTTCATCGAAAACGCGCGCGACCCGAAATTCGCCAGCAAGCTGCCCGGCTGGTGGAAAGGCACGCTGAGCGCGGCGCGCTGCTTCGTCATCATCCCGCTGTGCACCCACGGCGAGCCGGTCGGCTTCATCTACGGCGACTGGGACGAGCGCTTCCCCTCGGTGTTCCTGAACCAGACCGAGTTCTCGCTGCTGAACGACCTGCGCGCGCTGGTGGTCAAGTCGGTCGAGCGCAGGCAGCAACTCGAAGCGGTGGCGCCGCGCGCCTGAGACGCGGCGGCGCAATTCCACCGTCGTCCCCGCGCAGGCGGGGACCCAAGTTCTACGTGGGCCGCCGAAACGCCTGCAAGCTCGGATTCCCGCCTGCGCGGGAATGACGAATGCGGTTGCGGGAAGCCGGTTCAGATTTTCGGCGTATGGACCCGCACGTCCCCGCACTGCGCCCTGTGCATCAGCGCATGGTCCATCAGCACCAGCGCCAGCATGGCCTCGGCGATCGGCGTGGCGCGGATGCCGACGCAGGGATCGTGGCGGCCGAAGGTTTCGACCGTGGCCGGCTGGCCATCCTTGTCGATCGAACGGCGCGGCGTGCGGATCGACGAGGTCGGCTTGATCGCGATCGACACCGTGATGTCCTGGCCGGTCGAGATCCCGCCCAGCACGCCGCCGGCGTTGTTGCCAACAAAGCCTTCGGGGGTCAGCTCGTCGCCGTGCTCGGAGCCCTTCTGCACCACCGAGTGGAAGCCGGCGCCGATTTCCACGCCCTTCACCGCGTTAATGCCCATCATCGCGTAGGCGATGTCGGCGTCGAGCTTGTCGTACAGCGGCTGGCCGAGGCCGACCGGGACGTTCTTCGCCACCACGTCGATGCGCGCGCCGATCGAATCGCCGGCCCGGCGCAGCTCGTCCATCGCCGCTTCCATGCGCGCGATCAGGGCCGCATCGGCGGTCGCCGCGAAGAAGGGATTCGCGTGCACGTGTTCCCATGATTCGAAGGGCACTTCGATGTCGCCCAGCTGGCGCATGCAGCCCATGAATTCGGTGCCGTAGTGCTCGCGCAGCCATTTCTTGGCGATGGCGCCGGCACCGACCACCGGCGCGGTCAGGCGCGCGGAAGAACGGCCGCCGCCGCGCGGGTCGCGCACGCCGTACTTGTGCCAGTAGGTGTAGTCGGCATGGCCCGGACGGAAGGTCTCGGCGATGTTGCCGTAATCCTTGCTGCGCTGGTCTTCGTTCGGGATCAGGAGCGCGATCGGGGTGCCGGTCGTGACGCCTTCGTACACGCCGGACAGGATCTGCACCCGGTCCGCCTCCTGGCGCTGGGTCACGTGGCGCGAGGTGCCCGGCTTGCGGCGGTCCAGCTCGGGCTGGATGTCGGCTTCGGACAAGGCGATTCCCGGCGGGCAGCCGTCGATGACGCAGCCGATGGCCGGGCCGTGCGACTCGCCGAAAGTGGTGACGGAAAACAGCTTCCCAAATGTGTTGCCGGACATGGATGCGCAATATTGAGTAAACGGAATGACCGATTCTACCAGCAGCGCGCCCACCGTGGTGGCCGGCGCTTCGGGAACCAGCCTGCGAATGTTGCCGAAAGGAATTTTTTTCCATGCGGTGCCGGCGTTCAGATATACTGAACCCAATTGATCCAAGTCAAACCGGAGAAGCAGCAATGCCCGCACCGCCCCCAGCGCAGGATGATGAACTGGTCTTCGCCGACGAAGCGCCGGGTCTGTCCGGCGCCGCCGGCGGCGCTACCGGGCACGCCGGCGACGCCTGGCGGGTGCTGATCGTCGACGACGACGCCGACGTCCACTCGACTACCACCTTCGCGCTCGGCAGCCTCGAAGTCCACGGCCGCGCGCTGGCCTTCCTGCATGCCTACTCGGCCGCCGAGGCCAGGGCGCTGCTGGACCGCGAAGACGACATCGCGGTGGTCCTGCTCGACGTCGTGATGGAAGAAGCGGACGCCGGCCTGCACCTGGTGCGCCACATCCGCGAAACCCTGGGCCGGCAGGATCTGCGCATCATCCTGCGCACCGGCCAGCCCGGCTATGCGCCGGAGGTGGACGCGATCCGCGGCTACGACATCAACGATTACCGCACCAAGTCCGAACTCACGCGCACCAAGCTGTACACCACGGTGGCTTCGGCGATCCGCGCCTACGAACAGATCCGCGCACTCGAGGCCAGCCGCCGCGGCCTGGCCGAGGTGGTGCGCGCCAATACCGAACTGATGACCCTGCGCTCGATCGGCGCGATGGCCGAAGGCATCCTGCGCGAGGCTGCGCGCCTGATCGACCAGCCGGTGTCCGGCCTGATGTGCTCGTGCGCGGCCGGCGCCCAGGCCCCCGGCTGGGATGTGCTGGCGGCGACCGGCAACTGGGCGGCGCTGGCCTCGAACGGCATGCTGGCCGCCAGCGACGCCGGCCCCGCCGCCGCGATCCGGCGCTGCCTGGAACAGCAATGCCACGTGTTCGACGAGCGTCACCTGACGCTGTACTTTGCCGGCAAGTCGCACTGCGATTTCAGCGCCTGGATCGAACTTGCGCGGCCGCTCGACCCGGTGCGGCGCGGCCTGCTCGAACTGTTCGCCTCGAACATCGCGGTCGGCCTCGACAATCTCGCCCTGCTGACCGATCTGCAGCACGCCGCCTTCTACGATCCGCTGACCGGCCTGCCCAACCGCACCCGCCTGGTCGAGCTGATCGATGCCCGGCTGGCCGAGGGCGACCTGCGCCGCGACGTGGTGCTGTGCCTGGCCGACCTCGACCACTTCGCCGAGATCAACGACGCCCTCGGCCACCAGTTCGGCGATGCCCTGCTGCTGGCGGTGACGCGGCGCCTGCGCGCCGAGCTCCATCCGGCACTGCAGCTGGCGCGCATCGGCAGCGACATCTTCTGTGTGCTGGGCGATGCGGGCCAGGTCGATCCGGAAGCGATCCGCGCCCTGTTCGCGGCGCCGTTCTCGATCGACGGCCAGGACCTGCAGGTAACGAGCACCCTCGGCCTGGTGCGCCTGCTGGAGCACGACGGCAGCGGCGCCGACGCGCTGAAGGACGCCGACATCGCCCTCAAGCGCGCCAAGAGCCGGCAGCGCGGCGGCCACTTCTATTTCTCGCGCGGGATGGGCGTCGAAATCCGCGAACGCGTACGCCTGATGCACGCGCTGCGCAGCGGCTTCGCGCGCGGCGAACTGTTCCTGGCCTACCAGCCCCAGGTCGAGCTGGCGGCGCACCGCCCCTTCGGTGCCGAAGCCCTGCTGCGCTGGCGCACCGAGGACGGGCGCCTGGTCCCGCCGGACCGCTTCATCCCGATCGCCGAATCGTCCGGCCTGATCGTCGAGATCGGCGCCTGGGTGCTGCGCCAGGCCTGCGCCGAACTGATGCGCCTGCGCGCGGCCGGCTACCTGGACTTCACGATGTCGATCAACGTCTCCCAGGTGCAGTTCCGCCATCCGGGCTTCCTCGACATGCTGCGCAAGGCGCTGCTCGATACCGGTGCGCCGCCGGAGCGGGTCGAGCTCGAGATCACGGAATCGATGGCGATGGAAGAGCCGGACCTGCTGATCGAGCGCCTGGCCTCGATCAAGCGCACCGGCGTGTCGATCGCGATCGACGACTTCGGCACCGGCTTCTCCTCGCTGTCCTACCTGCAGCGCCTGCAGGTCGACCGTCTGAAGATCGACCGCGCCTTCGTCACCGAGATCACGGGCTCGGCGCGCGGCAGCAGCATCGCGGAAATGGTGATCGAACTGGGGCGCAACCTCGGCCTGTCGATCATCGCCGAAGGTGTGGAAGACGAGCGCCAGGCGCAGATCCTGCAGGCGCTCGGCTGCCCGCTGGCGCAGGGCTTCCTGTTCTCGCGGCCGCTGGCGCCGGAGGCTTTGCTGGAATGGTTAAGTGAGGATGCGCTGACGCGCGCTGCGTGACCAAGGGTGGGCACTCCGTGCCCACGCAAACGTTCGTGCGATGCAAGCGCGGGCACGGGGTGCCCGCCCTACGTTCAGTCTTCGGCGACTTGCTCCGCCGGCCAATCCCGGATATACGCCTTCAGCATGCGGTTCTCGAAGCTCTGCGCCTCCAGCACCGCTTTCGCGACGTCGTAGAACGAGATCACGCCCAGCAGCGTGCGGGCATTCATCACCGGCAGGTAGCGCGCGTGCTTTTCGAGCATGATGCGGCGCACTTCGTTGACTTCGGTGTCGGGGGTCACGGTGATCGGACTGTCGTCCATATGACGGCGCACGGTGCCGGCATCGACCGTGCCGCCATGCGCGTTCACGGCCTTGATGACTTCGCGGAAGGTCAGCATGCCGACCAGGTCGCCGTATTCCATCACCACCAGCGAGCCGATGTCCCGGTCCGCCATCGTCGCGGCCGCGTCGGCCAGCTGGGTGTCCGGAGACACCGTGTAGAGAATATCGCCCTTCACCTGCAGGATTTCGGATACTTTCATAGCGGTCACCATATCGTGAGTACGGGGTACGGGAGCGGGGGGTACGAGTGAGCTGGACATAATGCCGACTCTAGCCTATGCATTCCAAAAAAGCCAGTGTTGCGCTCTAACAAATCCGAGTTGCCTGGTGGTAGGATGCACTCGTCTAACCACATTTGGATGAGTTTCCCATGAGCGGACCCAGGTATCCCGGCTTCGACACCCTCTCCCTGCACGCCGGCGCCAGCCCCGACCCGAGCACCGGCGCACGCGCCACACCCGTCTATTTCACTTCTTCCTTCGCCTTCCGTGACGCCGACCATGCGGCCTCGCTGTTCAACATGGAGCGCGCCGGCCACGTCTATTCGCGCCTGTCGAACCCGACCAACGCCGTGCTCGAGGAGCGCATCGCCGCGCTCGAAGGCGGCGTGGCCGGCATCGCCACCGCCAGCGGCCAGGCCGCGCTGCATCTGGGCCTCACCACTATCGCCGGCGCCGGCAGCCACATCGTCGCCTCGCGCGCGCTGTACGGCGGCTCGCACAACCTGCTGGCCTACACCCTCAAGCGCTTCGGCATCGCCACCACCTTCGTCGACCCGCGCGATCCCGACGCCTGGCGCGCCGCGATCCGGCCCGAAACCAGACTGCTGTTCGGCGAGAGCGTCGGCAATCCGGGCCTGGACGTGCTCGACATCCCGCGCGTGGCCGAACTCGCGCACGAGCACGGCCTGCCGCTGATGGTCGATTCGACCCTGACCACGCCCTGGTTGTTGAAACCGTTCGATCACGGCGCCGACCTGGTGTTCCACTCGGCCACGAAATTCCTGTGCGGGCACGGCACCGCGATCGGCGGCCTGCTGGTCGACGGCGGCGGCTTCGACTGGCAGGCCGCCCATGCGCAGAGCGGCCGCTTCGCCGAACTGTGCGAACCCTACGAGGGCTTCCACGGCATGGTGTTCGCCGAAGAGTCGACGGTCGGCGCCTTCGCCCTGCGCGCGCGCCGCGAGGGTCTGCGCGACTTCGGGGCGGCGATGAGCCCGCACAATGCCTTCGCCATCCTGCAGGGTATCGAAACCCTGGGCCTGCGCATGGAGCGCCACGTCGCCAACGCGCGCAGGCTGGTCGAGCACCTGGCCGGCCACCCGGCGGTCGAATCGGTGGTCTGGCCCGAGCTCGAATCCCATCCCGACTACGCGCTGGCCAGGACACTGCTGCCGCGCGGCGCCGGCGGCGTGTTCTCCTTCCACCTGCGCGGCGGCCGCGCGGCCGGCAAGCGCTTCATCGACGGCCTGAAACTGTTCTCGCACCTGGCCAACGTCGGCGATGCCAAGTCGCTGGCGATCCACCCGGCCTCGACCACCCACCTGCGCGTGCCGGCCGACCAGCTGGCCGCGGCCGGCGTCGGCGAAGGCATGATCCGGCTGTCGGTCGGCCTGGAGGACCCGGACGACCTGATCGAAGACCTGACGCGCGGCCTGAAACTGGCCCAGAAGGGAGCCTGAGATGATCCATCAAGTCCATGGCGATGCGGTCTACAGCTACACCGGCGGCAAGCCGTTCAACCCGGACCAGCCCACCATCGTGTTCCTGCACGGCGCCCAGAACGACCATTCGGTATGGGCGCTGCAAAGCCGCTGGTTCGCCCACCACGGCTGGAACGTGCTGGCGCCCGACCTGCCCGGCCACGGCCGCAGCGGCGGCGCGGCCCTGAGGACAGTCGAGGCGATGGCCGACTGGGTGCTGGCCCTGCTGGATGCGGCCGGCGCGCAGCAGGCGCTGCTGGCCGGCCACAGTATGGGGTCCCTGATCGCGCTGGAAGCGGCGCACCGCGCGCCGGCACGTGTCAGCGGCCTGGCCCTGCTCGGCACGACCTGGCCGATGAAGGTGTCGGATACCCTGCTGGCAGCCTCGAAGGACGCGCTGCCCTCGGCCATCGACATGGTCAACATCTGGTCGCACAGCGGTCCCCTGCCCCGTCCGGCCTGCCCGGCGCCCGGCTTCTCGAGCACCGGCATGTCGCGCCGCCTGATGCAGCGCCTGGCCGAGCGCAACCCGGCCGACCTGTTCCACACCGATTTCTCGGCCTGCAACGCCTATGCGAACGGCGCCGCCGCGGCTGCCGGCATCGCCTGCCCGACCCTGTTCGTGCTGGGCGCACGCGATGTCATGACACCGCCGCGTTCCGCGCAGGCGCTGACGTCGGCCGTCAAGCATGGCAAAATCGTCACTGTGGATGCCGGCCACGCGATGATGGCCGAGCAGCCCGACGCGGTGCTGGATGCGCTGGCGGCGTTTGCCGGCACCCACCGCCAATAAAAGGACACACAGGAGACAAAAGCATGGCGGCCGTTCGCTACAATAGCTTTTCCGAGTTCTATCCGTATTACCTGACCCAGCACGGGCACCGGCTGTGCCGGCGCGCCCATTTCATCGGGACCTCCTCAGCCATCGCCGCGATCGCCCAGTACATCGACAGCCTGAACGCCTGGTGGCTGCTGTTCGCGCTGGTGAGCGGCTATGGCGGCGCCTGGATCGGGCACTTTTTCTACGAGAAGAACCGGCCGGCGACCTTCGGCAACCCCTTGTGGTCGTTCCGGGCGGACTGGGTGATGTACTGGCAGATGCTGACGGGGAAGATAAGCTGGTGACAAGCCCCGTGCAGAATGACGTGTGCATGACTTCTGCACACGTCACGCGCCCGCAGCAAATGTTGAGCCAATCAAAACGCAAGTCTAAATTACGAAAACGGAACACCTGGAGTTCTGTTTCGCCGGATTCGGGTGTCTCTATATGCGCTGTTGATACGGACCGCAAGTTATTTTTCAACCCGGACAGCATCAAAAAACCACCCTTGCCAGAAAATCACCAGGTGGTTTGGTTTTGTGATGAAGACTGACGTACAGCTTAGTTCAACGACCGTGACCGGGTTAGGCAGGCCAAGTTCCTTTGAGCTTGCGTGGAATGCGTTGCGCAAGTGAAGCCTCGGCTCGACTTTCTGCGATTCGAATTCCGTTTCTCCACAGTCCACCTTTCCAAATTTGACTTTATTTTTTCCTATTGTAAAGATTTGGTCGAGCAACTGTTGTGCCTCGCGCTCATCCAGAGAAACTATCTCCGCACCGTCAAGCGCAGCAACAAATCGCCATTTGCCGCTTACCCTACGCTCAATTGAGTCTGAGGCTTGAGCGCAAGGCAATGCAATCATCGCAACCAAGGCAATAAAGGACAGCATCTTGGCGCGCTGAATAAAGGCGATAACTCGAAGACAAGACATTTCCAATTCTCCTCATTTGTTAGCGGCCGTTGCCGCATCTTTAGCAAGGAATGGCGCACTTTCTTCCGCTCGGCGTTTGATGAGCCCAGGCGCAATAACGTATTTCTTCTTGCCTTTCTCGACCACCTGAACCTTAATCATCAATGACATATTAGCGGCTGCTCCGGCAAAGTCGCCCTTGTTCACAAAAGCGAAAGTGATACTGGAGCCTTTCGCTCCTGCGTTGTAAGCCAAACTGCATAGCGCATCGAACTGAGACTGGTTCAACGGCACTTTGATATTGCGACGAACGATTCCCTCGGTCTCGGCAATCTTGCGCTCGAATTCTTGGTCAACCATCTCAGCCGATACTTTCTTACCCAACTCTTCTTCTGTGCAGACACCTTTATGAGCGAGGATGCCCACGCCCCAAGTGCAGTGCCCCTTATTCTTCCCCATATCATTGTAATACCGATAAATAGCTTTTTCCGTCGCCCGTAGACGCGCTCTGCCCTCGGGTGACATCTTCAATCCGGCATTTGGACTTAGGGATTTGGGAACACTGCTAGTCATATCTAGCTCGATTGTCGAGAAAAACATTTAACCTATCACGGATAAAGGCAAGGCCATTGATATCAAGCAAGCAGGCTCTGCATTAACGGAGGCAAAATAATAAATTCAACAAATACCGGAGGAATGATGGCAATCGACGTCTATCTGCAAATCGATGGAATCAAAGGCGAATCGCAGGATGACAAACACAAAGACTGGATCGAGTGTTCGTCCGTCAACTGGGGGCTCATACAGCCTCGCAGCGCAACAGCATCGACGGGCGGTGGGCATACAGCCGAGAGAGTTGAACTGGAAGAAGTGACATTTTGCAAGATGGCTGATTTATCCTCGCCGATCCTTATGCAAAGCTGCGCAATGGGGAAGACAAGACCGAAAGCTAAATTCGAATTCATGCGTGCCGATGGAAATGGTACGCCAGTCAAATACTTTGAAATCGAACTAGAGAACGTGCTTATCGGTGCAATTTCGCCAGGCATTGAAGCTGGTTCAATCTTGCACGAACATGTCAGTCTGAAATTCTCCAAAGTTAAATGGAAATACACTCAGCAAAAGATTGGCGGAGGCATGGGCGGCTCGACGGTTGGCGGCTGGGATCTTGCGGCCAACAAGGTTGCCTGATCTCGAAAAGAAAAAGCCCCAGAAATCTGGGGCTTTTTATCGTCTACTGCTCTTTACTTAACTCACCACCAAAACTTTTTCACATGGTTTTCACGTTGACCAGGTCGACGATGCCATCGGCCGACGCTTGCCCCAGATCCGCATCGGCCGCGGCAATCGCCGCCGGGGTCAGGGCATTCGCATCGGCCACGCCGAAGGCCTGATTCCTGCCGGCGGTCTTGGCCAGGTACAGGCAGAGATCGGCCAGGTGCACCAGCTTTTCCCAGTCCGGACCGTTCTCCGCCGGACCCGCCGGGCGCGGGCAGAAGCCGATCGACACCGTCACGGTCAGCTGCTGGCCGTCGGCATCGATGGTGGTGCCGGACACCGCCGCCAGCAGGCGCGCGCACAGCTGGCGCGCTTCGTCGAGCGTCACGCCCGGCAGATAAGCCAGGAATTCCTCGCCGCCCCAGCGGATCAGGACGTCCTCCCCGCGCAGGCTGGCGGCCAGTCGCGCCGCCACGTTCTTCAGCACCACGTCGCCGGCGCTGTGGCCGAAGCGGTCGTTGATCGACTTGAAGTGGTCGACATCCATCAGCAGGAACACGCCGCCAGGCTTGCCGTCGCGGCCGGGATTGGCGTGGTACTGCGGCACCACGTGCTCATAAAAATAATGGCGGTTGAACAGCCCGGTCAGCGAATCGCGGGTGCTCTGCCTGAACAGCTGCTCGTTCTTCACCTTCAGGCTGCCGTTCGCCTTCTTCACGCGGCGGTACAATAGCGCGACCAGCAGTGCGCCGACCAGGGCCGTCGCGCTCAGCGCGACCCATAGCGTGCGGATGCGCTTGATGGTCTGCAGCTCCGCCGCCTTGAGTTCGCTCTCGTGGTGCAGCGCGGTGAGTTCGGCCTGCTTCTTCTGGTAGGCCCAGGCGCGCTGCAGCGCCTCGTAGGACAGCTGCTTTTCCTTGCGCCAGGCGGCCAGCGACACCGAACCCGCCTTTTCGTACACGGTCAGCGCGACATCACCCCAGCCGACCTGGTTCAGCGCGTGGCC
>Ga0308166_1003887_pt1 | contig 12325 bp, 9 predicted proteins | sample PhyCR2_2_FD_202137 | JGI IMG/M metagenome (GOLD analysis project Ga0308166, IMG submission 202137) | Phyllosphere microbial communities from UC Gill Tract Community Farm, Albany, California, United States - DLSLCC.R2 | ecosystem: Host-associated > Plants > Phyllosphere > Unclassified | place... | reverse complement strand
CAACCATGGTCGATATGGACAATCCCGCTGCACTCTCCCCCCAACCGCCCGGCAACGTCGACAAGGACGCGCCGCTGAAAGAAGACATCCGCCTGCTCGGCCGCCTCCTCGGCGACGTGCTGCGCGACCAGGAAGGCGAAGCCGTGTTCGACGTCGTCGAGACGATCCGCCAGACCGCCGTGCGCTTCCGCCGCGAAGACGACGAGCAAGCCGGCACCGAACTCAAGACGCTGCTGGCGAAACTGTCGCGCGAAGAGACGAACTCCGTCGTGCGCGCCTTCTCGTACTTCTCGCACCTGGCCAACATCGCGGAAGACCAGCACCATATCCGCCGCCGCCGCGCCCACCTGCTGGCCGGCTCGAAGCCGCAGCCGTCCAGCGTCGCCTACGCCCTCACCCGCCTGAAGGATGCGGGCGTCGCGCAGGACACCGTCGAAGGCTTCCTGCGCGAAGCGCTGATCGCCCCCGTGCTGACGGCGCACCCGACCGAAGTCCAGCGCAAGTCGACGCTCGACGCCGAGCACGACATCGCCCGCCTGCTGGCCGAGCGCGACCTGCCGCTGACGCCGAAGGAACGCGCGCGCAACCTGCAACTGCTGCAGGCCCGCATCGCGACCTTGTGGCAGACCCGCATGCTGCGCTACGAAAAACTGACGGTGGCGGACGAGATCGAGAACGCCCTGTCCTACTACCGGACGACATTCCTGCGCGAGCTGCCGGCCGTGTACGACGACGTCGAGGAAGAGATCGCGGCGCAGTACGGGTCCGCGGCCGATGGCCTGGACGACGCAGCGTACATGCAGATGGGCAGCTGGATCGGCGGCGACCGCGACGGCAACCCGAACGTCAACGCCGCCACGATGCAGCGCGCGCTCGTGCGCCACTCGACGACCATCTTCGATTTCTATCTCGACGAAGTGCACGCGCTGGGCGCGGAACTGTCGCCGTCCACGCTGCTCGTGTCCGCGAGCCCCGCGCTGCTGGCGCTGGCCGATGCGTCGCCGGACCACTCCCCGCACCGCAGCGACGAGCCTTACCGCCGCGCGCTGATCGGCGTCTACGCCCGCCTCGCGTCGACGGCGCGCGAACTGGGCGCCACCAACATCCTGCGCAAGGAAGTGGGCCATGCGGATGCGTACCGCGACGCATCGGAGTTCCGCGCGGAGCTGCAGGTGCTCGCCGATTCGCTGAACGAGAATCACGGCGCCATCCTCGCGGTGCCGCGCCTGAACGGCCTCGTACGCGCGGCGCGCATCTTCGGCTTCCACCTCGCCTCGCTCGACATGCGCCAGAGCTCCGACGTACACGAGAAAGTGCTGGCCGAGCTGTTCGCGCGCGCGGGCGTGGAAAGCGATTACGCCGCGCTGTCCGAGGACGCGAAAGTCAGACTGCTGCTGGACGAACTGGCGCAGCCACGCCTGCTGTACACGCCGTACGAAAGCTATTCGGACATCACGAATTCCGAACTGCAGATCCTGCGCACGGCGCGCGAGATCCGCAAGCGCTACGGCACGCGCGCGATCCGCAACTACATTATCTCGCACACGGAAGAAGTGTCCGACCTGCTCGAAGTCCTGCTGCTGCAAAAGGAAACGGGGCTGTTCCGCCCCAGCGAGAAGAAGAGCGACGCGATGGTGATCCCGCTGTTCGAAACCATCCCCGACCTGCAGCGCGCGGCCGAGATCATGGGCACGTGGATGGCGCTGCCGATCGTGGCCGACGTGATCGAGCACCAGGGCCGCCTGCAGGAAGTCATGCTGGGCTATTCGGATTCGAACAAGGACGGCGGCTTCCTGACGTCGAACTGGGAGCTGTACCAGGCGGAGCTGAAGCTGGTGAAGGTGTTCGCGGACGCGAACGTCAAGCTGCGCCTGTTCCACGGCCGCGGCGGCACGGTGGGCCGCGGCGGCGGTCCGAGCTACGACGCGATCCTCGCGCAGCCGCCGGGCACCGTCAACGGCCAGATCCGCCTGACGGAACAGGGCGAGATCATCTCGTCGAAGTTCAGCAATCCGGAAATCGGCCGCCGCAACCTCGAACTGCTCGTCGCCGCGACGCTGGAAGCGGGCCTGATGCCGCACGACGCGGACCGCGACCAGATCGAGCGCCTGTCCCGCTTCGAGCCCGTGATGGCCGAGCTGTCGCAGCGCGCGTACAAGGCCTACCGCGACCTCGTGTACGAGACGCCGGGCTTCACGGACTACTTCTTCGCCGCGACGCCGATCGCGGAGATCGCGGAACTGAACCTCGGCTCGCGCCCCGCGTCACGCAAGTCGACGCGTCGCATCGAAGACCTGCGCGCGATTCCCTGGGGCTTCTCGTGGGGCCAGTGCCGCCTGCTGCTGCCGGGCTGGTTCGGCTTCGGCGCGGCCGTCTCCGGCTGGCTCGCGGAAGGCGACCGCGACCAGTGCCTGGCGCTGCTGCGCGAGATGGCGCAGCACTGGCCGTTCTTCGCGACCTTGCTGTCGAACATGGACATGGTGCTGGCCAAGACCGACCTCGCCATCGCGTCGCGCTACGCGGAACTGGTGCCGGATGCCGATCTGCGCGAGCGCATCTTCAAGCGCATCGCGGCCGAGTATGCGGAGACGCTGCACTGCCTCACGCTCGTCACGGGCACGGAGGAACGCCTCGTGAACAACCCGCTGCTGGCGCGGTCGATCCAGAACCGGTTTGCGTATCTCGATCCGCTCAATCACCTGCAGGTCGAGCTGATCCAAAGGCATCGGGCGCTGTCGGCCGAGGAGAAGGTCGATGAGCGGGTGCATCGCGGGATTCACCTGTCGATCAATGGCGTTGCGGCGGGGTTGCGCAACACGGGCTGACGATCCGCCCGCCCATCGCCTGACGGTTCACCTCGAACCGTCGGGCTCCCGCCGCCTGAACGTCTCGCGCAGGAAGTCGACGAACGCCTTGACCTTCGCCGCACGCAGGTGCTGCTGCTGGAACAGCACCGAGACGTCCGGCCCGGCGGCGGCGTAATCCGCCAGGACGGGAACGAGAACACCTCTTGCTATCTTGTCCTGCACGGACAACGACAAGACCTGGATGATGCCGCCGCCGGCCACCGCGGCCGCAACCAGCGTTTCGACGTGATCCGTGCCGAAGACACCGCGCAGCGCCAGCGGCGCGGGCTGCCCATCCCGTTCGAAGAACCACGGGCGGATGCGGCGCGATTTCGGATAAACGAAGTTCAGGCAGTCGAATGTCGTGAGATCGTCGGGCGACTGCGGCGTGCCGCGTCGCGCCAGGTAATCCGGTGCGGCACAGCAGACATAACGGGTTGTCGCCAGGGTTTGCGCGACGAGGTGGGTATCGGGAAGGTTCCCGATCCGCACGAGGACGTCGATTCCCTCCTCGACCATGTCGACGAACCGGTCATTGGCCGTCATGCTGACTGTGATATCCGGATAATCGCGGAAGAACAGCGGCAGCACAGGCGCGACAATCAGGTCGCCGATGATGCCCGGCATGTCGACCCGCAGGACGCCGCTGGGCATCGCATTCGACTGCCGCAGCGCACCTTCGAGTTCATCCATGTCGCCCAGCAGCCGAACCGCGTTGTCGTAGCACTGGCGACCCTCGTCGGTGAGGGACATGCGGCGCGTCGTGCGGTTCAGCAGCTTCACCCGAAAATGGCTCTCGAGCGACGCCACCTGGTTCGTCACCGAAGACGTGGAAATCCCCAGCCGGTCGGCCGCACGGCTGAACGCTCCAGCTTCCACGACGCAACAGAAGACTTTCAATGCATCCAGACGGTCCATGCTTCCTCGTCCCGGCATGAGTGACAGGCGGGTATTGTAACAGTGGCAATCCGATTATCCACGAATCCGAAATTCTGCATTGGCGGCCGTGCCATTTTTCCGGCTGCGCTTTTTTCCTACACTGGGTTCACTGGCGCTGCGATCGAAGGTGGTGCCAACCACAACCGCCCGAAAGGAAATATCATGAGCAACCCGACCACCATGCAAGCCGTTGTCTTGACCGCGTACAACGAACCCCTCGTGCTGCGCGACGTCGCCCGTCCGGTCGCCGGTCCCGGCCAGGTCCTGGTCCATGTCGCGGCGAGCGGCGTGAATCCGCTCGACACCAAGATCGTGGCCGGCAAGGCGGACCACGCGCGCACCGTCCTGCCGGCGGTCCTCGGCATCGACATGGCCGGCGTCGTGGAAGCCGTCGGTTCCGGCGTTGAAGGCTTCCGTCCGGGCGACGAGGTCTACGGCATGACGGGCGGCATCGCAGGCGTGCAAGGCTCCCTGGCGCAATACGCTGCGGTCGATGCAAACCTGCTGGCACACAAACCCCGGAACATCTCGATGCGCGAAGCCGCCGCGCTGCCGCTGGTGTTCATCACCGCCTGGGAAGGCCTCGTCGACCGCGCCAACATCGGCGCCGGCATGAAAGTGCTGGTCCACGGCGGCGCGGGAGGTGTCGGCCACATCGCCGTCCAGATCGCCCGGGCATTCGGCGCCGAGGTCTACGCGACCGGCTCGGCAAGCCAGCGCGAGACCATCGAAGGGTACGGCGCGACCGCGATCGACTACCGCGCGAGCCCCGTGGACGATTACGTCGCGCAGTACACGGACGGCGAAGGCTTCGACATCGTCTACGACACGGTCGGCGGCCCTACCCTCGACGCCTCGTTCCGCGCGGCCCGCCTGTACGGGGGCCACGTCGTCAGCGCCCTCGGCTGGGGCACCCATGCGCTGGCGCCGCTGTCCTTCCGGGCCGCCACGTACTCGGGCGTCTTCACGCTGCTGCCCCTTATCACCGGCAAGCGCCGTGCCGCGCACGGTGCCATCATGCGTGAAGCGACCCGGCTGGTGGAAGCGGGCAAAGTCCAGGTTCGCATCGCCCCGACCGAATACACGCTCGCCAACGTGGCCGACGCGCATCGCGCCATCGCCGACGGCACCGCCTCCGGCAAGCTGGTCGTGTCCGTGTCTTGAACGCGCGGGCCGGCGCGTGGGGATCAGCGCCGTATGGAGATCCCAAACGCCAGGCTCAGCCCCGGCGTCTGGCGATTCACCCCATGCACCACCATCGCGTCGATCTGGCAATCCCTGTTCACGAGCCACGACACGCCCGTGTCGACGATCGCCTGCGTCCCGTGCCCGATCTGCGGCGCGGCCACTTCCGCGAAGCCGTGCAGCCGCTCGCTGAACGCCTTCCCGACCGACGCCGCGAACACGCCGTACGTAACATCGCTGTCGCGCACCACGCCCGGCATCACGCCCAGCGACCAGTCGTGCCCGAGATCCCACTCCACCGGTAGCTCGATGGACGGCCGGAACCCGCTGCCGCGCAGCGCCGCACTGCCCGTGGGCAGCGCCACCTCGGCGATCATCCCGACGGATGGCCGCATGCCGTCCTGGTCGGCGACATGCCATTTCACGCCGGCGGACAGGTCGGCCCAGCCGGCACTGACCGTGTGCGCGCCGGACGCGGGGTCGCTCGCGTGCTCGATCGTGCGCCCGTCCGTCTCCAGGCGCAGTTCGAGCGCGTCGGCCACGCCGATGCGCAGCAGGGTCGGCGTCGTGAGCGTGCGCACGTGCGCCTCCGGGTCGCGCTGGCGGTCCCATTGGACGCCCGTCTCGAGCTGGACGCGGTGGCTGCCCACCACCTGGCTCGAGTTGGCGACGTTGGGACGGTCGGGGTTGATGGTGTCGTCGTCCGCACGGGCGGCCGGGACGGACAGGACGCCTGCCAGCAGGCAGGCCAGGGAAGCGGAGCGGATCGAAGTTTGCATACCGACAGTATGCCAAGGCCGGGCCGGCGCGGCCCAACCTGTCTAAACCGTAATCATTGCAGTGCCAGGCGCGTGGCAGGCGGATGAGACTGCGCCGGTGCCTGCGGCGCGCGCGGTGCGGCGGCCGGCGCCGCGGCGAGCACGAAACTGGCCACGAGCCGCTGCAGCTGCTCCGCCTGGTCCTGCATCGCGCTCGCCGCGGCCGTCGCTTCTTCCACCAGCGCCGCGTTCTGCTGCGTGGCGTCGTCGATCGCGCCGATGGCGCGGTTGACCTGGCCGATGCCTTGCTCCTGCTCGCCGCTGGCGATGCTGATCTCGCCCATGATCGCGGTCACGCGGCCCACGCTGTCGACGACGTCGCGCATCGTGGCGCCCGCTTCCGCGACGAGGCGCGTGCCGGCATCGACCCGGGCCACGGAATCGTCGATGAGGCCCTTGATCTCGTGCGCCGCCGCATTGGCGCGCTGCGCCAGGGTGCGCACCTCGCCCGCGACGACGGCGAATCCCCGTCCCTGCTCGCCCGCGCGGGCCGCTTCCACCGCCGCATTCAGCGCGAGGATGTTGGTCTGGAACGCGATCCCTTCGATGACGCCGATGATGTCGACGATGCGGCGCGCGGACGTGTCGATCGCACCCATCGTGTCGACCACCTGGCCCACGACGGCGCCGCCGCGCTGGGCGATGCCGGATGCCGATTGCGCGAGGCTGTCCGCCTGGCGAGCATGCTCGGCGTTCTGGCGCACGGTCGCCGTCAGCTGTTCGATCGACGTCACCGTCTGTTCCAGCGCCCCGGCCTGCGCTTCCGTGCGGCGCGACAGGTCGGCATTGCCGCCCGCGATCTGCGCCGTGCTGGTCGCGATGGCCTCGGTGCCGCCGCGTACGTCGCCGACGATGCGGCGCAGGCTGGCCTGCATCGCGCCCAGCGCGCGGTTCAGGCGCCCCGTCTCGCTGCGGTCGCCTTCGCCGCACGCGAGGTCGGTGTCGAGGCGGCCGGCCGCGATGCGGTCGGCGAGGTCGATCGCGGCGTCGAGCGGACGGCTGATCGAGCGTACGAGCAGCACGCCCGCCACGAACGTCGTCAGCGCGGCCAGTAGCGCCATCACGACCACTTGCACGCGCGCGCGCCGCACCGTCGCGTCGCCGGCGGCGCGGGTGTCGTCCGACGCGGCTTCGATATGTCCGGACAGCGCCTCCATGCTTTTTTCGAGTACGTGGAAGCGGTCCATGAACGCCGGATACGCGGCGCGCGCGGCGGCCGGATCGGACACCTTCAGGATAGCGTCGACGCCGCGCAGGTAAGCGTCGACGTCCGGCTTGACCTTGTCGATGGCCGCACGGATCGCGGGATCCTTCACCTGCCTGTCGAGGTTCGCCATCATCTCGCGGAACAGCGCCTTGTGTTCGGCGGCTTCGCGCCGGGCGGCGTCGCGCGCGGCCGTGTCGGCATCGCCCGCCAGCAGCGCGGCCAGCACGTCGGCCCGGAGGGCGTCGTGCGCCTGGTCGGCCTGCATCTGGTGGCGGATGGCGCTGCCGTTGCCGGTGATGGCGTCCATGGCGCCGTCGAGCTGGCCGACGGCCAGTTCGCCGATGCCGCCGACCATGACGACGAAGGCGATGGCGGTGACGTTCCAGGCCAGCATGCGCTGGCGGATGGTGAAGCGGTTCAGCATGGGAATTCCTTCCGTTATCGGCGCACCGACAGGCCCAGGCCGATGCCCAGGTCCGCCGTGCGGCGGTTCAGGCCGCGGCTCAGCGCGGCGTCCAGTTGAATGTCGTTCGTGAGCAGCCATGTCACGCCGGTGTCGAAGACGGCCTGCGTGCCGCCGCGGTTGGCGCGCGCGATGCGCGGCGCGGCCAGTTCGACGAAGCCGTGCACGCGTTCCGTGATGTCGCGGCCGACCGTGGCGGCCAGGATGCCGTAGCCGCGGCGGGCGCCGCGCTCGTCGTTGTCGGTGCCGACGCCGGGCATGATGCCGATCCCGACGCCATTGGCCAGCTCCCACTCGGCGGCGACACGCAGCGACGGGCGCACGCCGGAACCCCGCAGGGCCTTGCTGCCGCCGGGCAGGTCCGCATGCAGCAGCCAGCCCAGCGACGGCGCGGCGCCGTCCTGGTCGGCCGTATGCCATTTGATGCCGACGGACGTGTCGGCGTAGCCGGCCGTCGTCGCGCCGCCCGCGTGTGCGACGGTGCGGCCGTCCGTCTCGAAGCGCAGCTCCGTCGTCTCACCCAGGCCGATGCGCAGCAGGGTCGGCGTCGTGAGCGTGCGCGCGGTCACGCCGCCGGCGCGGTCGCGCTCCCACTGCAGGCTCGTTTCCAGCTGCAGGCGGCCTTTGCCGACAACCTGGCTGGATTCGACGAAGTCGGGACGGTCGGTGGAAATCGTGTCGTCAGCGCCGGCCGATGCGGCCAGCGGCAGGCCGCAGGCGGCGGCCAACAAAAGGAAAGAAAAGCGAGCCATGTGGATATGTGGAACAGTCGATGTGCCAAGTATCCGCAAGCTGGCTCGTCAATACCAGACAGATTGTGAATTTCTCGATAGAACCATTTTTCGTTTGATAACTTATGTCGGGGCGGCACCACAAAGCTTGTCGGACCGGCATGCCGAACGCCGTGTATCAGCCCTGCAAGGAAATGCGATGGCCGGGGCGTAACGACATGGCGATGAGCGCCAGTACGAGGCAGAGCGCGGCCATCAACCACCATGCCGGTGCGAGATTCGAGAGGTGCTCGCGCAGCAGTCCGGCGGCGAGCGGCAGGATCGCCGCCAGCAGGTAGCCGCCGCCCTGGACGAAACCCACGATCGCACCGGCATCCGCCGGGTTATCGCCGTGGTCCATCGCGACGATGAGCGACAGGGGGAACAGCGCACCGATACCGAGCCCGGCCAGCAGGGCCGCCGGCCATGCGAGAGCGGCCGGGGCGAGGGAAAAGCCGAGCATCCCCGCGAGGAGCGCGCCGATCGCCAGGAGCAGCACCACACGCCGGTCGGGCGTCCGGCCAACCACGGCGGACACGGCGATCCCCGCCGCCACTTCCGCGCATGTCAGGGCGCCGAGCAACGCCCCCGCCGCTTCCGGCGACCAGCCGAGCTGCGTGTAAAACGGCGGCAGCCACGCCAATACCAGGGTATAGGCGCCGGTGCCCAGGCCGAAAAAACCCAGCAGGAGCCAGCCGCGCCTCTTGCGATGGACCGGGCGCCGTGCCGCGTGCACCGGCAGCGCATCGGGTTGCGACGTGGCCAGGCACCAGGCCGCCAGTCCCACCAGGGCGGGGAACACCCACACGCCCAGGGCCGCGGTCCAGGTCATGCCTTGCGCCAGCCATGGACTGGCCGCGCTGGAGATCATCGCCCCGCCCATGATCGCCGTCGAATAGATACCCATCACCGTTGCCGTGTGCCCTCCCGCGCGGTGCCGGATCGCCATCGGCATCAACGCCTGGACCATCGCGATGCCGATGCCGCCTGCGATCGCCGTCGCGAGCAATGCGGTGGGGCCGCTCCACGCCCAGCGTCCCAGGCAGGTCAGTACGATGAGCAGCACGCCGGACGCGATGCCCCGGCGCGCGCCGAGTGCGGCTTGCAGGCGGGAGGCGCCCAGCATGCACACGCCCATCAATGCGACCGGCAGCGTGGTCAGCAGGCTGGCCCCGGTATCGCTCAGTCCCGTCTCGCGCTGGATCACGTCGAGCAGGGGCCCGATCGTCGCCATCGTGGGACGGAGGTTGATTCCAACGAGCACGACCGCTGCTGGAAAGGCATATGCGCCGAGTGATTTTGACATGTCGAGTTCCTGGAACCGTTCGACGCTTGGCTGCGCGACGGGCATTCCATATAATTTGATGTGAAGATATTTTATCTCTACATCAAGATACTTGCAAACATGGATAGAGCACAAAAAGCAGCGACTCAATGGGCGCGCGAACGCCCGGACCTCGACGTCGGGCCCATGATCCTGTTGGGGCGACTTGGCGAAGCGGGCGCGGTGATCATGCGCGACCACCTCAATCCGCTATTCGCGCGCTTCGGCCTGCAGCCGGGCGAATTCGACGTGCTGGCAACGCTGCGGCGCAGCGGCACGCCCTATGCGCTGACGCCGACCGACCTCTACGAAGCCGCCATGATCTCCTCTGGAAGCATGACGAATCGCATCGACCGGCTGGAAAAGGCCGGGCTCGTGCAACGCCAGCCCAACCCAAGGGATGGCCGGGGCACCCTGGTGGCGCTCTCCGCCACGGGACTCGCCCTCATCGACGAGGCCGTCGTCGCGCATGTCGCCAACCAGCAGGCCGTCGTCAGCGGGTTGACGGAGAAGGAGCAGGCGCAGCTTTCAACCCTCCTTGCCAAGCTCCTCGCCTCGACCAGCGGCACGGCGCCAGGCTGATCACGTCGCGGTTTCGGCGTGTAACGACGCCAGCACGGCGGGCCGCGCGCCGATCCGCCGCACATAGGCCTGCAAGGCGGGCCAGTGGCCGAGATCGATGGAAAAGAACCTGCACCAGCCCAGCACGGTGAAGAGGTAGGCGTCGGCGACGCTGAAAGACGCGCCCGCCAGATAGTCCTGGCGGCCCAGGACGTCTTGCAAAAAATCGAATCGGCTGGACAGCCTGGCGCGGAAGCAGGCCAGGGCCTCTTCGGGAAGTGCCGTGTTGAACAACGGGGCCGAACCGGCATGGATCTCCGTGGCGACGAAGTTCAGCCACTCCTGGAGCCGCACCCGCTCCCAGGTGCCGGCGCGCGGCGCCAGTCCGCTTTCCGGGTCGAGATCGGCCAGGTACTGGACGATGGCCGGACCTTCGGTCAGCACCTGGCCGTCGTCCAGTTCGAGCGCGGCCACATAGCCCTTCGGATTGATGGTGCGGAAATCGCGGCCGTCCGCGGTGAGCCTGGTCCGGTTGTCGACCTTGACGAGATCGAACGGCAGGCCGAGTTCGCGCAACACGATATGGGGCGACAGCGAACAGGTATGGGGGGCGTAGTACAGCTTCATGGAACTCCTCGGAACGTTGGACACGGTCGAGCAGTATCCTCGTGGCCCATTAGCCCGTAAAATTAATGTCTGATTTTCCACGTATTAGCTGAGCTACTGATTCCCATGATGAACCTCTTGCATTGGCGCCTGCTGGTCGCCGTCGCCGATGCCGGCAACATGTCGCGCGGCGCCGAGCGCGTGGGCATTACGCAGTCCGGTGCCAGCCAGGCCATCGCGCAGCTGGAAGCGTCGCTGGGATTCAAGGTGTTCACGCGCGAACGGCGGCACATCGGCATCACGGCGCTGGGCGAGCAGGTCGTGGAGCAGGCCCGTGCGATGGTGGAACGTCTCGACGCGATTCGCGCGCTGGTCGATGACAGCCGGGGCCTCAATGGGGGCCGTATCCGCCTGGCCAGTTTTCCGTCGGTGATCTCGACGCTGTTGCCTGGCCTGCTGCGGGATTTCCAGCGCCGCCATCCCGGCATTGCGCTGGTGGCACTGGAAGGCACGGACGAGGAGGTGGAAGCGTGGCTGGACGCCGGCACGGTGGAATTGGGGGTGGTGCTGAATCCCGCTCCGGGACGCGCGGCAGCGCTGCTGGGGCGCGACGCGTGGGTGGCGGTGCTGCCTTCCAGTCATCCACTGGGCCGCCGCGCCAGCGCGAACGGCGTCACGCTCGGAGAAATGGCCGCGCAGCCGTTCATTCTCGCCACGGGCGGCTGCGCCGTGCATGGCCAGCGTCTCGTGGAACAGGCGGGCCTGCGCCTGCCGGACATCCGCGTGACCGTGCGCGACTGGGCCAGCGCCTGCATGCTGGTGCGCGAAGGCATGGGCGTCGCCCTCGTGCCCGAATCGACGTTGCCTGAAGACCGGCGCGGGCTGCGCGTCATGCAGCTGATGCCGCCTGTACACCGCGAATTCGGCCTGGTCTGCTCCGAGGCCGCGAAGGCGTCCCGCCCGGTGCAGGCCTTCCTCACAGGACTTCTGCCCGCGCAATAAAAAAGCCGCGCGGCCCGGACGGGCGGCGCGGCTGTTCGGGAATCGCGTAACGCTTACTGGTTCTGCAGGAACGTCTTGAGCTTGTCCGAGCGCGACGGCTGGCGCAGCTTGCTCATCGCCTTCGCTTCGATCTGGCGGATACGCTCGCGGGTCACGTCGAACTGCTTGCCCACTTCTTCCAGCGTGTGGTCGTTCGACATCTCGACGCCGTAGCGCATGCGCAGCACCTTCGCTTCGCGCGGGGTCAGCGAGTCCAGCACTTCCTTGATCACGTTGCGCATCGACGCGTGCATCGCGGCATCCAGCGGGGCCAGGGTCGCGTTGTCCTCGATGAAGTCACCCAGTTGCGAATCGCCGTCCTCGCCCATCGGGGTTTCCATCGAGATCGGTTCCTTCGCGATCTTCATGATCTCGCGGACCTTCGATTCCGGCATTTCCATCTTCGTCGCCAAGGTCGCCATGTCCGGCTCGGTGCCCGTTTCCTGCATGATCTGGCGCGAGATGCGGTTCATCTTGTTGATCGTCTCGATCATGTGCACCGGCACGCGGATCGTGCGGGCCATGTCGGCGATCGAACGCGTGATCGCCTGGCGGATCCACCACG
>Ga0308166_1003886_pt1 | contig 12328 bp, 18 predicted proteins | sample PhyCR2_2_FD_202137 | JGI IMG/M metagenome (GOLD analysis project Ga0308166, IMG submission 202137) | Phyllosphere microbial communities from UC Gill Tract Community Farm, Albany, California, United States - DLSLCC.R2 | ecosystem: Host-associated > Plants > Phyllosphere > Unclassified | place... | reverse complement strand
AAAAGCTGGAAATCCTGGAAGGCATGATGCATGGCTACGATTACAAAGCCTACTTTACTGCAACAACTTCACAGCGCCTGACGATTATCCTTGAAACAGAGAATCACATTTTAGGGTTAGATAACGGCAAAGGGAAAACGCGTTTCCTTGCTGCTGTTGCTGCCATGTCCCAAGCATTTGCACTGGCGACGCCACATGATAAAGCAATGGAAGCGGCACCCGAAGTCGCATTCTTCCAGGCAGTGAAGGCTCGCCTGAATAAATTTACTGAAAACCCAGACGGCTCAGAAGAGGAAGATAATGACAGTCTGGAAGTACGGGTAAAACAGACTATCGATCAGGCACTGGTCGCGGATAAAGTCGTTGATATCTTTGACGCAGCGGGAATACAGAAGCCGGATATCTCTGTGCTCTCTGATGAATTCCTCCAGGAAATGAAAGATTATCAGCATAGAAATATTGCTCTGGAAACGCTTAAAAAGCTGCTTTCTGATGAGATTAAGGTTCGCTCGAACCAAAGTATTACACAGGGTAAAAAATTGATTGATATGCTGACCTCCGCAATAAACGGCTACCAGAACAAGGTACTTACCGCTGCGGAAGTGATCGATGAACTGATCAAGCTTGCCAAGACTATTCAGGAATCTGATAGCCTTGCAAGCCAACTGAACCTTAGTACTTATGAATACGCCTTCTATTCTGCTGTTGCGGATAACGACAGCGCTCGTGAGCTGATGCAAAAGGAAAAACTACGAGAACTGGCTGTCGTTCTGACGGAAGCTATCCGCAACAATGTCAGTCTGGACTGGACAGTGAAAGAAGCGGCAAGGGCAAAAATTCGCGTGGTGGTAAAACGTCTGCTTAAAAAATATGGTTATCCGCCTGATATGTCATTGCTGGCTACGGAAACAATTTTGAAGCAGGCGGAGATATTGGCGGGAGAACTAGGAAAATGATTTACCTGATTTTCTATATTTCAAATATTTTAAGTTGCACAGGAGAAGCTAATGGATAGCAGGCCATATCTTAAAACAGCGCTATATATATTATCACTATGGCTTCTGTTTTTATCTCTATTAATCATGTCTTATGACAAGGTATTAATACATAATGTGTGGGACTATTTTTTTACTGAAAACTTTACTTTCCCAGCTTCGTCATTACGAGTGAGAAATATTGTTTTTATACTCAGCTTATTTTTCATTATTATTGGTACGATTATTTTGTCCCTTCTTGCAAATAGTTTCGGTTCGGGCTGGTCTGTTGCGTGTACTGTATCAGATATTAGCAATGAAAATCATGAGCATTTAGAGTTTTTAACTACATATATAATGCCCTTAGTTTTTACTGATGTAGATAGTAAGCGAACAGTATTGAATTTAGGATTGATGATATTTGTTATCGGCGCGATATATGTAAAAACAAATAGGTTTTATTCAAACCCATCACTTGCAATACTCGGATTCAGAATATACAAAGCTAATATTCATGACCGCGGTGTAAAAAAATGCACAGTAATCTGCCGTAGTGTTTTGAAGAGCACAGATAATATAAAGTATATAAAAATCGACGATGAAACTTATTTGGCTAAAATAGTGTAGAGGTCATGACATGTTCACTAACATTGAAAATATTTTACAATCTCAAGGTATTTCTGGTGAAGCTTTTTTTGTTGCCGACATTCAAGGTACAATCGATATATTTAAGGTTAATCTTGAACCTAATGCTGAACAAGATCTAACCACCTCCTTTTCTAAAAGCATAACCAAAAATGTTATTGAGCCCAATAGAGGTAAAGCTGCTGTTCCACTCGTATCTACTTTATTGGAAAGAGATAAGCAAGTTTTCGAATATGATCACTTAGCGATTAATCACCTCCCCTTTGAATTTACTAAAATGAACGACGTGTTAAACTTCGGAGTCAATGGTAATGCAACACAGTTTGATTTCACTACACAAAGCCTTACATCGGTAAAGGCCGTAATTTACCATATTTGTGATGGCAATGGGAACAGTGTAGTAATTTACCAACACAAATACCCTGTTTCACTACATAAGAAAACAAAAAAATCTTTTTTTAGTTTAAATGGCAGAACATTAGATAAAATAACTCATGATAGTATTGATATAAATGACACTATTGACTTTTTCTTCTTCCAGAATAAATATTACGCATTAAATATTAAATTACTTGAAAGAATGTATGGGTTAGAGAGTGTGATAGATAATCTTGCAAACAACTCAACGCCATTGATAATCAGTCTTGGAATTGTTAACACACAAGGTATGCCAGCACCGCTAGATATTTTCAAGGATATGTATAAAGACAGAGCATTTATGCGTAGGCTTGCTATGGTCTCGAAAGGAAGCTTAGTACAAACGGGGGTATCAATTCCTCAAATACAACAAGTAATGCAGCAATTCCCTGTTTTTCTGAGAAATGTTGATCTGACAGGAGGCTTAGTGAACCTTAACACGAAAGATCAAAAAAGATATTTTATCCGACTGCTTAATAATGAAGCTTCTTTTGCAGCCCTCGACAACTCGCCCTTCCTTGCTGTCGAGAAGGATTCTGCTGCCTAATTTGAGAAACGACATTAAGAGAAGCATCCTCAAACTGCATAGTTTAAGAGGATGCTTTCAATGCAATTAATATTTAGTGTATTACACCCTTTTCCATTTTAATCACCTTCAATGCCATATTGCCATTATTATGTGTGCCAAACGTCCTGTCGCCAATGTCATAGACAACACCTGTAATCGTGATCTTTTGTCCTTTCCTAATTCTCAGAATATCATCATCTTGGCCTGCATAGTAAGACAGCAATACAGCACCACCACAGTAGTTGGTATCAGGCGTCTGGAAGATAATAGCGTAGGTTTTATGGTCTCGCTGAGCACCTAAATACTTCATTGTGTCGTAGGCTTCCTGCGCTTCTAACACAGTGGCATTGCTGATGAGGACTTTCTTGCCAATCCAGTTCTTTTTGCCAGCCATTGCATTCGCTTCGTAATCACGACAAATAACGCCTAAACCACTGACGGTGTTAACAGGAAGATTATCTGAGGCCAGACTTGTGCTCTTGCTATTTGATGGGCTTAAAACCCCGCTCAGAGAAGATAAAGAAGAGTTGATAGACTCCCCTACTTTCCCGGTTGCGCCAGACAACTGTTGACAACCTGCGAGCGTAAAAGCGGCAGATGCTAATAAAGCCGTGATCTTTTTTTTCATTTTAAAAAACCTGCAAAGGATTATAAAAAACTCACTGCCCTGAGTTTGTCATTCAGAACAGTGAGTGGTGATATTTTTCCCTGATGTTGGCAAAGGCATTAACGTACGGTCGGACGAACCCAACTGACTTTATCTTTGGTTTTAAATTTCAGAATCAGCAATGGGCCAAGCATTAACGCGAGCAAAGTAATCACCATGACTGGCGTGGATTTGGTGAGATAGGCCATGACAAATCCCGCAGGAATGCCAATAATCGTTCCAACAACTACCAGCCCCTTAATGGTCTGCTGACTGACGTAACCTTTTACCCTCTCAGCACCACATCCCCTGCACACTGAAACATGCTCCTGGACTTCTGTACCGCAAAACGGACATTCTGACATGCTCTTTTCCTCGCCAGATTAACTCTAAGTAATTGATATAATTGATCTGAACAAAGGGCCTGTCATATCGTTTTTATCGATCAAATCCATAACACATGATAGTCAAAGTCTATCAAAATATCTATATTGATCGATTTAGACAATTAATGATCGATCGATAGAGGCTTATTAATCGGTACGGTCTATCAAATAGGAATAATTGATCGTTTTAGCAGATCAATAAGTTGATGAAATTTTTGATTAATTGAATTCTTTTCACTCTGGGGAGATAGGAATTTGCTGAACGAGTCTGCTTCTGAAAAGGTACTGGCCTCAAAACACGCAACTTCCGTCAGCGGTGGAGTGATTGAAGCTGTGGAGGATCGCCACAGGCGCACTTGTGGTGACTACTAAGGGTGCATCCCGTCTCGACATTGGTGTGCTGTTTGTCGGAGCCAGTATGGCGGTGGGATATTCTACTGGCGAACTGGCAACCAATGCCAGGGACAGCACTGCGGATGTCGGGGCCGCCAGTATGGAGAAGGAAGGCGTTATTGCCACCTGCTCTTGTAACGAGTTTATTAATGGCAGACCCTCCGCCCTTGCCACCGGCAGCATGGTGGAATGCGCCAAAGATGCTGGCTTACAGCAAATGGCCGAAGCCTTCATACGTAAGTTTATTCACCGCTTGCCAGATGTTCATAAATGGCAAGTTTAACGATGTTAGATGCGGCTATTCAGCTTTTACTACTTATCATCTTAATTTGCTTCGATTCCGTTAAAATATAGGATTTAACAAATGACAGGCGATCACCATTGAACATAAAATCAGGATTAATGAAGTAATAATTCTGGATCATAGTTTCAGCAATGAAATTCTTTTCCACCAACTCTTTCATACCTTTAAAATAAGTCGTTCTGGATATTTTAACAATCGTTTTATCTACAATATCATACGACATTAAAATTGTGTCGGTGTCCTTCTGCTCCTGCATTGTCCTGTACAGTATTTCGAAGACCTTTGTTCCTGCCGAAGTTAACTCAGTGATCGCTCTGACGCCATTAACATAGAGTTTTAAAAACTGAGTTTTATCCACTTCCTGGTATTGAATAAAACCGGCTCCACCTAAATATTCTCCTGTGTTCTCATTGACGACCATAAGTCTGTCTTTCCCTGTTGATATTCTTTTAACCCCGCCTTTTGTATTGTTGCTCGCAGACATTAAAAATGGGTTTTTAACATGGCGCTGCAATCCTCTTCTTGATTTGTTAATTATCTCTTGTGTCATTTTATCTTCCTTTTTATTATTGTTATTATATTTTAAATAACACATTTATTTTATTAGTCAATACTTAAAGTACATTTATTTTTAAATAAATAGAATTTCAAGTATCAAAGACTGACACTTAAAGTATCAAGATATTTTTTAAAAATGAACTCGCAGAGTTTAAATGAGAATAATAATCGATTATAGTCCCCAAACCACGGACTTAAAGTCCCCGGATCGCGAACTCTGTTTTAAGCTATATCTGGTCTGAGGGCAGTTTCCTTCTTCATTATTAATATATAGCGAAACGTCAGATGATCGTCATTGCTTTTTATGAGGTAAAAATACCTTATGATCTTCGTTCATTTTATGTAACCTTATACGGATTTTATTCCGCGTCAGTAGGTTTTATTTTTTATTTAAAGAACCTACGCAACTTTTAGGTTGCGTCATTGGGTTCAAAGGATTTGATCAGTATTCTTCTTTAACTAAAACACACATAGTCCCTGACTCATGCTTTTTTGTCTTTTGAGGGGGCAACCAGCAGGTCAGGACGTAACTACTATTTTTTATTAGTTTTTCTTTGCAGCATATTCGCCTGCTCATATGCTGCTTTAAAATCAAAACCTTTGTTAAGGAAGCTTTCTTGTTTTTGCTTCCTACTGTCAGCAAAACCGCTATGCGCTCACGCGCACTGACGACTTAAAAAACATAGATTTTATGTCAAAACTATTTTCTTCATCGCGTGAAGATTTCTCTTCATTTTAATGGTGAAAAATGAAGTAAATCACTTCATCAGGTGAAGAAAATCTGCTTTAAAATTTAAATCCTAAGGGCGAGAGCCAAGGTTTTAGCGATTGAGCGCGTTAGCTCAATCAAGACCAGCCATTTATCCAAGATTTTTAATTTTCGCGTAGTGTGAGCAAGCGAACATGTAGCTATGTAAAACGTTATTGCTAAAATATTCAGCCTATACAGGCATTGCTGGTTGCCCCTAAAAGGCAAAGAAGCAAATGCTCTGTTGTTGTCTTCTGTTATTTATAAAAGAAGATCTTCAACTACCATGAACCCCAAAGGCACAACCTTATGTTGTGCAGAGGTTTAATAACATAATTAAGAAAAAGGGTTTCATTAATAAAAAGCGGCGGGACGTCCAGCTTGAGTAAACATTTTCCAGTCGAAACCGATTGGTGAGATTTAAAATCTCACATGGTTGTAATCCCTTTACTTTATTAATAATATTACCGGACGAATTTGTCATTATATTCATAAAGTTACAGAAAAGAGGTTATGTTGAACCATAACCTGGGTTATAAAATTACATAACTACGGTTATGTTTAAAGATAACCATAGTTATGCTTAAATATAACGTTAATAACGTTGCGTTATTAACTGAAATTCTGGACGACCGTACACTTATATTAAACTTTTTCCATTTATTTTTGACTTTTTTATTGACATTAGTGTTAAATGTATTAATAGCAAAACAAATATAATAATAAAGGATAAAAACATGCAGAATATAAACTTTAAAATAATTGAGCGAATGACACCGGAGCAGTTACAGGACTACATTGATAAAAACCACTTTTCTGAAACACAAGCGCTTAAAATATACCAGCACCATAACAAAAACCATAAAAACGAAATGCGCTATATAGCCAGAAAAGAAGGCATAAGATCTATTACAAAAGGCATTGACTATGTTCATATTTTTACTAAAAACTTCGAGCAACTCGCTAATATGGATATATCCAGCACCGAGCTAAAAGTAATAGCTAAGATTCTTAACAAAATGGAGTTTGGTAACTGCTTTCACGTTTCACAGGCAAAGCTATGCAAAGAACTAAATATCAAGAAATCCAACATGTCTATTATTTTCAAAAAGCTCAAAAGCAAATCATTAATCATTGACAAAGACGGCGATCTTTTTATGAACTCAAATATATTTCTAAAAGGCCAGTACCACACAATTAACGAAAAACAGCGTCCTAACTTTCAAAAAGCGCAAGTATTCAATGTTGCCGACAATCCAATGTTCCAGAATTTTTACTCTTACCACTCAGAGAACGATATTAATGAGAGCCTGTCAGAAACAGAAGATTTCGCTTCTCAGGATCAAGATGAATCAACCAAACCAGTTTTAATCCCTCCTCCAGAAAAACCAGAGGATAACGGCACAGAAGAAGATAACGTATTTTATATGAAGGACTGGGATCTCCCCGACTTCCAGTTACCGCCTACATAACTATAAGGAAAACCATAATGCTAAAAAATGAAACAAATATAATACTTAACATCCATAACGACGAGGACGGCATAGTCAGCGTTATCGAAAAATCACTGATTCGCTATTACTCAGTTAATGGCTTCCACCATGACCAGTTCGAGGATAATTATCTGAACTACCTCAGAATGCTTTTCACCGGGCATCAGTTCTATTTTCTGGATAAAGAAAAATTATTGTCATACAAAGATCAGATTTTCAGCACTGTCATGTCAATAGTCCGGGACGATCTTTTAGAGAACGTCGAACCAGTGAAGCTTTACCAATCCTGCCAGTGGCAACCAGAAGCGGTGGAAACGGTTCTGGCTGAGCTTTTTAATAACAGGCTACTCTTATCCATAATCAGCCACTGACGCGCTACGTAGCAGCCACACCCACGCCCAGATTGGCTATTGGGTCCGTGATGAGCGAAAAACGGAAGTTGATACATAAGCAAGACTTAAACAATATGTACAACCACTATCTCAGAAATTCAAACTCAACGTTTAAAGCAAACGCTGAGTTCTTTTACATGAATTTAGTACTATTTAATCTAAACATCTAATCTAAAATGAGTTATTTCATCATCATTTAAATATGACATTATTTTTAAGATATGAGATATAGTTGAACTGATTTTTTCCGTTCTATCGATAGAGGTGAATTTTATTAACAATCTTGAGAAACCAAGAAGAAATTCATTTTTCTTATTATTAAGTGAAATTCTTGATATTTTTTCACCTGCACCATCGAATCCCTCAGGGATGAGTGATTCTTCATCAGTTACTTTGTCAAGGCAATCTATTGCCAAGATATCATTCCATAACTCCTTGCTAACACTTACCGAGTCTTGATATTCAAAGCCTTTGTAGAAATCGAGATCCATATTATTCAACCTCCGAGTCTGTGTCTAAATCTGCTGCATCTACATTTTCAAAATAGATGATTTCATTTTCTTCAAAAATTTTCTTCGCACCAGGTTGAATGTCATGTCCTGAGACAACCACCTTAGCTCCTTGTTTTACTATTTTTCGTGCAGTAGTTGTACCAACACCATCCCTATGAACTTTTACTTCAATAAAATCATCCTGATCATCAGACATTATTTCTCCTAATTATTTATTTTGTAGTTTTAAATCAATGAGATGAATTAATTTATTGAGGTCTTTTTTATTGACTCGAATATCACCTCGTTCATCATTACCTTCAGTAGCCTCTATATCTAGTCCATTTTTTTTTCCAAGATTTTCTATTGCATCAACAAGATCTTCATGCTTAATTGTTGATTCAGCAGCTTTACGAGCTGCGCTTATTTTTTTCACCATTATAATATCCCATCTATAAGCAGCTGAGTGACGCTTTACTGTTTTCAAATCCGATATTTGAAGATTCTGTTAGTTCGAATCTTAGAGCTATCGTTTCGAATGAAATTTCATTGCCAGCTATTTTATCTAAAAAAACACTCTGCATAATGAGATATACGTCATAATTTGTTAGTTTTTTTTTGTTCATTTTTTCATATAAAGAAAAATAGTCAAAATCATCTGCCATACCCAAATCTGATATTATGGGTTTAAGCCACATCTCAAATTCGGATATTGTGATTTTATTTTCTATTGAGAATTTGAGTGAAAACCTACGTTTTACAGCCGTATCAATCATTGAGTACATATTTGTCGTTACTGTTATAATAGGAGGGTATTTATAATTCATTGACTCAATTTTATCAATCTCTTTAATAAAGGTGTTAACTAAGCGTTTTACACCAGAAGACTCACTTGAAATATATCTTGAGCATAAGACTGAATCTACATCATCAAAATGAACAAATATTTTAATTTCCGCCAATGCTAAACTATCCAGATGCTTAAAAAACTCATTCAAGTTTTTCGAAGACATGCCAAGATCTTTATCTAACAATAGCTCCAAGCTTATGTAAAAATACTTGAACCCTTCCCCATTCAGGCGTTTTGCTATATTTTTTAATAATGTTGTTTTACCAGTCCCAGGTGAGCCATGAAGTAATATAGTCGGATTGAAATTATATATCCCTCTCTTTATAACCCAATCATCAGACCATATTAAATTACAAAATTTAAATATTTTTTGAGATTCATCACTTACCCCAAATAATTTAACTGGTTTATAACTATCGATTTCATATTCTGTAAAAAAATTTCTCATCAAAAATCCTTTCGGGTTTAAAATTACACAGAATGAATTCTTTAATTTTACCGTCAAGAAATTATCGATGGCAACTGATAAGTTAAAGAATCTTCACTCAGAACCGAAAAATATAGTTAAAAATTGACGTATTCAAGATATCATGCTCGGCATCTTATGCCGAATCGTTCGAAAGTTACGTATGTCATAGTGTAAGTGCCCCATCCAGACGAACCATGAGCTTTTAGATATCTGACGTGCCTTTACTTTCGCAATTTCCGCTCTGGGCACATAGCTGCCCTTGCTCATAAGCTAACCCGCTTAATGGAAATCAAGCAACAGATCCTCAACACAAACCCCATCCCTCTCCATCTGTCCAAGAATTTTCTTCATTTTAAGCTGCCTTGCTGCTCCCTCCCCGATCTCTGCATAGTGCTCATCACGCCTCTCAGCTACTATTCTTCTGAACTTAACTAAAATTTTTTTCCAGAGTTTTGATATCAGTGCTAGCAACCGCCTGCTGGACTTTTCTGTACTGATACAGGATATGGAATTCATCAATCATTTTAACCCTCTTGTTTTTTACTCAGGCAGTAATCAACGCTGACATTAAACTTTATCTCAGCGAACTATAAGCAATTAAATCAATTGACATTTTATCTAAAATATTAGATAATCAATTTATTAACCAACGGAGGTATCTATGACATTAAAATATTACGACAGCCCTTTCCACGTAACACATGATGCAGACACTGCTAATAAAATCGCAATGAAAGTGGATCTGTCCATCATGATCAGCAACCTGATAAAAGACAAAGGCTGGACACAAAAGGAAGCCGCCGAAAAGCTCGGCGTTCGTCAGTCCCGTATATCGGAGTTGAAGAATGCCAAAATAGAGCTTTTTACCATTGATGCCATGTTCGATATGCTGGATGCTCTCGGCTTCAAAGCCAGAATGACTATGCCGGATCTGCACCATGCTATCATCGGGATAAATGAGATTTAAGCCGCAGACTTATATTTCTTCTCGCGTTCGTTTGCTCTTACGCCAGACATAAGCTCTCTGAACCTCTTCTCCATAACGGCCTGAGCCTTACGGTCAACGCCGTTGGTTGTTTTTTTGAAAGAATGCAGCACAACCACCGTATCAAGATACCTGCTGATGTGGATACAGCGATAAGCCGGACTACCGTTTATTTTAAGCTCGAAGACACCTGTTTCCATGCTATCCATAGCACCAACGGGCAGTTCAGTTAATTGTCCATACTGGATACGGCGTAAATCCTTTCCAAATGCGTCCTGAACGTCTTCCGGTAATGCTTTATATTCTCTTTCTGCTGCTTCATTAATAAACGCAAATTTTTTCATAATTTTCCTCTAAAATGTAAACCTGCCGGTTTTAATAGAATTACGTAAAGGACATATCATGGGCACTGACATGCCAGAGTTTTTCAGGCTGCTTTATTACGTGAACTGTTGATTAACTTATAAATCCATTCATCTATTTCACTTTCAATAAATGCAATAGCCCTCGCACCGATCTTCACTTGCGATGGGAATCGCTTCTCATTTATAAGCTCATATATTGTGGTTTTACTGATACCCGTTCTTTTAATCACTTCCGGTAGACGAATAAGGTTTTCTTTTCTTTCAGACATGTTGATTTCTCCTCTGCTGTGTCAACGAGGAGAATTATATGGTGGGAGAAGATCAGAGATGAGTGACAATCCGGACAGGTAACGGCTGCAACTTCCTGTCCGGGAGTTTGTGGAAGTTAGTCTTCTTCTGTTTCCGAGAGTTTCATGACGTCTGAAACTCTCCAGTTTTTTATCTCATTGTTTTTGTTGATATATAGATTGAACTGGCGCAAAAAGTCGACCTTTACAGCTTTCATCGCCAGCGGTCTGTCCGTGTCCTTGATATGGTGTGCATGTCGGATTCGATTATCGTCGTCATCATCCGTATAAAGTAACCGGGAGAGGCGGTCATCTGCCATGCGCAGATTGTTTTTTGCAGCCCATACGATAATGTCCAGCATAGGTATGATACGGTAGTTAATGAGCTTTTTAATGGTGCCATGACCAAAGCGAACCGGTTCCGGTGGAGATTCGGGTATACCTTTAAATCTTCTCCATTGCGGTAAAGCGGCCTTTAAGGACTCCGTGATTTCCTGATCGGTTCCATTCGCCAAATCCACTTCAAGAAGTATGCTTGTTGGAAATTTATCTTCCATCGCCTCTGTTATCACCTTTCCTGAGTGAGCCATATTGATACGGTATGTGTTGTATCCAATCCAGTAGTACATCTCATTCAGCATGGCCGTCACGCTGATTTGAGCCAGCCTTTCTGTCGTAGTGAAAAAGAAGTGTGGGGGCTGGTAAAGACGCACATCAGGATCCATGTTTTTTACCATCTGGGGTGTCACCAGAAATGGTTTCCCTAACACGATCTTTCCATAAAACATACCTAAAAACTGTTTTTCCTCCTCATCCGGATTCTCTTTAAAGAAAAGTGTTCTCACCCAGATTTCATAGTACAGCTCCTGCAACGTCAAGGAGTCAAACTTCCGGTAAATATCTATATCCAGCCACTTCCTGATTTTTTTGTTAAATTCCGAAGACCAGTTCTTCATCATCACCATCCTTACCCATTGCCATGACCCGATACTATCAGTGCGGCAGTCGTTCAACTACCGCTGTAAACAACCTGAGCAATTTGACAGAAGGTGGAAAAAAGGGTAATGGTTCGATAGCGTTCGCCAGAGAACGGTGAAGTAAATAATTGATTAAAATTGACTTTTTATCCTTCACAGATAAAAATGATGGCATAAATGATGTAACAAAATCACTATATAAATAAATTATCATTATTAAACATGAGTTTAAATTAGTGTTCGAGTCCAGTCAGAGAGCCAGATTAGAAAAACCCGCTCAGGGAAACCTGAGCGGGTTTTTTGCTTTTCAGCGATCCCCGTTTTCTCTTCCTGTCTGACTGTTCATCTCAGCTCGTCTGCGGCTGCTATTACCGAGACCA
>Ga0308166_1003884_pt1 | contig 12331 bp, 19 predicted proteins | sample PhyCR2_2_FD_202137 | JGI IMG/M metagenome (GOLD analysis project Ga0308166, IMG submission 202137) | Phyllosphere microbial communities from UC Gill Tract Community Farm, Albany, California, United States - DLSLCC.R2 | ecosystem: Host-associated > Plants > Phyllosphere > Unclassified | place... | reverse complement strand
CATGTTGCGGTCCTTTAAGTTGATTTTTCGGTACGGTCCAATCGGCCGTGAATCGCTCGCCGGGGCCATAGAAGGTGGCGGGCTGCAGCACGTATTGCGGGTCGGTCCGCGTGGCCGCGATGTACGCGGCATACTTGCGGGTGCCGGCAAGCATCTCCACCGCGCTGGCGCCAACCTTCAGCCGGGCTGCCCACGCCTTGAAGCTCGCGGACTTGGATGCACCCGGGCGCTTCGGATACGCGGCCCAGCATTCCTCGAACTCATCTGGATATTTGGCCGTGACCGCGATCGGCCGCGCCGGCAGTTGGCGTGCGTCGTGCGACAACAGCAGCTCGGCCAGCAGTGCTCGGTCTACAAACACCCGCGGGGCCTTGATCGCAGCTGCGGAGCGCAGCTCGGCAAAATCACTCGTTTTCATGCGAATCCTCCAATAATGGGCGCTGCAGCGGATCACCGGGCAGCAGCACATAGATAAAGCCACTCTCGCAATTCTTCAGCGCCACCCGCGCAGCGGCGGCCTGCGCCTCGCCGCACACTTCGGCCCACTGGCGCTCGAAAACACAGCCCCTACAGGTCTTCGCCCTTCGAGTCGAGAGCTGCAGCTGAGCCGGGTCCAGCCGGTCGGCAGCGCGCCACTCCGACAGGTCCACCATGCCTTTCATGCGGCCTCGCCAAAGGGCCGGGGGATTGCGGCCTTGTCATCGAACTCGATCCACGTCATAACCTGGGCGCCGTTTCGCGTTACCGGCGCGCCCGCCTTGTCCAGCTTCGGACCTCGTCGCATGATCACAGGCTGCCGCACCTCCCCTGGCTGAGCCGCGAGCCAGTCCCGACAGAAGTGCGGCGCGTCCAGCTCGGGCGAAATACGCTCACGGCGCGTGGCTTCAGCAAAAATAGCTTCCGCCACTTCGCGGACCCGGGCTCCCCATTCCGCCGGCGAGTACGTTTTTCCCTTCGTGCCTGGGACTGTTACCGCGACTTTCTTCTCGGCCTTTTTCAGGCGCGCCGACCGACTGATTCCGAAAACACAAAACGCCCCCATCGACTTCTCCTCTCAATCAAAAAGCGACGCCAAGGCCGCAGCTTCAAAAATTTAGGCAAAAGGAATCCCTGTGCTACCATTTCCCAATGGCAAGCATCATTTCCCTCAAACATTGTTATCTCGGCTATAGCGTCGATTTGTGGTCCGACGACGGGGACGACTTCGACTACGCCGGGTGCTTCAGCATTGCCTACGGCGGGGCCGCCGTGCACGCCGGGCGGCTGCACGGATATGAGACCCGAGCCGCTGCGCTCGATGCGGCATGGTGCGCGAGCCTGCAGCACATCAACAACATATCCGCAGCCGCCTGACCGCTCGGCGCCATCATTTCAGCCTCGGCGCGCAGCGGATGCACACGGTACTATCGCCTTTGAACTGGCCGACCGAGCGCCGTCGCTTGCATCCGCCAGTGCACGTACGCATGCCGGTCCAGGCGCCCGAGCGGGACTCGCTCTTGATCGCTCGATGCATGCGCTCGACGAGTGCCAGGTCGTAAATCACGGCGCCTCTCCATTGTTGTGCGCCGCGACCGCATCACCGGCGCTATCTACCACCCCACTTTGCTGCTCCCGTTGCAGCTCCCGAAGCATCCCTTCATAGTGCTCACGCGTACGCACGTGCCCAGGCTCGACCTCCAAAACACGGTCCGTCACGCTGCAACCCCAATCAGGTCGCGGATCTCGCGCACCGGCATTCCGAGCTCTTCGTGCACCTTCAGGATCAGCGCCGGGCCGACCGCCAGGCGCCCGTGACGGATCTTGCTCACGACCGGCGCCGCCAGGTTGAGCAGTCGCGCCAGCGCCGCATCGTTCTTCAGCCCTTCCATGCGGATGATCGCGTCGAACAGCTCGCCGCTGCAGTCGTTCTCGTTGCCCGTCCGAGTGTTTTTGGACATCGTTTTCTCCTTGTTGTGATCAGTGGTGCGCACGCAGCTGGTGCTTGGCAAACTCGCCAGCGACCCACTGCACGCCCTTCGGCGTAAACCGCATGCTGTTAAACGCGTGATTCGTCGACCGGCTAGTGCCAGCCTTTACTTCGAACCGCCCTGCTTCCATGTGATGCGCTGCGGGCGTCAGCTCGCGCCCCAGGCGATAGGCAATTTTGTTGTTGAGCAGGAAGTCGCGGAACGCGGTCTCCTTGGCCTTGAGCAGCTTGCACACCTGTCGGAAGCCCATCAGGCCGGTGCTGTCGGCGTACTGCTGCACGAATTCGAGCGCCGGCTGCGCCGCCTCGAGCTGAGCCTGCTGCTGCGCGATCACGTCCGCCTGCTCGGCCGCCAGTCGAAGAGCGTCGCCGAAGCTTTTCGGTACCGCGGGGATCGCGATCACCTGGGCCTCCAGCTCCATCCAGCGGTCGACCAGCCGGCCGGTGAACTCCGGCGACAGCCTGGCGACGAGCACGATGGAGTCGCGCTTGTTCAGCCGGCAGACCGTGTACGCTTGGCCATTCTGCGGGTGCGGCTCGGAGGTCTCCTCAATTTGAGGACACACCCCATCGGCGACCAGGTCGCGGCAGACGCGCATCACGTTGTCGTGGCGCTTGCCCGTCAGCTCCGCGATCTCGCGGCTCGTCATCGTTACCGCGCCGGCAGTGACGATCGGGTTCAGTTTGAGCAGTTGCATTCGCATCCTCCGCTGGGTCGGTTCGCAAGTAACCGATGACTGTTGATAATCGTGTGATCCAATGCTCATAAGGGCTACTTCAATGGTCCGCGCCACTTTCGCGCCGCTGCGACTCCATTTTTTCGGCAATCTGCTCCTGTGCCGCCGACACCCGGCGCAAGTCCTTCTCCAGGTAGACCATCGTTGTGAGCGGGCTCTTGTGCCGCATCACCGCCTGGATGGTCTGGATGTTGGCCCCCGCCTCCGACAGCAGCGTCGCAAACGAGCCGCGCAGCCTGTGCGGCGTCAGTCCCTTCGTCCGGCACTTCGCGTTCGCGATCTGCATCGCCGTGCGCGCGAAACCGGGCGGCAGCTCTCGACCGTCCTTCTTCGTTGCGATCAGCCCCTCTGCGCGGCGCCGCGGCGCCAGATGCTCGATCAGCCATCCTGGCATCGGCACGGGCTCGGCCTCGCGCCCCTTAGTGATCCCCGGCGTGTAGGTCTTGCGCTCCCAGTCGATCCACTCCCATCGCGCGGATGCGGACTCACTCTCGCGCAGCCCGGCGCCGAACATCAGGCGCACGGCGGTGGCAATGCCGGGCTCGCGCTTCGCCGCCACGTCCAGCTCCTCGAACCAGCTCATGGCCACGTCCAGCGGCAGGATCGCGCGGGGCCGCTTCTGTACCTTCAGCATCGCGACCTTCCACGGCAGGGTCGGGATCACCTCCCGCTTCACCGCCCAGTTGACGACCAGCTTGAGCACGCGCAACCAGTGGTTTGCGGACGCGGGCTCGTGGTCGACCAGGTGCTTGTTGCGCGCCTTCTCGATCCGCAGCGTGCTCAGCTCGCCGATAGCCAGTTCGCCCAGGTCGTACAGGTGCAGCCGGCGCACGATATCGACGGACTTGCGATGCGCAGCGCTGGCGACCGGGCCGCGCACCAGCGCCCACTCGTCGAAGAGGTCGATGAGAGTCGGGATTGGCTCGCCGCCGTTGGAGCGCAGCACCGCCTCGGCGTATGCCTTCTCCGCGATGCGTTCGGCCTCGCCCTTCTTCGACAGTCGGGTGCTGCGCTGCGTGCGCGCGCCGTTCACCTGGAACCGGTAGTGCCAGATCTTGCTGCGTCCCGGCTTGAACAGGGTCACGCTCACGTTCCGCTCCGCGCCTTGCGCTTCGCCCGCAGGGACTCGGTGACGATCGACACCACCGCGAAACGGACCGCGGCGTCGCGCGAGGGGAAGTCCCGCAGCGAGATGAAGGTGTCGGGCGCGAACTCATGGCGGACGTGCATCAGCGAGCTGTCCGGGCAGTGAAACTGCGGATAGGCGCCGTACTCGACCATCAGGGGGCCGGCGGCCGCCCAGTCCCCGCACCAGTCCGGCACCATGGCCTGGCCGCGACATGCCGGTGCGTCGTTCGGCGGCGTGCCAAGGATGGCGCCGCCACCGGCCAACGCGAGCTTGGACCAGCCCAGCAGCGTCGCCAGCGAGAAGTTGGCTTGTTCAGTACGGGTCATCACTTCTCCACCATTGCGGCAATGCGCGCTACCAGGGTTTGCAGATCGCGGTGCACATCGAAGGCCGCTGCCTTGATTGCCGTCACCTCGTTCGGTTCAATTCGTCCGTCGGCCAACGCTTTGTAGATCTCGGCGCCTACCCGGCCGTGCGATGCGACCAAGCCGACCACCATTTCGAGCACTTCGACGTCGCAAGGCTGGCCCGCTTCGAGCTTGAACAGCGCGTAGCCATGGTTCGCCGCCAGGGCGTGCAGCGGCGAGTGATCGACGTAATGCAGCGCCTGGTCGAATTCCTGCAGCGACAGAACGTTCGACGTACTGTTCGTGTTCAGCTTGTTGCGCAGTAACTGGGGACTGCGCTCCATTCGCACCGCCAGCGCTTCGACGCCGCCGGGGTACTTATGTGCCGCGTTGTAGATCGCATCGAGGACGTTCATTTATGAAACCTTGCAAAAAATGAAGCGATTTCCTGTGGTAAAGGAGATACTTCGATAAATCAAAACGAGATAAAAATGCAACCAACCTCTGCCGCCCGCCTCACGATTGCCCAGTGCAGCTACTTCCGCGTCAACTTCCGGAGACTCGGTATCGCATCGCGCACCCGAGGCCGAGCCTTCCGGAGCTCAGCCACGTTTTTGCGTATCGGCAGCCGTCGATACGGGCGATCCGGGACGGCCGGTGGCGCCGGGTCTGACGCTCGACGTCCAACTTGGCGGGTGCCAGGCGCGCCGAACAAATCTGGCCGCTGGAGCCGCACCTTCGGGGGAATGCCACGAGTCTTCCAGTTCTGTACGCGCTGGACACCGCCATGCTTGTCATACCCCAAGAGCTCTGCGACCTTTGCAGGCCCGCCAAGGTCGTCGATCAACTTGCTGTCGTCAGCCATTTCGCTCACTGTATAAAGTTCAGATACCTCATTAAACACTATGTTTACTTCCGATGTCAACGTTTTGTGTAACACATTTTGTTTAGTTCCCCTGAAAATGCGGCGCATGCACGAACAAATGACACGGCTTTATGCAGCAGCGAAGGAACTGAGAGGCATTTCGTCCCAGGCCGAGCTCGCGCGCGCGCTCAACCAGTCTTCGCAGACCGTAAAGAACTGGGAAGCAAGGGGCGTCTCCAAGACAGGAATGCTCGATGCGCAGCGAGTACTGGGGTGTTCCGCGACATGGATCGCCAGCGGCGAAGGGGACATGGTTCTATCCATACCACAGCAGCCTGTGCTGCCTGGTGCACTCCGCGTGATCCCCACAGACGGGAGCGAAGATCCGCTGCCCTCCCGGGTCCGGATACCAAAGGTGATGGGCATTCGTCTGTCGGCCGGCCTGAGCGGCGTGAGCGTGGAATACGATCGCCGCGATGATGGGGTATGGGACGTCCCGCGCCGGTGGCTCGACAAGGGCCGTTACGTTCGCGAGTGTCTTTATGCGATCGAAGTCCACGGCGAAAGTATGGAGCCGAACTATTACGAGGGGGACGTGGTAGTTATCGACACCGCAGATCGAACCTTGGTGAGCGGGCAGGTATATGCGGTCAACTGCGAGGGCGAGCCTGCTATAAAACGGCTCGTGAAGGAGGGCACCCTATGGTATCTGTACTCAGACAATCCGCTACCCCGCTACCACAAAGTACTTGTTACGACGGGCCGCGTGGAGATCATCGGAAAGATCGTTTTACGCCAGACGTACCACGTGGCGTAATCAAGCCGTCACCTACCATATAACCGCGCCCGGGCGCGGCGCGTATCAGAACTTCTAGAGACAACTGTGTCTCCGCTTCGCTACGACGTTTTTACTCACTGGTTGTTGGTTTTTCTTCACCCCCTTCCACTTCCCTACCCCAACAGCATCCCAAAGCCTTCACGCGTCAGCTCGGTTCATAGAGCTCGCGACCCGTCAGCCTTTCGGTCTGGGGCGCTAACTTCGCCACCCCTGTGCGTATCTCAGACCTGTCCCACAGTACGCCTTTCCCCACACGCCTGTCGTTACCCGGAGCGTGTGGCGGTTGAGCAAATCTACCCAACGGATCGAACTGTAGCAGAAAATCTCGCAAGTTTAAACAAAATGTTTGACGATCGAGTTAAACATGGTGTTTAATACGTCATCGGCACAGCAAACGGACACAGCGCCATGGCCTCACCAAAACTCGACAGCTACTGGATCACGTTCCGCGGCAACATCGGCGCGTGCGTTGACGCCACCAGCGAGGCTCAGGCCGCCGTGTACGGGGCGGAGCTGCGGGGCCTGATCGTCACGAGGGTGCAACGGCTGCCAAACCCGGCAAATCCGCGCTTGAACTTCCTCGTGCCAGGCCCGGCGTATTGCCGGACGCCCGGCGAGTGCGCAAAGGCAGGCTACTGCAGCGCACGGCACGACTGCGCCAGCTGATACGAACGCCCCACCGCCGTAAGCGGTGACCAGACAGGAGCCGCTTCCCCCGCGATCGAGAGGGGAAGCACGAGGCGGCTCCCGTGTGGTTCTCCTATCGCCAGCCTGAGTGCGCACAGGCCCATGCCGGACATGGACAAAGCCGAATATTGACAACCCGCCCGGAGAACCACGTGAGCTACATCATCACTGCCCGCTTTGCTGACGGGCGCATCGAAAGACTGCCGGCCATCGGCGACCTCGGCGCCCTGCTCGACGCAGCGTACGCCGGCGGCGCGATGGGCGTCACCGCGATCGCGCGGCCAGGCACTGGACAGGGTCTCCCCCGCCCACTCTAAACGAGGACAACATGAACAAGATGAACTGCTGGAGCTTCCCACTGGGAGTGCTCCTGATGGCACCGCTCGGCCTTTTTTCTGGCGCGCTGGCAGTCGCATATCGCCTCTGGAGCGGCGCATGAAGCGCGATGCCTTCACGATGCCGCTCGACCTGGGCAGCGAGCTGATCATCGACAACTTCGCCGGCGGCGGCGGCACCAGCACGGGCCTCGAGGCAGCATTCGGCCGGCCCGTCGATATCGCCATCAACCACGACCCGGAAGCGCTGGCCATGCACGCCATCAACCACCCGCACACGAAGCACCTGTGCGAGAGCGTATGGGACGTGGACCCGATTCAGGTGACGAACAACCAGCCAGTCGGCCTGGTGTGGCTGTCGCCGGACTGCAAGCACTTCAGCAAGGCGAAGGGCGGCAAGCCGGTCGAGAAACGCATCCGTGGCCTGGCGTGGGTCGCGCTGCGCTGGGCGGCGAAGTGCAAGCCGCGCGTGATCATGCTGGAGAACGTCGAAGAGTTCCAGACGTGGGGCCCGCTGCTCGTGGCTGCCGATGGCAGCGCGAAGCCGGACCCGGCGAAGCGCGGCACGACGTTCCGCAGCTTCGTCCGCCAGCTCGAGCAGCACGGCTACAAGGTCGATCACCGCGAGCTGCGTGCATGCGACTTCGGCACGCCGACGATCCGCAAACGATTCTTCCTGGTCGCGCGCCGCGACGGCCTGCCGATCCGCTGGCCGGCGCCGACGCACGGCGCACCAACGTCGCCGGCCGTGCTGGCGGGGAAGCTGCTGCCGTATCGCACCGCGGCGGAGTGCATCGACTGGTCCCTGCCCTGCCCGAGCATCTTCACCCGCTCCCGCGAGCTGGCGCCCGCCACGATGCGCCGCATCGCAAAAGGGATCATGCGCTACGTCGTCAACGCGGAGAAGCCGTTCATTGTTGGCGCCGGCGGTCCGGCCTACGCAGGCAAGCCCGTATCGACCGACCAGCCGTTCGGCACGCTGACGACGGAGAACCATCGCGCCGTGGTGATGCCGACGCTGGTACAGACCGGCTATGGCGAGCGCGATGGGCAGGCGCCGCGTGCGCTCGACATCGAGAAACCTCTAGGCACCGTCGTCAGCGGCGGCAAGCACGCGCTCGTGACCGCGTTCCTCAACGAGCATGCCAACGCGACGAACCAGCGCGTCATGGCCGCCGACGAGCCGCTGCGCACGGTGTGCGCCCAGGTCAAAGGCGGCCATTTCAGCCTGGTGTCGGCCGTGCTCACCGGCGTCGGTGGCCGCGCTGGCCAGAGCCGCCCACGTGGAGCGGACGAACCGCTGGCGACTATCACCGCGAAGGCAGACGGTGCGATCGCGACCGCGTTCCTGACGAAGTTCCGCACCGGCTCGACCGGGAGCGCCCTCACGGAGCCTGTGCCTACGATCACCGCCGGGCCGAAAGAAAACCCAGCCGGCGCTCCGCACGCACTCGGCATCGTATCGAGCCACCTGGTGAAGCTGCGCGGCACCAGCACTGCGGCGCCCGTCTACGAGCCGCTGCACACGATCAGCGCAGGCGGCCAGCACCACGCCGAGGTGCGCGCGTTCCTGCTGAAGTACTACGGTACCGATCAGGATCCGCAATTGCAGGCGCCGCTGCACACCGTGACCACGAAGGACCGTTACGGCCTGGTCACCATTCAGGGCCAGGACTACGAGATAGTCGACATCGGCCTGCGCATGCTCGCGCCGCACGAGCTGTTCCGCGCGCAGGGCTTCCCCGAGGATTACGTGATCGGCGAGATCCCGGAACCAGGCCGCCTGTTCGCCGAAGGGCAGCAGGTCGACGGCGACGTGCTCGCGCTGCCGCGCCGGCCGCTGACGAAATCCGCCCAAGTGCGCATGTGCGGCAACAGCGTGTGCCCGCCGCTGTCGGAGGCGCTGATCCGCGCCAACTTCGCCCACGAACAGCACATCGCGAGGGCCGCGTGAGTTCCGCCGCCCACCGTCGCACGCTGCTGGAAACCGTCAGCACGCTGGTCAACGCGCCACAGCCGACTGCCCAGGACATCGTCGGCGTGTTCGTCGCACTGAGCGCCGTGCTGAGCGACCTGACCGGCGACCGAGTAGTGGCCTATTTCGACGTCATCGGCGCTGCCGCCGACGGCACCCAACAAACCTGAAAGACCAACATGCCAATGCACCTTACATACGACGAGATCATTGCCGTCGCCCAGAAAACGCGGACCGCCGAAAGCCAGAACGGAGACTACGTGCTGCCGCTCAGCTTCGCGAATGAGATCGTCGCTGCGAACGACGCGCGCGCCGCGACGAGCTCTCCGCGCGCTGCTACGACCGAGGAATTTTGGCCGGCGCTGCCGCCGTCCGACGGCGAGATCAGCGGCGTGCGCTACTGGAACCTCTACACCCTGCGCGAGTACTGCCGCACGCTGCTGGCCCAGGCGCCCGCCTCGACGACCATTCCGGCAGGCTATGCGCTCGCGCCCATCGAGCCGACGCCAGAAATTATGGCCGCGGCTGCGATGGCGTCATGGCCGCCGGCCTCCCCCGCCGACATCGATCTCGCGCGCAAGGCCGCTCCTATCGTCCTTATGCAGTTGGATGCCGCCCCAGGCGTAACGCTGGAAATGATGGCTGCCATGCTGTCCACGATGGCGCCAGCGTACCGGGCGATGATTGCAGCCGCAGCCGCAGCTGCACCAACACAGGCGGAGGGCTGAGACATGGCGACTACCGAAACGAAATTCCTCAAGGACGTGGAGAAGCACGTTATGGAGGTGATCCGCGACGACGGCGCGCATCGCCACATCCGCTTCCGCCAGCCGGGCACGATGTGCATGCACTTCGACCTGATCACGTGGCCTGGATACCTCTGCTACACGGGCGACATGGGGACGTATGTTTTCCGGCGCCTGCATGACATGTTCGAGTTCTTCCGCCGGCCCGAGCACTGCCGCTATTCGATCGACAAGCGGTACTGGGCCGAGAAGGTCGAAGCAGGCGACCGGAGCGCCACCGGCAATGGCGTGGTCGAGTTCTCTAAGGAGCGATTCGACGAGAACGCGCGTCGCTGGGTCGCCGACTTCTGCCAGTGCCAGCTCGATCTGGTGGACGAAGGCGACGGCGATTGTGACGAGCTGCTTTCCGCCCTGGCCGACCTGCGGGATGCCGTCGAGGATCAGGTTATCGGCGCGGACAGCAACGACGTGCGCTGCTACGACGCCGCCCACGAGTTCCGCTTCGGCCAGGACGACAGCGAGGCGTGGCGCGATTACTTCGGCAAGCAGGGGTTCGATTTCGGCGATTTCTGGGAGGTCGATCACACCGAATACACGCATCGTTTCGAGTGGTGCTGCTTCGCCCTTTCGTGGGCCGTGCAGCGATACGACGAAGCCGCCGCCCACAAACAGACGAATACTAAGGACTGAACCATGGACGACGAGTTCTACATTCAGGACAGCCGCGACTACGTCGGCAACGACATGCTGTTCTGGGCGCTGGGCGGCAACGGCTACACGACGGACATGCGCAAGGCCCAGGTGTACACGAAGGCCGAGGCGGTGAAGCAGCATGAAATGCGCATCACCGACATTCCCTGGCCGAAGGCGTACATCGACGCCAAGACGCGGCCGGCGGTAGATTTCCAGCACGTGAGACGCGCAGACGCGCTCGCAGGGACTGGGGTCGAACTGCGCAAGCTTGTGCCGCAAAAGTCCGACGTGCTGAACTGCCACGGCTGTGGTCGGTTCCTCAATCCGAGCTCCCGGTACGTGACCGATTGCGCGAACTGCGGCGCGGACAACCGGCCATGATACGCCTCATCCCAATAGCCGCGCTGGCAGCGCTGATCCTGCACCTGCCAGCCCAAGACAAACCCCGCCGCCAATGGTGGGACAACCATGTCGACCCGATGAAGGGTCGGAAGGGAGTCGAAGTGAGCGCCAACAAGATGACATGCGGAGGATGACGTGATCCGATATATGACGATCGCCAAGTTCTCGAAAGAGACTGGCTATACCGAGGACGCGATTCGCACGAAAATACGTGATCGCATTTGGCTGAAAGATGAAGTCTGGATCAAGGCACCAGACGGACGTAACTTGATTGACGTACAAGGATATGAAGCATGGGTCGCGACGGGCGGGGAGTTAAAGCAGCATCGGAAAGCAGCATTGAAATCACCTTCATGTATGAAGGCGTCCGCTGCCGGGAAAGGATACCGCTCCAGCCCACCCCCGCTAACCTGAAACGCGCGGAGCAGCATCGCGCGGCCGTCCAGCATGCAATATCAGACGGCACTTTCGATTACGGCAAGACGTTCCCGAAATCGAAAAACGCGCGAAAGTTCTCCAGTGTCAAGGGTGATGCGCGGAGTTTAGGCGAGTTCCTTAAGCAGTGGCTGGAGGACAAACAGAAGCAGCTAAAGGCGAGCACATTTAATGGCTATAGGAAAATAGTCGAAGGGTATCTGATCCCGAAGTTCGGCGCGGCGGCGCTGCCCGAGCTATCGCGGAAGATGATAAAAGACGAACTGAAAACCTTGAAGGTGTCGAACAAATCGCTCGCCAATATTCAGAGCGTGCTGCGAGCTGCGCTGACCGATGCCATAGACGAATATGAGCTGATCGAATCGAACCCTATTGCCGGGTGGACCTATCGGAATAAGGAGGCGTTGTCGAGCGAGGATGAGATTGATCCCTTCACCGCGGACGAGCAGTCGGTGATTCTGCTGAACCTTGAGGGCCAGGCGCGCAACTTCGTCCAGTTCGCGTTTTGGACCGGGATGCGCACCTCGGAGCTGGTGGCGCTGGATTGGGGAGACGTCGACTTTGTTCGCGGGATGGTGCGGGTCTCGCGGGCGCAAACGCAGGTATCCGGCGCTGCCGAAGTGCCAAAGACGGCAGCTGGACGCCGAGACGTGAAACTGCTGCCGCCCGCGCTAGAAGCGCTGGAAGCGCAGAAGCAGCACACATGGCTGAGGGGCAAAGAAATATTCCAGAACCCGCGAACTGGCGAGCGCTGGGCCGGTGACCAGCCGATCCGGAAGACCATGTGGCAGCCCGCGTTGAAGCGCGGCGGCGTTCGGTACCGCTTCCCCTACCAGACGCGTCACACGTACGCGAGCATGATGCTGTCGGCAGGCGAGCACCCGATGTGGGTAGCCGCGCAGATGGGCCACGCAGACTGGACGATGATCGCCCGGGTCTATGGCCGGTGGATGCCAGAAGCAGATCCGAACGCAGGCGACAAGGCTCACGAAAAGTTCGGTAATGACGGCAGAATGGCAGCATACCGGCTGAGAACCGCATGAATGCTAGATCGAACGCGGGTTCGATTCCCGCCGTCTCCACCACCGAACAAATAAAAACGCCCTGAGCTTGCTCAGGGCGTTTTTATTTGTTCTATCGTCGACAGCGGGAATCGGAGCCGCGTCCGTCCAAAGA
>Ga0308166_1003883_pt1 | contig 12331 bp, 25 predicted proteins | sample PhyCR2_2_FD_202137 | JGI IMG/M metagenome (GOLD analysis project Ga0308166, IMG submission 202137) | Phyllosphere microbial communities from UC Gill Tract Community Farm, Albany, California, United States - DLSLCC.R2 | ecosystem: Host-associated > Plants > Phyllosphere > Unclassified | place... | reverse complement strand
CTGAGATGAACCGTATCCGCTTTGAGCGCCTTTACCGCAGCGTTCATGGTGAAAAACACAACCTGACCCGATCACATCTTGGCTATCAGGATGCTGTGGTAGACCGGGCATTTTTCTTCTGGCTTGAGGGCAGGGAGAGTGCCGCATGACACAGGTAACTCAACTGGTAATTAACACGCCACTGATGCGACAGGCCCGCAACCTGCAACTGGCAATCATCGACCTGGCTAAGAAGCGCGACCTGAAGCCCGAACAATACCGGGCGCACCTGAACGCCATCGACATGCTGGCTCGTGAAGCACACGACCTGATAGTCGATGCTGAGTTCGAGCAGCAGGGCTCAAGGAGTCGCAAGTGAGCAACGTAATCCCTCTTAAGAAATCCACTTATATCCTGCCAGATGATGAGTTCGAATCACTCCTGCAGGAAGTTATTAACCACGGGCGCAAGTTCCATGACTTCACCTGCTACCAGGCGGTGATGCGCAAGGTGCTGGGCGATGCATTAAAGCGAGACAAACGCGATGGAGACACAACGCTACCTGTTGCGTGACAGCAACATCCGACAGAACTGCATCAGCGCCATTCAGCAACTCCCCGCTAATCCCGACAAACCTCTACAGGTAACCATTCAGGAAGACACCAGAAGCCTTGCGCAAAACCGCATGCTTTGGGCCTGCCTGCATGACGTATCAAGTCAGGTGGTCTGGTACGGCAGAAAACTCAACCCGGAATGCTGGAAACATATTTTCAGCGCCGGCCTGAAAGGGCAGGAGACGGTGCCGGGTATCAATGGCGGCTTTGTGGTGCTGGGCCAGTCAACAAGCAAAATGCGCGTCGGTGAGATGCGAGATTTAATCACCTTAATCCATGCCTTCGGTACCGAGCAGAACGTCAGGTTTAGCGACGAGTCAGCGCGGGCGGCAGAGTGGGCAGGGAGATTCGGTAAAACAGGATAAGCAAAATGATAAACGTTGTGAGTTTTTCTGGTGGCAGAACATCTGCATATCTTGTCTGGATGATGGAGAAAAAACGCGTTGCCGGTGAAGAGGTTCATTATCTGTTTATGGATACCGGCGCAGAACATCCAAACACATATCAGTTCATTCGTGATGTCGTAAATAACTGGGGCATAGATCTGACATGCCTGAGAGTGCAGGTTAACCCAGAGCTGGGAAAAGGTAATGGCTATGAGGTCATTACTTTGGATGAAATTGGTCCAAATCTTAAGCCGTGGATAGACACCACTAGAAAATATGGCACACCTTATTTTGGCGGCGCGTTCTGCACGCGCACAATGAAAATCGAAGTTTGCGAGCGCTACTGCAAAGACCATTTTGCAGAATGTGAATCCTGGCTTGGTATGCGAATAGATGAACAAACTCGTATCTGGGGTAGCAAAATATTTCCACTTCTTCGACGCCTTGGCTTTGAGAATATGCAGATGAGAGGGCTTTATATCGAACTGAGAGAAATTGAAGCTCCCGAGATGATCACATTATTAGAGAACCGGTACTTACTGGACACCGCCACCGCGTCTCGCATTGCCGAACGGGTTGTGAAAGTGAAAAAGAGTCGGCAGCGTTTTATGGCAGAAATATCCGATTATGAAAAACAGGATGTCCTTACGTTCTGGAAGAGTCAGCCTTTCGACCTGAACCTTGAAGAGCATTTAGGGAATTGTGTTTTTTGCATAAAAAAAGGAGTCAATAAACTGGCTCTGGCTTTGCGTGATGAACCTGAAATGGCCGAGCAATTCAAGAAAGTAATCCTGTCTGAAGATGTAAGGGTGGTTGGTCGCAGGCAGCAAGAAAACAAAATCATGTATCGAGATAGTCTCTCCTTAGAGGCAATCGAGCAAATGTACGCAAATTATTCCCGAGACGAAATTGCTGCAACGATCAAAGGTAATAAGGCCTATGAAGCGGGTTCATGCTCTGAAAGTTGTGAAGCATTCATCGTTGATAGCGCTCAACTTGATTTATTCCCTATGGAGGCGGCATGAGTAAATTAGCCACTGCGATTCTGGACGTTCTTTCTGATGGCAAATGGCACACCTCAAAAGAAATCACTGACTGTGCCTGTGCAATGGCTTCAGCGAAGCGCAATAACGTTGCCGTCGCCCTGCACGACATGACCGATAGCAACAAGATTAAGCGCCAGCAGTTCGGCAGCACTGACCACGACTACCAGTACCGCATGGGAACGTTCAGCGTTGGATTTGGCAGGAGCTACAACATGGCGATGCTGGATAGCTTGCTTTCAACGGTAAGGGGGCACCATGAAATCGTGGTTCACTCATGACCCTGTAGACACCGAAACCGCCGCCGAACTTCTTTCCCGCTACGCCTCCCGCAATATCAAAACTCAGAAGACACTCTCAGCAGACCCACGCCTGTGGCTGGTGAGCGCGCTGCTGCCTGAGTTCAGGGAAGAGCCAAAGCCATCAAAGCAGTATCGAAACCCAATGTGGAGCTGAAGATGACAACGAAAGAACGCTGCTGCCGCTGCCACACCATCCTCACCTCAGAAGACAAGTATCACTACGGGGCTAAGTGCGAAAACTGCGAGGTTGATTGCCGCTATGAAGACCACGAACGGGACCAGCCAATCAAGTCAGCATACTGGCGCTGGCGAGCCATCTGTTTCTGTGTGCGCTTTCTGTTCTGCGGCGCTGCCAGAGTCAGTGGTGTATTGCTGCACAAGCTGCGAAATAAGCCTGATGCAGGGCCCCAACTACCGGATGTGCGGAGAGAGCCATGATTGAAGTCGTCAAACTTACACACGACCAGCTTTGCGATATCGCCTGCCAGTTTCTGCAAAACAACGGGTTCAAAGTAGCCTTCCACGATAAGTTTCGCGCATGGACTACTTATGGAGAGCAGCCTGACGCCATCGGATTTCGTAATGGGGCGTCATGCCTGATGGAGGCGAAATGCTCACGCAGTGACTTACTCGCCGACCGTAAAAAGCCATTCCGCATCGATCCGTCGAAGGGCATGGGTGACTGGCGCTTCATGATTAGCGAGCCTGGCATTGTTGAGGTCGGAGATTTACCCGATGGATGGGGCTTGCTTCATGTCGTTAAAGGGAAAATTAAAAAGGTTCATGGCTGGCCCGCCAGTTGGCAATGGGTAAACCAAGAATCAAAGCCATTCAAAGCAAACAAGCAGGCTGAATGCGACATGATGTTTAGCGCGCTGCGTCGGATGGATATTCGCGGACACCTGAGCGAAATCTATGATGGGTTGCCGGTAGCTACCGAGGTGAGGGAGGTTGCGAATGGCTAAAGGCACCAAGCTGCCGAAGCCGAAGAATTGTCCCATCTGCTCTACCGAATACACCCCCCGAAGTTCTCTCCAGAAAGTCTGCCACAACTACCTATGCGCCATTGCCTTCAATAAGAAGCGCGATGAGGAACTTGCTGCGCGTGAACAACGCAAGCAGGAGCGGCTACAGCGCGATGATTTGCGGCAACGAAGGGAGAAGCTAAAGGGTAAGCCGGAATGGAACAGAGAGGCTCAGGCAGCGGTTAATAAGTTCATCTTCTGGCGCGACTATGGCGACCCATGCATAGCCTGCGGCAAGCCACTTAATTACGGAGTGAGGGGCGGCGCAGTAGATGCCAGTCACTATCGCTCGCGAGGCGCAGCACCATGGCTCCGATTCAATGTTTTCAACAACAATGCTGGCTGCGTTCACTGCAACCGTGACCTGTCAGGAAACCTGATCCCCTACCGAATAAACCTCATCGAGAAGTTTGGCCTACATAGGGTCGAGCGCATCGAGCATGACAACACCGTTCGCAAATTCAATATCGATTACCTGAAGCGAGTGAAAGCCATATTTACGCGCCGGGCACGCCATTACGAGAAATTGCGTAAACGTCAGATGGAGTATGCAGCATGACCCAATACCTCAGAGAGAAGTGGCTCAGGCTACGCATCCTCAAGATGCGAGGCATGTATGAGATCAACTACAGGATAATCCGGAACACGGCGAAAATGATGGGGGTTAAGCATGGGGCTTGAAGCGACAGTTAAATATCATTTTGCCAAGACCGCGAGCTTTGCCGGTATGCCACCTGCAACTGCCTCAGATGCGTTATCCGGCACTGACTACATGGCAGCTATGGGAATGACACAGAGTCGCGCTCCGCTGGGTTACAGCGCATTTATGGGTAAGGTTGGAGTAAGCGATAACGACGCCCGACGCGCCGTATTGTTGTTAACTGAATATGCTTTGAGTACCTGCGATAAGGTTGCCGCCCTTCGCAAGCTAGAACCAGATGTTAAACCAGCCGTGATGCAAACTCTCGCAACTTATGCTTACATGGATTATTGCCGCAGCGCCGCCAGCGTCAAGCCGTGCGAATGCTGCCAGGCGAAAGGATTCATTGAGGCTGACGTGTTCACCATGAAGTCGCCGCTGTCAGGCGGAACGGCGCGCAGTGTGAAAGAGGTTGTCCGCGTTATCTGCAAGATCTGCAGCGGGAAGGGGATCGTGTCTTCAGCGTGTCGTGACTGTAGCGGACGTGGACGGGCCGTAGACCGTAAGCTGACTGAAGAGCAGGGCGTGCCGGTAATGGGCGACTGTAAGCGCTGCTGTGGGCGTGGTTATGAGCGCATCCCGTCTACTGAAGTACATAGAACAGTTGAGGGGGTGACTGATGCTATATCACTCGACACCTGGAAGAAATCGGTCAAGCCGTTCTATGACGGGCTTATCGGCAAGATTGAGATTGAAGAATCGTGGGCTAATGCCTCACTGAATAAGGTAACCGGATAGCGCAATCAGAAATAGCTCATTATTTTATCGTTGGCTATTTACTTTTCCCGAAGCTGGGGATATGATTCCCAACAGTTGAAGTTGCGCGCTGTTGTTTGACGCGATAACTTAATCCAGTCAGTTCCATCGATTTGTGATAGTCAAAGCGCCCTGCGGTCTCACCAACTGCGAGGGCGTTTTTATTTGTTATCGCGCAATGTCTTAAAATAGCTAGTATCATTTTGTCCTTTAGATATAAGGACAATTATGCAAAATTTAGTTGAATACTCTTTTGATATCCCAAGTGACACTCCTAAGACCATAAAGGGACTTGAAGGTTTTATAAAATCTATTTCTCACGTATTCGAATCAGCCATTATGGGGAAGTTTGCAGGCAATAGAGAGTACTCATACATCGCAGATAATTTGGAAGTAACTGAAATAAACATTGACCCTTCAACCTTGGAAGGCTCTTTCAGCTTCAGCGTTGATGTTGATTTTTTCAAAGGTTGCAGCGGAATGGATGCTATTCTAAGCGAAGATCTGATCGTTGATTTCAACATAAAAAATGGAATGTTGCTCTTTGTTCTTGATGAAACCCTATGGGAAGCAAACTAAATTTGCATAATTAGATTATAAGGCACTGCTTCGGCGGTGCCTTTTTTGTTTAGGCGCCCAGGGATTTCCCTCTGAGTTCTTCCTGTGTCTTTTCACTCGGGCGCTTTTTATTCGCACAGCATAAGGCCGGTTCATCCGGGCAATGCCGGAGACGGCCATGAACAGCAAACATGAATCATCACCTGACTCGCGAGGTCAGGCATGAATGAAAGCTTATTTACGAGCATCGGCGCATTGCTTCTCGGTGGCGGCGCTGTTGCGCTGTTCTGGAGGCCGCTTATCGCTGGCATCACTTCCATCGTGACCAATAACCGGGCCAGCGGCGACATCATCACTGGCTACAAAGAGCAGGTGCAGCTACTCAAAGAGAGCAATGCTCTCTTGAGGGAAGAAAACGATGAGCTTCGCGACCGCCACGACAGAAACCTACGCCGCATATCCACCCTTGAAACTGACCTGCGCCTGATTAAGAACGCGCTTGGCATCCTCCTGGCGATGTCAGAAACAAACGTGCCTACAGGTGATGAAAGATTCAGGACGGAAGTAAACAGGCTGATCGCCACACTGGAGGACGACAGCAATGGTTCCAAACAACGACAGGATTAAGCACAAGCGCAACATCATCATCGGTTCACTGATGCTGCTGATGAGCGTCCTGTGCATCGTAATGACGATCATGTTCATCTACGTGAGCAACACCGCTAATGCGCGCATTGATGGCATCCGGGAGGATTATCGCAAGGTAGCAGACCGGCGTGATGCGAAAGTCACCCGGCTGACAAAGCAGGTTGCAGAGATTCAGGCTCAGATGGCAACTCTGCCAGATAAGACCGCAACCAAAACCGCCGACAAGGTTAATCAGGTAGTCAAAGAGGATGAGGGTAAATGACCGACAGCAAAATCATCCCGATTCTCAACTACGAGGAAGGGTATCGCGAAAAGCCTTACCTTGACTCGCGTGGTTATCCCACTGTAGCTGGCGGCATTCTCATCGGTCCGAAAGGTGCCAGCATCACCAACTATCAGTTCACCGTTCCACGTGTGGTAGGCGACCTCTGGAAAGAGCAGCTCATTAACCAGAAGCTGAACGAGATGAATCAGCGTCCGACCATCAAGGCAGCATTATGCCAGTGCAACCCGCCGCGCCGTGACGTGCTGATTAGCATGGCGTATCAGATGGGTACGGATGGCCTGGCTGGATTCCAAAACACTCTCGGCATGATCGCCAGAGGTGATTTCAATTCAGCGGCGACCGGCATGCTTAATAGCCTTTGGGCCAAGCAGACCCCTAATCGCGCTAAGCGCCATGCTGACGTGATGCGCACCGGCTCATACGACATCTACAAAGGCCTCATCTGATGGACATGTTCAGCGTTATTCGCGGGTCCACTGGCAATATCTCCCTGAGTCGCACACAAGCAGCTCTCGCTTTCCTGGTGTGCTGTGGAGTGGTTAGCTGGCAGGCATACAAGGGGACGCTATCTGATGTCACATTCGGCCTGTTCTTCGGTTTCGCCACTGCGGGTTATATCGGGGCAAAGAAAATCGCCTCAGACAAAGACATCAACGAGCAGAAGATTGACGCTGGTCTTGATCCGGAGAAAAAGCCATGACGACCATTCAGATGATTATCACCGGCTTTATCACTTTGATTGCTCTGGTGGCTGGAGCGTTTGGTGTTGGTCATTCCAAAGGGAAGGCCAAAGCAGAGCAGGCAGCTGACGAGCGGGAGACAAAGACCGCTATCGAATCACAACAGGCGGCAACCAAGCGCCAAAACGAAGCATCCAAAGGGGCCGCCGATGTTCAGGAAAATGTTTCCCGTATGCCTGGCAGCGCTGTTGACGACGAGTTGCGCTCAGACTGGCTTAACAAGAGTTGAAGTGGTGGACACCGCATGCAACTGGGTTAAGCCCATTCTCGTGACTGAAGCTGACATCATGACGATGGATGAGCGCACTAAGCGAGCCATCCTGACCCACAACAAAACATGGAAAGCCAACTGCCAGCAGGAAGATAAATGAGTGCCTACCAGATTTATAACATGTTCTCTGGCATCTGCATCGGCGCACTCATCGCAACCTGGGTGGGCTTCTGGATTCACCAACGGCATGAACGTAGACATCGAATAGAGTTGAGTCGTCTTCAGCAGCAGATCATCACCGAAGTGAAGAACAGCCTACGTAAGTGACTTTTGAAAGAAGTTATTTAAAAAAATACCAGTTAGGATTAATCTCACTCTTCACATTTTATTAGGGTGTTTTATGAAAATAACTGGAATAAACAAATCAAAAAGTGGCACCAACGATGGAGTTGATAATCGCTACCTTACAACGGATGAGCGTATCACCATTGAATGGGCAGATATCTTCCGGGAAAAGGTTAGTCCACCGTTTACAGTGATGAACGATGAGATCTCAATTGAAGGTGATTTTATCGTAGTAAAATGCGACTGGCGTGACTTGCAGACTAAGATCAACCAAATTAAAAAATTGTGTGCAGCTACAGACGCGGATTTAATTCGGCAGCACTTGGAAGCTGAAAGAGAGGCGGAAGAGAAGCGACAAAAAGCAGAAAATGAGAGGATTCGGGCGCATGAGTTTTATGACAGCTTGAATTTTGATTAAACAACCGCCTACGGGCGGTTTTTTATTGGAGCCAATATGACCGACACCTACCGCATAACAGTAAAAACAAAATCAGGTGAAACGCATGTTGGCCTGATGATTAGGTCACAACCTGAAATCGTTAACGGCTTCATTGGATTGGCAAAGGAAGATGGCGAATGGGTATACCTGGCTCCTGATGACGTTCTGAAGATGGAGTACGTGCCAGAACAAAAAGAGTAAGATGACCTTCACCTAAAAGGAGGAGGTCACCGATGAAGCTGAAGCCAAGACTTGAAGATTACACGGAAGCCGAGTTTACAGAGTTAGTAGCTGTAATTTTCAGTGCCGAAGGCGGCGAAAAGTATCAGGACGAATTGATAGAGGTCTTCATCACTGCCAGTGAGCACCCCGAAGGGTCAGACTTAATTTTCTATAATGATGACGACGACCTTACCCCAGAAAAGGTTGTTGCGACAGTTAGAGAATGGCGTAAAGACCAAGGGTTAGCTGATTTCAAGGCATAACCATCACAGGGCGCATTTGCGAGTGCGCCTGATGATGAGGCAAAATACCTTCACTAAGTAATGGAGGTAAGAATGAACTACTTTTACCAGCTCATAGTTACCCTGACTTCAGGAGCTTTTGTTGTATGGTTGACAACAGCCCTTGCTCTGCGGCGTTTCTATAGTGAAAAGTGGTGGGAAAAACGTGCCAGTGCTCTTATTGAAATAACAGATGCTGTCTATCAGTTAAAGATATATCAAGAATATCATGATGACCTTAAGGATTTCCGCAGATGCGAACCAGAAGAGTATCCTAATTTCATTGAACTTGATGAAAAGCAACTGCGTGAAATGTCAGAGGCCTCATTTAAGGCAAGAAAGACTATCGATAAGTTTAGTCAAATAGGGCCGTTATTGATAACCGAGAAAGTCTCAAAACTCTTAAGGGACTACGTGAAAGCAGAGGCTGCAGCGGATCATGATGTCCATTATCAAGGCTGGGATACGGATGAAGCAGAGCAGCATATTCTTGATCTGACGCGCAAATTGCTAATGGATTTAGTTGCGGTTTCTGGGAAAGAATTGAAATCAGCATAACCGCCTCCGGGCGGTTTTTTATTGGAGTAAATATGGCGCATGGGTGCAGCCCGCGCCTGATGACGTGCTTAAGATGGAGTACGTATCAAAAGCTACTGAGAAAGAATAAAGCTCAGAATCAAATGCACAACGTCAGCATAAGCGATGACCAAATCAATGAGTTTGTAAAACATAATAAGCCTCCTTAGATTACCAGCTGGAATGATTGGTGATTATTCTATTGTGAGACTTATTACCCTATATTGATGATTTCATGAGTTCGTATGGAGGCGCCAGAATGGGAGGCAATCGAATCGGCAAGCTTGGCTGGCTATATCCGCTTTCTATCAACAGTAACGCTGGCATCAGCTGAACTGTTAGGTATATAAATCCTTATTTTCGAACCCGAATCAGTAGTCACTTCTATATTCACGGATGTTGGCGGCACTCCAGTATCGTCGCCAGTGAAAGCCGTAACGATCTCTTTCGAAGTTCTATCTTCAATGAGCGGCATAAGGTCACCGTTAACCAAGCCAGCTTAAATTTTCGCGTTGCCCAATAGCACCTCCCACAGGAATTTACATGGCACTCACCGACAAACAAGAAATGTTCTGTCGCGAGTACCTCATCGATTTGAACGCCACGCAAGCGGCAATTCGGATTTTCACAATTCTTAAGCTATTTAACGTTTATGGGTTTCCTAAAATGGTAGCCTTGTCAACATCATCCCAGCATTCGCTAAAATCAAAATGCTGTTTTGCATTTGCTATTGAGCCCCAGTAATCTTTGAAGGCCAAGGCATGTCGTTCAGTAGTGACTATGGGATAATCATGAAATCCTTTTTCATGAGCAACTAAGGCGCGAGTTCGCCCCTGACCAAACTGCGGCTTGCCACCAAATGATACCTGCATTATTGATGGGTACAGAATTGCACCATCAACCATCCAGCCTCGAATAGAAGTAAGCTTCTCTTCTATAGGCTCATACCCACCATCACGAAATTGGGATAAGGCTACTTCCTTCGCCCATGAGCTTTTTACAATGACAATGACAGGAATATCACTTTTATTTGAATTCTCACATAGAGATGAGATGTTTTTGTAACCAGGGGTGATGCAAGTAATCATTGCTATTCCTTACAAGTTAGCACGCAGTAAATTATCATCGTCAGTATAGCGCGATTAATTAGGAAAATTTATAATTATGGCGACCAAAGCTAAAACTGGCCGCCCTTCTGATTATCTACCAGAGGTGGCTGCTGACATCTGTTCACTGCTTGCCGATGGTGAAAGCCTGCGCAAAGTTTGTGAGCGCCCTAGGATGCCGAATAAGGCAACTGTATTCCGCTGGCTGGCTCAGCATGATGAGTTTCGCGACCAATACGCGAAAGCCACCGAGATCCGCGCCGACGCAATTTTCGAAGAGATGTTCGATATTGCAGACAACGTTGCAGAAGAGGCTGCTGCGGTAGGCAAGGCGCGCCTTCGCATCGACACGCGCAAGTGGGCTTTAGCCCGAATGAATCCGAAGAAGTATGGTGACAAAGTCAGTCAGGAAATCGATCACAGATCATCTGATGGCACCATGGCGACCAAGCCAACAACTATCCAGCTTCTCCCTGTTGAGCCAAAAGCATGAGTGATGCCGTTCAACTCCCGATACCTGCCAAGCTCGCTCCACTGTTCACTGCAGGCGGTAAGCGTTATCGCTGCTCGCATGGTGGTCGCGGTAGTGCAAAGACGCGCACGTTTGCATTGATGACGGCCGTGAAGGCGTATCAGGCAATGATGAATGGTGAGAGTGGCGTAATCCTCTGTGCTCGTGAGTTTATGAACTCACTAGAAGAATCGAGCATGCAGGAAGTAAAACAGGCGATCCTGTCTGTGCCGTGGCTGGCTTCCAACTTCGACATTGGTGAGAAGTACATTCGCACTATCGACAAATCGGTTACTTATGTCTTCGCGGGACTCCGGCACAACCTGGACAGCATCAAGTCGAAAGCTCGAATCCTGCTTTGCTGGGTGGATGAAGCAGAATCGGTGAGTGAAATCGCCTGGCAGAAGCTCAGCCCCACGGTACGTGAAGAAGGCTCAGAGATTTGGGTGACATGGAACCCTGAGCGCGACGGCAGCGCCACTGATAAGCGATTTCGCAAAGAGGTTGGTGATGATTGCGTTACCGTCGAGATGAATTACACCGACAACCCTTGGTTTCCCGATGTGCTGGAAGGCGAGCGCCTGAATGACCAGCGCCGCCTCGACCCGGCAACTTATGCCTGGGTGTGGGAGGGTGCTTACCTCGAAAACTCAGATAAGCAGGTGCTGGCAGGAAAATACCGCATCGCTGAGTTCTCTGACACCTTGTGGAAAGAGGCTGAACGTCTTCATTTCGGGGCCGACTTCGGATTTGCTAAAGATCCGAATACTCTTACGCGGTCATTCATCCTTCATAACCGGCTCTACATCGAATATGAGGCATACGGGCAGCAGACCGAGCTTGACCACATGCCAGCACTCTACGACACGATACCGGGATCGCGTGAATGGCCCATCAAGGCTGACTCAGCACGGCCAGAGACAATCAGCTATCTGAGGCGTCAGGGCTTCAAAATCTCAGCCGCCGAGAAGTGGCAGGGCAGCGTTGAGGATGGCATAGCCCACCTGCGAGGCTTTGATGAAATTATTATTCATCCACGCTGCAAGAACGTGGCGCGTGAAGCTCGCATGTGGTCATACAAAACCGATCGGATCACCGGAGAAGTACTTCCTAAGCTGGCTGATGGCGATGAGCATTGCTGGGACGGCATCCGCTATGGGCTTGATGGTCACATCAAACGAAAAGGGCAGATGGCCGGAATGATGATTCCCAAGAGGTTGTTAAAACTCTAAAGATTTACGGATAAATGACGTTAGGTTTAGAGATGTACTTACAAGGAGATAGTTATGCAGCATCACTTTAAAAATGTCGTTTTTCAACGCATACCCAAGGGATTTACAGCTGGAAACCTGGTAAAGCTCTCCGATGTATTAGCGAACGGTAAGACAGAATCTGCATTGCTTGAAGCACTGCAAAAGCAATTCAAAGGCGACACGATAAAGATTAAAAGTTATCAGTAGCCAACAAGCCACTTCGGTGGCTTTTTTAATGCCTTGAAATCACCGACGGACAAACCATGACTGACAAATTATCACTAGCCGTCAATCACGCGCTGAATGACGTCAGGCTTGCCCGTGCGCGCGCCATGGCATTTAACCCCGGC
>Ga0308166_1003881_pt1 | contig 12334 bp, 12 predicted proteins | sample PhyCR2_2_FD_202137 | JGI IMG/M metagenome (GOLD analysis project Ga0308166, IMG submission 202137) | Phyllosphere microbial communities from UC Gill Tract Community Farm, Albany, California, United States - DLSLCC.R2 | ecosystem: Host-associated > Plants > Phyllosphere > Unclassified | place... | reverse complement strand
GACTCCGAGCGATCCTCGAAGACGTGCTCGGCCCGATCATGTTCGAGATCCCCTCCGCCGAAGACGTCGCCAAGGTCATCGTGACCCGCGCGGCCGTCGATGAGGGCGCGCCTCCCACGATCGTGATGGAGCGCAAGCGCAAGAGCGCGTGAGTCCGGCCCCCGAGCCCTGGCGGGTCGTCGACAGCGAGATCGTCGTCGCCGACCGCTGGATCCGCGTGCGCGCGGACGACTGCCGCGATGCGGACGACCGTCGGATCGCACCGTATTACGTACTCGAGTATGGGGACTGGATCTCACTGCTCGCGCTGGATGCCGACGGCGACGTGATCGTCGTCGAGGAGTACCGCCACGGAGCCGGGATCGTCGCGGTGGGGACGATCGGAGGCGGCGTCGAACCCGGCGAAGCCCCGATCGACGCAGCGGCCCGCGAACTCCGCGAGGAGACGGGCTACGAGCCGGGTGAGCTCGTCGAACTCGGATCCACCTGGGCGAACTTCGGCAACCACACCAACCGCGTGCATCACTTCCTCGCCCGCGACTGCGTCCGTGTCGCCGAGCAGGCGCTCGACGACAGCGAGGCGATCGCCGTGCACGTCGTGTCTCTCGACGGTCTCGGCGACCACCTCGCCCAGAGCTATCATCAGCTCACCTGGTACAAGGCGATGGAGATGCTCGACCGCTGAGACGAGGTGGATCCCGGACGATCGTGCTCAGGTATCGAGCCCACGACGCTTCAGCAGAGGGGCGATCTCCGCGTCGCGACCACGGAAGTCGCGGTACGCGTCGAGCGGGTCCTTCGATCCGCCGACGCCGAGAAGGCGTGCACGGAACCGCTCGCCGTTCTCGCGCGTGAGTCCGCCGTTCTCACGGAACCAGTCGACGGTGTCGGCGTCGAGCACCTCGCTCCAGATGTAGGAGTAGTAGCCCGCGCTGTAACCGCCCGAGAACACGTGGGCGAAGTAGGTCGACGAATAGCGGGTCGGCACCACCGGGTCATCGAGGCCGATGTCGGCGAGGGCCGCGCTCTCGAACGAGGAGACGTCGGCGATGTCGGCGCCCGGCCCGACACGGTGCCACGCCTGGTCGAGCCAGGCGGCGGCAAGATACTCGCTGGTGTCGTGCCCCTGGTTGAAGGCCTCGGTCGCGCGCAGCCGTTCGACGATCGCCGCATCCAGGGGTTCGTCAGTCTCGTGGTGGCGCGCGTAGTTGTCGAGGACCTCGGGCCAGAGGATCCACATCTCGTTCACCTGACTGGGGAACTCGACGAAGTCACGGAAGACGTTGGTGCCGGCGAAGTGCGGATACGTGACCACGGCGAACAGGCCGTGCAGGGCGTGACCGAACTCATGGAAGAGCGTGGTGACCTCATCGAGAGTGAGCAGCGTGGGCTCCCCGCCGCCGGGGAGGGGCACGTTGAGGTTGTTGACCACGACAGGCAGTGTGCCACGCAGACGCGACTGGCTCACGATGGGGTTCATCCATGCGCCGCCGCGCTTCGAGTCGCGCGTGTAGAGGTCGAGCACGTACAGCCCGAGGGCTGTGCCATCGGCGTTGCGCACCTCGAACACGCGTGCCCCGGGGTGATAGGCCACCAGGTCGCGCCGTTCGCTGAAGGTGACGCCGTAGAGGCGGGTGGCGGCGAAGAAGACGCCGTCCTGCAGCACCCGCTCGGCCTCGAACCATGGACGGAGCGCGCTCGTGTCGATGTCGTATCGTGCGGTGCGCACCTTCTCGGTGTAGAACGCCCAGTCGTGGGCCTCGACCGGGAAGGGGGCGCTCTCGGTCTCGTCGACGATCGTCTGCAGGGCTTCCCGCTCGGCACGGGCGTTGCGCGCGGCCGGGGCGGCGAGTTCGCGCAGCATGCGCTCGACCGCGTCAGGGGTCCCTGCCGTCTCATCGGCCGTGACGTATGCCGCGTGCGATGCGTAGCCGAGCAGTTCCGCACGCTCGGCGCGGAGCCGAACGATCTCGCGCAGCACCGGGCGATTGTCGTTCGCGTTGTCCCGTGATGCGCGGGCGCGGGACGCCTCCATGATGCGTCGCCGCGCCTCACGATCACGCAGCTGCGCGAGATACGGGTGCCCTGTGAACAGAGGCAGCGAGATCAGGAACCTGCCGTCGAGACCGCGCTCCTCGGCGGATCGGGCGGCGGCGGAGAGCTCTCCGGTGCTGAGCCCTGCGAGATCCTCGGCGGAGTCGAAGACGACAGCCAGGTCGTTGGTGTCGTTCAACAGATTGCGTTCGAAGGTGTTGTTGAGCGTCGAGAGCTGCTGATTGAGCAGCGTGAGGCGCTCCTTCGCGGCGTCATCGAGGGCCGCGCCCGCGTGCGTCATCTCACGGTGGTGGCGTTCGACGAGATATCTCTGCTCGTCGTCGAGGTCGAGATCGGCGAGCTGCGCGTGCACCTGCTGCACGCGCCAGTACAGGGCGGCGTCGAGGGTGATCGCATCCTGATGGGCCGCCATCAGGGGAGCGAGGTGCTCGTCGATCTCCTGGATCTCGGGTGTCGCATCGGCCGAGGTCACCGTGTAGAACGCGTGGGCGACTCGGTCGAGCAGCTCGCCGGAGCGCTCGAGCGCGTCGATCGTGTTCTCGAAGGTGGGCATCGAGCGCACCATCGTGATCCGCGAGATCTCGCGGAGGTGCTCATCGAATGCGGCCTGGAACGCGGGAAGGTAGTGCTCGGGCCTGATCGCGGCGAAGTCGGGAAGACCGTAGGGGAGCGTGGACGGCTGGAGCAGCGGGTTCGAGGCGTCGGTCATCCTCTGAGCCTAGCCATCACCCGCTGAAGGGCCTCGACGACCAGGCGGACCGACTGCCTTCTCAGATTCTCGGGCCGGGCGAGCACGTCGATCATCCGGTGGGTGCTGACCCCTCGCAGCGGAAGCCGGACGATGTCGCGATCGTCGACGGTGCGAGTCGTGTAGCGCGGCAGCATCCCCAGAACCCCGCCGGCGGCGACGACAGCGGCCACCGCCCCGTAGTCGTTGATCCGGTGACGGATCTCGACCGGCCGGCCTGCGACCGCCGAGACCGCGCGCAGCACGTCGTCGGGGGAGTATCCGACGCGGCTCGTGACCCAGGGGCTGTCGACCACGTCGAAGGATGTCACCTGGCCACGCGCGGCGAGGGGATGGGATGCCGAGACGGCCACGTCGAGCGGCTCCCGCACGAGCGCCAGGCTGCGGACGGCGTCGGTGGGCCAGGGAGGAGAGTGCTCCATGCGGTGCGCGAGCACGAGGTCGTAGCGGGCGGTGAGAGCCGGGAAGTCGCTCTGCGCCACGTCCTCGTCGGTGAGCTGCACGGTCGGCGGCGCATCCGCTGCGTCGAGTTCCCGGATCAGTGATCCGAAGAGAGCCTGTCCCACGCTGTGGAATCCGCTGATCGTGACGACGCCCGAGCTGTCGCCTTCGAAGTCATCGAGCGCGCTTCGTGCGGCGGCCATCGCATCGATCGCCTCTGCGCCGGCAGTCGCGAGCACCTCGCCTGCGGCGGTCAGCGTCAGGCGGCGCCCGTCTCTGCGCGTGAGCGGCGTGTGAAAGCTCCGCTGCAGGGCCGTGAGATGCTGCGACACGGCTGAGGGGGTGACGCGCAGGTTATCGGCGACTGCGGCGACACTGCCCAGCGCCCCGAGCTCTCTGAGGATCTGCAGCTGATGGAGTTCCATGTTCACAGATTAGCGATCACTACATCATCTATGCAGAAGTTCGAGATTGCTCTACATCGTCGAGCGCGATGAGATCGAGGTATGAAGGCACTGTTCAAAGCGGAACGCGCCGCCGGTCTCGAGCTCGTGGAGCGTCCGGAGCCCACGGCCGCGGCAGACGAGGTCGTGATCCGCGTGCTGCGCACGGGGATCTGCGGCACCGACCTCCACATCCGGCGCTGGGACGACTGGGCCGCGTCCGCGATCGACGCTCCGCTGATCCCGGGACACGAGTTCTACGGCGAGGTCGTCGAAGTCGGCCCGCTCGTGCATGACATCGCGGTGGGCGACCGCGTATCCGGCGAGGGGCACATCGTCTGCGGCACGTGCCGCAACTGCCGGGCAGGACGCCGACAGATGTGCATTCGCACGATCGGCCTCGGGTTGCAGCGAGACGGCGCGTTCGCCGAGTTCCTCGCCCTGCCGGCGACGAACGTCTGGGTGCATCACGCCGACGTCGCACCGGAACTCGGAGCGATCTTCGATCCGCTCGGCAATGCCGTGCACACGGCGCTCACCTTCCCGCTCGTCGGCGAGGACGTGCTCGTGACGGGATGCGGGCCGATCGGCCTGATGGCGATCGCGGTCGCCCGGCATGCCGGAGCGCGCTTCATCGCGGCCACGGACGTGAGTGCTCCCCGTCTCGAGATGGCACGTCTGATGGGCGCCGACGAGGTCGTCGACGTGTCGGTCCGCGACATCCGCGATGCCCAGCACTGCCTCGGACTTCGCGAGGGGTTCGACATCGGGTTCGAGATGAGCGGCGCAGCATCGGCGTTGCCCGCCATGATCGACAACATGAACCACGGCGGCCGGATCGCGATGCTCGGGCTGCCCAGCACCAAATTCGACATCGACTGGGGCAAGCTCGTCACCCACATGCTCACGATCAAGGGCATCTACGGCCGCGAGATGTTCGAGACGTGGAACGCGATGGGGGCGATGCTGCAGACGAGCGCGACCCTGCGCGACTCGATCGGACGGGTGATCGCCGACGTGATCCCCGCCAGGGATTGGGAACAGGGTTTCGCGGCGGCGGAATCCGCGGGAACGGGAAAGATCATCCTCGATTGGACGGAGCTGTGATGTACGGGACATTCCAGAAGCATGTGACGGACGAACTCGACGGCATCGAGGCTGCGGGGCTCACGAAGCACGAGCGCGGCATCCGCGGACCGCAGAGCGCCGAGATCACGGCCGACGGTGCGGAGGTGCTCAACTTCTGCGCCAACAACTATCTCGGGCTCGCGGACGATCCGCGGATCCTCGAATCTGCGACGACGGCGCTGCAGGAGTGGGGCTACGGGCTCGCGAGCGTCCGCTTCATCTGCGGCACCCAGGAGCAGCATCTGGAGCTGGAGCGACGACTTGCAGGGTTCCTGGGAACGGATGATGCGATCCTGTACTCCTCGTGCTTCGATGCGAACGGGGGAGTGTTCGAGACGCTGTTCGGTGCCGAGGACGCGATCATCTCGGACGAGCTGAATCATGCGTCGATCATCGACGGGATCCGGCTCTCCAAGGCTCGTCGACTGCGGTATCGAAACCGAGACATGGCGGATCTCGAAGTGCAGCTGCAGGCGGCATCCGATGCCCGCTTCCGGGTGGTCGTCACGGACGGCGTCTTCTCGATGGACGGCTACATCGCACCCCTCGCCGAGATCTGCGACCTGGCGGAACGCTACGGCGCCCTCGTGTTCGTCGACGACTCGCACGCCGTCGGGTTCGTGGGGGAGAACGGCCGGGGCACGCCCGAGTTCTGCGGCGTCGCGGACAGGGTCGACATCTACACAGGCACGTTCGGAAAGGCGCTCGGTGGAGCGTCCGGTGGCTACGTCGCCTCGCACGCCGACATCGTCGCGCTGCTTCGTCAGCGCTCCCGCCCCTATCTGTTCTCGAACACGCTCGCGCCGGCGATCGTGGCAGGCACCTTGACCGCTCTCGACCTGGTCGAGGGCTCTGCCGATCTCCGCGCGCGCCTGCGCGACAACGCTTCGCTGTTCCGCGAGCGGATGACGGCAGAGGGCTTCGACCTGCTGCCGGGGGAGCATCCGATCGTTCCGGTGATGTTCGGCGACGCGGCTCTCACGGCGCGAATCGCGACGGAGATGCAGGCACAGGGCATCTACGTGACCGCGTTCAGCTTTCCCGTCGTCCCCCGTGGACTGGCGCGGATCCGGGTGCAGCTGTCGGCGGCGCATACACCCGACCAGATCGAGACGTGCGTGGCTGCCTTCGTCGCCGCGAGAGACCTCGTGCGCTGACGAAGCGCGCAAAGAGTTGTTTGCAAAGAAATACTTGCAAACAACTCTTTGCAAGAGTATCTTTGCACGCATGGCAGACGAAGAGCAGTTGCGACGACTCGACTCAGGAGCGCTCAAGGCCCTGGCGCACCCGCTGCGCGTGCGGATCTTCGATCTGCTCAGTGCGCACGGGCCGCAGACGGCGAGTTCTCTCGCCTCGATGCTGGGGGAGACCTCCGGGTCCACCAGCTACCACCTGCGCACGCTCTCGGCCCACGATCTGATCCACGAGGTCGAGGGGCGGGGCACCGCACGCGAACGCTGGTGGGAGCTGCCCGAGGGGCGCATCGACATCCCCGGTCCGAGCCAGAGCATGTCGCCCGCCAACAGGGCAGCGGCGCAGATCGTGTCGTCGGAGTTCTTCCGCCTCCGGCACGAGACTCTGATGTCGTACGTCAACCGCCCCGATACCGAGGTGCCGGAGGGCTGGAAGGACGCGGGCCTGATCGCCACGACCCTTCTCGAGATGACGCCGTCGCAGATGGAGGATCTCAAGGGCGAGCTCATGGGCGTCATCGACGGCGCGGTCGCGCGATATCGCGGCCAGACCGGCCCAGACGTGCGTCGCGTGTCGATGCGCACCGAGCTGTTCGACCTGCCGGCGACCGGGCCGGTGCTCGCCGACGCCGCGGGGACGAACCGGGAGGAATCATGACCAGCGCGACCATCCGTCTCGTCACCCCGACTCAGATCGAGCGCCGGATTCTCGGGCTCGCCGGTCTCCTCACAGGCTTCGTCGAGCGGCGCATCACTCGTCGCGCCGAGAGGCGGGTCCTCGCTCTCGACCTCCTGCGAGAGCAGCAGACCAGACGACACGATCCCCGCGCGGTCGACCACATGCTCGCGCAGCTCGGGCTTCCTCGGCGGTGAGACGACCGGGAGCACGACGAAGCCCCCTGCCGCAGATGCGGACAGGGGGCGTGTCGTCATCAAAGTCGGATCAGTCCTCGAACGCACGGGCGATCACGTCGCCTGAGGCGGTCTGGACGACCTCCCAGCCTGCATCGAGTTCGGCGATCGCGCGACCCTCGAGCCAGGTGAGCGTCCAGTGCCCGGTGAGGCCGCGCGATTCGACCTCGGAGATCGCCGGCCGGAGCGCGGCGGGAACGGATGCCGGTGGCTCGGACCCGGCGGCCCACCGTGTGCCCAGCTGCATCAGGCCTCCTCGACCGGCGCGAGCTCGATCGCGGTGACCGCGAAGTCGTCGGCCTCGGTGAACTCGAGGTCGGCGATGCGCCCCACGGCCCGCAGATCGTCGGCTGCCGCGCGGAGCGCCTCGAGCTTGGCGGCAGGGGCGGCGATCGCTGCACGAGACACCGGGGTCTTCTGCGATGCCTTCGCCTCGGTCTTGGCGCGGCGGATGCCGATCAGGGCCTCGCTCGCCGCCGACAGCACGGCCGTATCGCCCTCGATGCCGAGCGGTTCGGGCCAGGGTGCCGTGTGCACCGAGCCCTCCTCGAACCATGACCAGACCTCTTCGGTCGCGAACGAGATGATCGGCGCGAGCAGGCGCAGCAGGGTCGACAGGGCCAGGCGCAGCGCGAGAGCGGCGGATGCCTGACCCACGTCGTTCTGGTTGTACGCGCGCTCCTTGACGAGCTCGAGGTAGTCGTCGCAGAACGTCCAGAAGAACGCCTCGGTGACTTCGAGCGCCTTGGCCTGGTCGTAGTTCTCGAAGGCCCTGGTGGCCTCCGCGATCACTGCGTCGAGCCCCGTGAGCATCGAGGCGTCGAGGGCATGGGTGACCTGTGCGCCGTCCGGCACGGGGAACGACAGCACGAACTTCGCGGCGTTCAGCACCTTGATCGCCAGGCGGCGACCGATCTTCACCTGCGTCGGGTTCTGCGGGTCGAACGCGGCATCCATGCCCAGGCGGCTCGAGGCGGCCCAGTAGCGCACCGCATCCGATCCGTGGGTCTCGAGGATGTCCGCCGGGGTCACGACGTTGCCCTTCGACTTCGACATCTTCTTGCGGTCGGGGTCGACGATGAAGCCCGAGATCGCGGCATTGCGCCACGGCGAGCGGCCGTCTTCGAGAGTCGAACGCAGCATGGTCGAGAAGAGCCACGTGCGGATGATGTCCTGACCCTGCGGACGCAGGTCGAACGGGGCGGTGAGCTGCCACAGCTGCTCATCGCGCTGCCATCCGCCGGCGAGCTGCGGGGTCAGGGACGACGTGGCCCAGGTGTCGAGGATGTCGGCCTCGGCCACGAATCCGCCGGGCACTCCACGCTGATCCTCGGTGAAGCCCGCGGGGACGTCGGTGGTCGGGTCGATCGGCAGGGACGCGTGATCCGGCGCGAGCACGCGGTCGTAGTCGCGGTCGCCGTTCTCATCGAGTCCGTACCAGAGCGGGATCGGCACGCCGAAGAAACGCTGGCGCGACACGAGCCAGTCGCCGGTCAGGCCGCCGACCCAGTTCTCGTAGCGCACGCGCATGAACTCCGGATGCCAGGCGAGCTCGGTGCCGTGCGCGAGCAGCTCGTCACGGAGCTTCGCATCGCGGGCGCCGTTGCGGATGTACCACTGCCGCGTCGAGACGATCTCGAGCGGACGGTCGCCCTTCTCGAAGAACTTCACCGCGTGGTTGAAGGGCTTGCCGACCGCAGTCATGTCGCCGGTCTGCTGCAGCTTCTCGACGATCGCCTTGCGGGCCGAGAACACGGTCTTGCCGGCGAGCTCTGCGGTGTACCAGTCCATGGCCTCGGGGCTCGCCACGATCGACGGGGCGGTGGGCAGGAAGCGCCCGTCCAGACCGATGGTCGTCATGTTCGGCAGATCGCCGCCGGTGGTGGTGCGCAGCTCGCGCCACCAGATGATGTCTGTCACGTCGCCGAAGGTGCAGACCATGGCCGCACCCGTGCCCTTGTCGGGCTGCGCGAGGTGGTGTCCGTGGATCTCGATCTCGGCACCGAAGAAGGGCGTCCGCACCTTCGTGCCGATCAGGTGCTTGTGCGGCCCCTCGGGGTGCGTCACGATCGCGACACAGGCGGGGAGCAGCTCCGGACGGGTGGTCTCGATCGTGATCGAGCCCGAACCGTCGGCGAACGGGAAATCGATGGTGTGGTACGCGGCCTGCTGGTCGCGGTCCTCGAGCTCCGCCTGGGCGATGGCCGAGCGGAAGTCGATGTCCCACAGGGTCGGCGCGAGGGACTGGTAGGCCTCTCCCCGCTCGAGGTTGCGCAGGAATGCGAGCTGGCTCTGACGGATCGTGTCGTCGGAGATCGTGCGGTACGTCTGAGTCCAGTCGACGCTGAGGCCGAGCTGGCGGAACAGAGCCTCGAACTGCTTCTCGTCCTCGATGGTCAGGCGCTCGCACAGCTCGATGAAGTTGCGGCGGCTGATCGGCACCTGGTCGGCCGCGCGGCTGGACTTGTTGTCTCCACCCTCGAACGGCGGGGTGAAGTCGGTCTGGTACGGGAGGGTCGGGTCGCACCGCACTCCGTAGTAGTTCTGCACGCGTCGTTCGGTGGGCAGGCCGTTGTCGTCCCACCCCATCGGGTAGAAGACGTTCTTGCCGCGCATGCGCTCGAAGCGCGCCTTGACGTCGGTGTGCGTGTACGAGAACACGTGGCCGATGTGCAGACTGCCGGACGCTGTGGGAGGGGGAGTGTCGATCGAGTACACGCCCTCACGGCCGGACTGTGCGGCGCGGAGTCGGTCGAACAGGTAGGTGCCCTGCTCGGACCACGACTCACCCCACTTCGCTTCGAGGCCTTCGAGTACGGGCTTGTCGGGAATCACGGACATGGAGGTCTCCTCGAGCGATGTATGCGGCACTGTGTGAGCGTGCCTGAGTGTGGGTTGTGCCCCACAGTCTAATCGCCCCGAACAGGCGGGGAGTCCCTCACTCGCCCCAGACGGCCTCGACGATCGCCGCCGCCTGGTCGTTCGTGACCGCCAGGTCGCCGTAGCTGGCCGCTCGCGTCTCGAGGTCCGGACTGATCTGCTCCACCACCTCTTTCACATCGATGGGTTCGCCATCGACATCGTTCACGGAGAGCTTGATCTGATCGCTCGGCACATCGTTGTTCTGGAGCACGATCGTGAGTATCCCGGCGAGATCATCGGCCGAGAGCTCGCCGTGGTCGAGATCCACCCCGACGATGAGGTTGAAGGTGAAACCGTCGATTCCTTTCGCCGCGAACGAGTCGGTCACGCCGATGTCGGATTCGGCCAGGGCAGCGGGAATCGTCTCGGCGAAGTCTCCGTCGGAGAGCTCTTTCGTGATCGCTCCGCACCCGCTCAGCGCGACCATGGCGGCGCCGAAGGCGAGGATCGCGACTCCGCGGACGAGCCGGGTGACGCCGGTGGTGCTCATGTCAGCGTTCCACTCCTTGATAGACCTGGTGATCGACGACCGTACCACCGAGCCCGGCCAGATCCCATGGATCGGTGCCGTCGTTGGCCGCGTGGTAGCCACTTTCCCACTCGCTCACGGAGAGCGCGTACTCCTCGTTGTTGTGCGCACCGAAGCCGTGCAGCCCGTCCGGGTCCGGGAGCGTGATCTGGTGGATGTTCGGCGGCAGGACGGTCACCGGCGTGTTCGGGATGTCGAACGGGGCCTGGCCCGGCAGTCCTGGCACGCCGACGAGGCTCCCATCCAGCATCGGCACGACGTCCGTGGCGTGCTGGAACGCGTAGACCGGCACGTTCGGCGGCACATGGAAGTTGTCGACGGGGGAGCCGTTGGTCACGACCCCGATCGGGTTGTACGGGAAGGACGAGTCCGCGGCGAGGTTCGCCGCCATGATTCCGCCCTGACTGAAGCCGGTCAGCACGACGTCGGATCCCGCGGGGATCCCCGCCTGCTGCATCGCATCCAGCACCGCGCGCTCGTACTGAGTGCGGAAGAGGGGATTGTCGAGCATCAGCGCGAGGTTGTTGTCTCGGTCGTTCATCGCGCCGCTCGAGGGGCCGAACTCCCAGGCCTGTGTCGACGGGAGCGACACGACCCAGTGCGTCGAGCCATCGGGACCGACGACCTCTTTGATGTCGATCGCTGTGGAGCTCTCGCCGCCCATCGAGTCGGTCGTGCCGTTCGCCGACACGAGATCCGACAGTGAATCGATCGAGGTGACCTCATGGGCCTTGTTCCATGCGAGGAGTTGCTCCTCGTTCAACGTCGCCGGATCGATCTCGTTCACATGCGCGTCATCGGTCAGGAAGTCGTGCAGGACGTTGCCGAACACGAGCCCGAGCGGTCCGCCGGTGAGTGCTCCGACCAGAGGCAGCATGTCGACGAGCAGGTCGCGGAGCGTGGCCAGTGCGTCTCCGATGAGAGGAACCAGCTTGTACAGCAGCTGAGCGAGCGAGACGACGGCGCCCGTGAGGCTCTTGACCAGAGCGCCCGCAGAGGTGATGAAGTCGGCGGCAGACGACGCGAAGCGCTTGATGTCGTCGATCTTCTTCAGCGGGTTGAGGCTGAAGCTGAAGAGGTCGTCGGCGAACCGGCTGAGACTCCCGAGGAAGTCGCAGATCAGGACTCTGGTCGACTCGATGATCTGGCTGACCAGGCGCACGGCGCTCGCGGTGGCCCCTGTCCACTGCGCGGCGTCCTCGGCGACGGACAGCAGGTCGCCGTAGCGGGCGCGGAGCGCGCGGACGGTCCGTCCGTCCAGGTCCGCGAGCTTCGGCTCGGCGTCTCGCAGGGTCTCGACGACTCGGCGGAGGGACTTCTCGGCATCCTCCCATCGCGAGGCGAATCCGCCGACCGTCCCCGGGTCTCCGAGGAGGTCGTCGAACCACTCGCGCAGTGGGGCGATGTACTGCATCAGCATCCCTGCGAAGCCCGGGATGCTCGCGCAGTCCGCCTGCGATGCACTGGGCCCGGGCGCCCCGGCTGCCCAGGATCCGGAGCGCACCTGGCTGCTGACGCCGGCGATCGCGCTCACAGCTCGCCCTCGATCGTGCCGAACGCCTTCACGGCCCCGTCCTCGATCTCGCCGAACGCATCGACGATGCCCTTGAGCCCCGTGCCGGTGGCGTCGGCGAGCGCGGTGGCCGCCGTGAGCGTGGACTCCGATGCATCGGCGAGCGCGTCGATGGCGGGGCCGAGCAGCGGCCCGCACATCGCTCCGAAGGCCGACTGCCCGACGCCTCCCGCCGCTGTCTTCGCTGCGGCGCCGAGGAGCTCGGCGGCGGTGGTGAGTGATTTCACGTGTGCGCGAAGCTCATCTTCGTCGATGATGATCTGCTGATTGGCTGCGGTCATCGTGATCGGTTCCCCCCGATTGTGTGTCTGGTGTGATCCGGCGTCAGCTGCCGCCGAGGACGCGCTGGCCGGCCAGATCCGCGTCCGAGTACTGAGTCGCGAGCTCTCC
>Ga0308166_1003880_pt1 | contig 12334 bp, 6 predicted proteins | sample PhyCR2_2_FD_202137 | JGI IMG/M metagenome (GOLD analysis project Ga0308166, IMG submission 202137) | Phyllosphere microbial communities from UC Gill Tract Community Farm, Albany, California, United States - DLSLCC.R2 | ecosystem: Host-associated > Plants > Phyllosphere > Unclassified | place... | reverse complement strand
GAAATCGGCCTCGGCCAGCGCGCGCACCGCGTCCGGCACCTGTGCCTGTTCGGGTGCGCTCATCGCTTAGGCCGCCAGGCGCTCTGGGCTCGAGCCTTCCGACAGCGCCCAGACGTCCAGCATCGCCTGTTCGAGGTCGGTCACCGGCGCATAGCCGCTCAGGCCCATGCTACTGGTGACGGCATCGACCGCCGCCAGCGCATCGCCGCTGCCGGCACGCTCGATCACCTGCAGCAGCAGGCGCTGCTGGGTGCGGCGCAGTGCCTGCATCGCGTAGTTGCGCAGCTGTTCCTGCGGCTTGCTGGTGGCCGGCAGCTTCAGGCCGCGCTCCAGCGTGTCGATGCCGGCGCGCTCGCGCAGCGCCATGCCGACCTGCAGGAACTGGGCCAGCGACATGCCCGCCGGGCGCTGCACCGACACCGCGGCGAACAGGAAGGTGGCCAGCGACTCGATGGTCTCGACCGCCTTCCAGGCACCGACGAAGTTCTTGCTCAGGCCGGCGTGGCCATCGGCTTCCGACTTGGCCGGCATCAGCTGGCGCAACTGGTCGCCGTTGCTGAACAGGGCCGACAGCTCCTGCATGCCATCGGCGCCCTGCGGCAGCGACAGCACGCCTTCGATCACGGCGCGCAGCAGTGCACGGGTGCGGGCGTCGACCGCGATCGACACGTCACGCGGCACGTTCAGCGCGTCGGCATCGAGCGCGTCGAAGATCGGCGCCAGCTGCAGCGCCGACCAGCCGCGGCCCCAGGCCTTGACCACGTCGGCTTCGTCGACACGGTGCTCGGCGGCCAGGTCGCGGATCATCAGCGGACCGCAGCGGTTGACCGCCTCGTTGGCCAGCACGGTCGCCAGGATGGCGTTGGCCAGCGGGTGGTCGAGCGGATCGCGGGTGGCGACCAGCTGGGCCGGGAAGTAAGGACGCAGCACGCTGTCGGCCCATGGCTCCTCGGTCAGCGGCAGCGCGGCCAGGATGCGCTTGAAGCGGTTCTTGACGTTGGCGACGACGACCGCCAGTTCCGGCGCGGTCAAGCCCATGCCCAGGGCCTTGCGGCGCTGCAGTTCAACGTCCGTCGGCAGCTGTTCCAGCTCGCGCGAGACGGCGCCTTCGCTTTCCAGGCTGCTGATCAGCGCGGCGTAGGCATCGACCGTCGAGGCGTTCGACTGGGCCTGCACTTCGCGCGTCAGCAGGTGGGTCTGCTGCGAGTTGTCGCGCAGGACCAGCTTCTCGACGTCGCCGGTCATCTCGTTCAGGATGCGGTTACGATCGGCTTCGGGCAGCTTGCCGAGGTTGACTTCGGTGTCGAGCCAGATCTTGATGTTGACTTCGTGGTCCGAGCAATCCACGCCGGCCGAGTTGTCGATCGCATCGGTGAAGATGCGGCCGCCGTTCAAGGCGAACTCGATACGGCCGGCCTGGGTCGCGCCCAGGTTGCCGCCTTCGGCCACGACCTTGCAGCGCAGTTCGTTGCCGCTGACGCGGATGCGGTCGTTGGCGCGGTCCTTCACCTGCGCGTGGGTCTCGGTCGAGGCCTTGATGTAGGTGCCGATGCCGCCGTTGTAGAACAGGTCCACGGGGGCCAGCAGGATGCGGTGCATCAGCTCTTCCGGCGCCAGCGCCGTTTCCTGGATGTCGAGGGCGGCGCGCACTTCAGGCGAGAGCTCGATCGAACGGGCCGAGCGCGGGAACACGCCGCCGCCCTGCGAGATCAGGCTCTTGTCGTAGTCGTCCCACGACGAGCGCGGCAGCGCGAACATGCGCTGGCGTTCCTTGAACGAGACTTCGACGTCCGGGGTCGGATCGAGGAAGATGTGGCGATGGTCGAACGCGGCCAGCACTTTCAACTGGCGCGACAGCAGCACGCCGTTGCCGAACACGTCGCCCGACATGTCGCCCACGCCGACCATGGTGATCGGGGTCGTGCTCATGTCGTGGCCCAGTTCGTAGAAGTGGCGCTTGACGGCTTCGAACGCGCCCTTGGCGGTGATGCCCATCTTCTTGTGGTCGTAGCCGTTCGAGCCGCCCGAGGCAAAGGCGTCGCCCAGCCAGAAGCCGCGCTGCACGGCGATGCCGTTGGCGATGTCGGAGAAGGTCGCGGTGCCCTTGTCGGCGGCCACCACCAGGTAAGGATCGTCCTGGTCGTAGCGCACGGTGTTCTGCGGCGGCACGATGGCGCCGCGCTCGCGGTTGTCGGTCACTTCCAGCAGGCTGGAGATGAACAGGCGGTAGACGGCTTCGCCCTCGGCCGCCACCACTTCACGCGCGGCGTCCTTCGGCATCTGCTTGCACACAAAACCGCCCTTCGAGCCGGCCGGCACGATGACGGCGTTCTTGACCATCTGCGCCTTGACCAGGCCCAGCACTTCGGTGCGGTAGTCTTCCATGCGGTCCGACCAGCGCAGGCCGCCGCGGGCGACCGGGCCGCCGCGCAGGTGCACGCCTTCGAAGCGGCGCGAGAACACGTAGATCTCGCGGTAAGGACGCGGCTCCGGCGCCAGCGCCAGGTTGCTGGTGTCGAACTTGAAGATGATCTTCTCGCCGCTGTTCTGGAAGTAGTTGGTGCGCACGGTGGCCAGGGCCAGGTCGACCAGGGCCGCCATGATTTCCTCGGTGTCGGCGTGGTTCACGCTCGACAGGCCGGCCTTCAGGGAAGACAGCTTGGCGGTGCCGGCTTCATGCTCGGACTGCGACAGCTTCGGATCGAAGCGCTGCACGAAGCCGGTGACGAATTCCTTGACCAGGGCAGGCTGCATGCGCAGGGTCTCGGCCATGTAGCGCACCGAGAACTTCGAGCCCAGCTGGCGCCAGTAGCTGATGTAGCCACGCACCAGCTGCACTTCGCGCATCGACAAACCGCCTTCGATGGTCAGGCCGTTCATGCGGCCGTCTTCGGCTTCGTCGTTGAACAGCGCGGTGAACAGTTCCTCGGCCACGCTGGCGATGCCGGCTTTCACCAGCTTGTTGCCGCTCTCGTCGTCGACGGCCAGGGCGGTCACGTGGTGGCGCACGCCGTCGGCGGTGGTGATGGACCAGGTCTGTTCGCGGTCGACGGCGATGCCGGCGTTCTGCAGCGCCGGCAGGATGCGCGACAGCGACGGCACGTTCTCGCCCGAGTACAGGCGGATCGAGGCGTCGCGCGCGGCATTGCCTTCACCGCTGCCCGGCTCGATGCGCACGGCCACGCGCTCGTGCTGGCCGATGCTCAGCATGGCCTGCAGGTCGCGGAAGGCGACGTCCGGCGCGGTGGCCGTGACGAACGACACCGGCAAGTTGGCGCCGAGCTTGCGCAGGCTGCTGCGCTGGCCGTGGTCTTCCACGCCGCTGGCCATGGCGGCGAAGCGGTCGTGCCAGCCGTCCAGCACCGCCAGCAGCGGCTGCTGGATGTCGGTTTCCAGGTCGAGCGGGTTGCGCGCGGCGTGAGCGATCAGGTAGACGCGGGCCAGCGGGCCGTCGGCCACCAGGGTCTGCACGCGCACGTCATGCGCGCCCGAGCTGTCCTTCAGGGCTTGCGCCAGGGCGGCGCCGACGGCGGCGCTGTAGCGCTCGCGCGGCAGGTAGACCAGGGCGTTCAGGTGGCGGCCGTACACGTCGCGGCGCGCGAATACTTTCGGGCGCGGCTGCTTGTACAGCGAGACGACCGAGCTGCACACCTGCGCCAGCCATTCCGGATCGGCTTCCAGCGCTTCGGTGCGCGGCAGCGATTCCAGGATTTCCAGGAACTTCTCGGCGCGGAAGCCTTCCTGGCGCACGCCGGCCAGGCTCAGGACCTTGGCCACGCGGCCGCGCGCGAACGGCAGGCGCGCCAGCGGGGTCGAGGTGGCGGCGCGGGTGAACAGGCCGACGAAGCAGTGCTCGCCGAGGATGTTGCCTTGCGCATCGGTGTTGCGCACGCCGATGAAGTCCAGCGGCTGGTCGCGGTGCAGGGTGCCTTCGACGTCGGCTTTCACGATCGACAGGGTCTCGGCGCGGCTTGATAAGGTGGCCAGTTCGCCCGGGATGTTGGCCAGGCAGGTGCCGTAGACCGGGTGCGCGGTGTCCTTCAGGACGCCGATGCGGCTCGGAATGTCGCGTACCAGCTGCGGTTGGCCGGGCTGCACTTCGTAGTAGGCGTAGCCGAAGGGCTCGAAGCCTTCGTTCTTGGCCCACTCGAGGAAGGCGGCCACTTCCTGGCCGGCCGGGGTGCCGTGGGCGCTGGCCGCGGCGGCCACTTCGGTCATGCGGTCGCCCATGGCCACCGCATCGCGGTGCACGACGGCGGCGTCGTTGGCGACCATGCGGATGCGCGCGGTCAGCTTGTCGAGTTCTTCGAAGGCGAGTTCGTCGTTCAGCAGGACCAGGACATAGGATTCAAGCGGAGAGCCGGCGGCGCCGACACCGGCGACCATGCCCGAGGCATCGCGCTGCACCGGCAGCACGGCGTTCATGACGCCGGCGGCCAGGATGCGCTCCTTGCGCAGGGCCATGACGAAGGAATCGACCAGGTAGGGCATGTCGTCGTTGACGATCAACAGGGCCGTGGCATTGCCGCCCTTGGTGTCGTTGTAGCGCAGTTGCGCGATCTGGCAACCCTGGGTGCGCTGCGCGGCCTGCATGAAGCCGTCCCACAGGACGGGCGCCAGGGCTTGCGGCGCGGTGCCGGCCAGGTCTTCCTCGTCGAGCGAGCGGATCCAGGCGGTAATCAGGGCCGTCACCGGCTCGCTGGCGCCGGCTGCCGGCTGGTTGGTCACCAGGGCCAGGGTCTGGGTGCGCAGATCTTGCGTCATGTCGTTCATTGTGCTTCTCCAAGCTTGATGTTGTCGCCTGTGCGCGCTACGGCTTGTGGCTTCGCGTGCACCGGCGTTTGGTGGATGGGGTTGTCCCGTCCAGGTCCTTGGCTTCCTTGTCCTGGAAGCGTGTAACTCGTTGGTCATTCGATGCCGGCGCGGTGGGCGCCTGGCGTCGGTTCTTTGCTGCTGTTGTTGCTGTTCTGCTGTCGTACCGCGTGGGCTCGAGAGCCCACCCTACGTTTGCGGCGCTACGCGACGCGTTATCCATGCTCTGCTGCCGTACCGCGTGGACTCGGGAGTCCACCCTACGGTGTGCCGCTTTTGTAGGGTGGGCACCTGTGCCCACGCGGTCTCACCGGCTGATCATCCAAACAATCATCCGAAATCGTACAACCCGGGCAAGCCGAGGATGCGCTCCAGTGCTTCCAAGGCCGCCTGGCACTCGATCGCCAACTGCGGATCCATCAAATCCTTCGGCTCCACGCGATCCCGGTAATGCTGCTCGACCCACTCGACCAATTGCCCATACAGCGCCTCGGTCATGATCACGCCGCCGTGCATGGCGGCCGCCTGCTCGTCGGTCAGCGCCACGCGCAAACGCAGGCAGGCGGGGCCGCCGCCGTTGCGCATGCTCTGGCGCAGGTCGAATTCGATCAGTTCGTCGATCGGCCCGCCGCCCGCCACCAGCCCGGACAGATAGCGCGCCACGGCGTCGTTCTCGCGGCACTCGTGCGGCACCACCAGCGCCATCTTGCCGTCCGGCTTGGACAGCAGCTGGCTGTTGAACAGGTAGCTCGCCACCGCGTCCGCCACCGGCACCATGCCGGTGTCCACGCGCACCGGCATGAACTCGGCGCCGACGCCGGCCACCGAACGGCGCAGCGCGTCGATCGTCGCCGCTTCGTCGGCAAACGCCTGCTCATGGTAGAACAGCACGTTGCCGTTACCGACCGCGATCACGTCGTTGTGGAACACGCCCTGGTCGATCACGTCCGGATTCTGCGAGGCGAACACGGTGCGCGCCGGGTCCAGGCCATGCAGGCGGGCCACGGCCTGCGAGGCTTCCAGGGTCTGGCGTGCCGGGTATTTTTTCGGGCTCGGCGCCGACGGGTCGAACTCGACGCGGCCGTAGACGAAGAACTCCACGCCCGGCGCGCCATGGTCGGCGGCAAAGCGGGTATGGTTGGCCGCGCCCTCGTCGCCGAATGCCGGCGTGGCCGGCAGCGTGTCGTGCACCACGAAGTGGTCGTGGTTGGCGAAGATGTGGCGCAGCGTGCGCGTGGCCTGCACGTGCTCTTCCGAGCGGTGCAGCTTGTTGTTCAGGTTGGCGGCGGTGAAGTGCACGCGGCCGTCGCGGGTGTCGCTTGATGGGCTGACGGTGGCCGCATTCGCGGTCCACATCGGCGCGGCCGACCAGGCGCAGGACAGGATCACCGGCGCGTCGCGCCAGGCTTGCGCCAGCACGTCGGCGTCGGTACCCGAGAAGCCCAGGCTGCGCAGCAGGCGGAAGTTCGGACGCGCCTGCGGCGGCATCACGGCCTGGCCGAAGCCGCGCGCGGCCAGCGCACGCATCTTGGCCAGGCCCTGCAGCGCCGCCTGGCGCGGGTTCGAGGCGCTCTTCACATTGCTGAACGAAGCGACGTTGCCGAACGAGAGACCGGCGTAGTTGTGCGACGGGCCGACCAGGCCGTCGAAGTTGTATTCGCGCGCGTTGTACATGAGAAGTTCAGTTAAAAGCTCAGACCAGGCGACAGCTTGGCCGGCATTTCCAGTTCGGAGGTTTCGATCGAAGCGACCGGATAGGCGCAGTAGTCCGCCGCATAGTAGGCGCTCGGGCGGTGGTTGCCCGATTTACCGACGCCGCCGAACGGCGCCGAGCTGGCCGCGCCCGTGGTCGGACGGTTCCAGTTGACGATGCCGGCGCGGGCGCGCACGGCGAAGCGCTTCCACAGCTCCTCGGACGGCGACAGCAGCGCCGCGGCCAGGCCGAACTCGGTGGCGTTTGCCACCTTCAGCGCGCTGTCGAAATCCTTCACGCGCACGATCTGCAGCAAGGGGCCGAACCATTCTTCGTCCGGGATGCCTTGCGCATCGGTCACGTCGACGATGCCGGCAGTGACGAAGCCGGCGTTCGGGTCGAGCTGGCGCATCTGCAGCAGTACCTTGCCGCCCTTCTGCGCCATCTCGGCCTGGGCCTGCACCAGGCGCGCGGCAACCGCGCTTGATACCACTGGCCCCATGAAGGGCTGCGGCTCGGCATTCGAGGCGCCGACCTGCAGTTTCGACGCCACTTCCACCAGGCGGTCGATGAAGGCCTGGCCCTGCTCATTGTCCTGCACGATCAGGCGGCGCGCACAGGTGCAGCGCTGGCCGGCCGAGATGAAGGCCGACATCACGGCGTGGTGCACGGCCGGGTCGATGTCTCGAGGGTTGTCACTGAGATCCCACACCACCAGCGGATTGTTGCCGCCCATTTCCAGCGCCAGCATCTTGCCCGGCTGGCCGCCGAACTGTTTATGCAGGGCGGCGCCGGTCTGGCTGCTGCCGGTGAACAGCACACCGTCGATCTGCGGCTGTGCGCCGAGCGCGATGCCGGTGTTGCGGCCACCGTTCACCAGGTTCAGCACGCCCTTCGGCAGGCCGGCCTGTTCCCACAGCTGCACGGTTTTCACCGCGGTGCGCGGCGCATATTCGCTCGGCTTGAACACCACCGTGTTCCCGGCGATCAGGGCCGGCACGATATGCCCGTTCGGCAGGTGGCCGGGGAAGTTGTAGGGACCATACACGGCGAACACGCCGTGCGGACGGTGGCGCAGCACGGCGTTGCCGTCTGCGACCTTGGCATTGGTCTCGCCGGTGCGCGCGCCGTAGGACTGGACCGAGATGTCGATCTTGTTGGCCATGGTCGCCACTTCGGTGCGTGCTTCCCACAGCGGCTTGCCGACTTCCTCGGCGATGGTCGCGGCCAGCTCTTCCGCGTTTTCCTTCAGCAGGTCGCGAAAGCGCGTGCAGATGGCGATGCGTTCTTCCAGCGGGCGCAAGGCCCAGTCCTCGAAGGCGTCGCGCGCGGCCTGCGCGGCGCGCGCCACGTCTTCTTCGTTCGACTCGTTGCTGGTCCAGGTCTGGCGGCCGGTGGACGGATCGATCGTGACCAGTTCCGCGCCGCTGCCGGCGAGCCACTCGCCGTTGATGTAGTTCGACAGATTAGCCATTGTTCTTCCTAACGTTGAGTGACAGCGTGCGCACCGTGGCGCCCGCCTCGCAATGCAGCAGCGCCAGCTCCTCGGCCGACAGCACCGCTTCCGTGCCGTCGATCGTGGTCTGGGCCAGCACCATCCGGAAATCGTGCAGCTTGGTGTTCGACACCAGCAGGCAGTCGGTTTCGCCCTCGGGCTTGCCTTCGACGGCCACGCGCAGCACGCTGTCGCGCACCGAGCGCAGGTCGGACACGCGGCCCTGCAGCACCGGGCCGGCATCGAAGATGTCGACGTAGCCGTCGTAGTGCATGCCTTCCTGCTCCAGCAGCTTGCGGGCCGGCAGGGTCGAGCGGTGCACCTGGCCGATGACTTCGCGCGCCGACTGCGGCAGGTAATCCACGTACAGCGGCTGGCGCGGCATCAGTTCGGCGATGAAGGATTTCTTGCCGATGGCCGTCAGGCCGTCGACGTGGTTGAAGTCCATCTTGAAGAAGTGGCGCCCCAGACCCTCGTAGAAGGGGCTGGTGCCGTCTTCCAGCAGGTAGCCGCGCATCTCGGCGATGATCTTCTCGGTGAACAGCTGCTGGAACTGGGCGATGAACAGGAAGCGGCTCTTCGACAGCCACTTGCCGTTGTAGCCGCCGCTGCGGTAGTCCGGCTGCAGGAACAGCGAGCACAGTTCGGTGGCGCCGGTGAGGTCGTTCGACAGGTACAGGGTTTCCATGCGCGTGAACACGTTCAGTTCGCGGCTGGAATGCACCAGGGTGCCGATGCGATAGTTATAGAACGGCTCGGTCAGGCCGACCGCGCCCTTGATGGCGCAGATGCCGGCCAGGCGGCCGTTGCTGGTGTCCTCCAGCACGAACATGTAGTCGCGCTCTTCCGGCGGAATCGTCTCGGCGAACGAGGCCACGGCGCATTCGACGCGGTCGCCGAGCATCTTGCGGTCGGGCTTGAGGGTGGTCATGCCGCTGCCGACCTGGGTGGCCAGGTCGATCAGGCCGTCGAGGTCGGAAGCGGCGATGGAACGAATGACGAGCATGGTGCCTCTCTCAGATTCTGACGCAGATGACGTTGTCGCCCGGCGCCACGCCCAGCGCCTGCTGGGCCTCGGCTGGCAGGCAGATGGCGTCGGAGGTATCGCAGGGTGGGCAAGCCACGGTGACGGCGCGGAAGCGGTCGGCGCTGGTGGCCACCGCGTAGGTGACGGTGGCGCCGTTGCCGCGCGATGCGCTCTCGACGCGGCGCTGCTGCGAGCCGCAGAACGAGCGCAGCGACAGTTTATGCGCCGCCAGGATCGGGCCGCCGTCGAAGATGTCGACATATTCGTCCGCTTCGAAGCCCTCTTCCGTGAGCAGCTTGAATGCCAGCTGGCCGCTCGGATGGATCTGGCCCATGGCCGCCTGGGCGTCGCCCGGCAGCAGCGGCACGTACACCGGGTAATGCGGCATCAGCTCGACGATCAGGGTGCGGTTGCGCGCCCCGCCGATGATGCGCTCGGCTTCCAGGAAATCCATCTTGAAGAACTTGCGGCCCAGCGCATTCCAGAACGGCGACTGGCCATCGCCATCGGTCACGCCCGGCATCGGCACGAAGAAGCGGTCGCCGAAGCGGTGCGGCGCCAGCGCCGCGTACAGCAGGCGCGCGCGCGACAGCAGCGCGGCCTCGATGCCGGCGCGCGCGCGGTCGCGCAGATTGAAACCGGCCAGCTGCGAGCAGGCGGTCAGTTCGGAACAGAGCGTCAGCGCGTGCACGCTGTGGGAGATGTTCAGGTCGCGCGAGACCTGCTGGATGACGTCGTTGCGGAAGGCGAAATAGGTGCCGTTCGAGCCGGCCGATGCATGCACGGCGGCGGTGCCGACGACTTCGCGGCTGGCCGTGTCTTCCAGCACGAACAGGTAGGACTCTTCGCTGGGAATATCGACCTGGGCCGCGAACGAGGCGATGGAGCGCTCGACGAAGGCGGTGATCGCGTCGCGCGTGCGCGGCAGCGTGTGCACTCCCGGCGTCGTGACAGCGGCCAGGCTTTCCAGCGCGCCGATATCCGACAGTTCTACCGGACGGACAACATACATGTGAACTCCCCAAAAGACCTCGGTGCGAACGAACGGAGGCCCGCGCTGCGCTGCGGGCCCTGGGTACGACTTGCTACGGCTTTTTCGCGGATCAGGCGGCGAGGAATTCGTCGGCGGCGGCGCGCATGATGCGGTCTGCCTCGGCGATCTGCTCGTCCGAGACGATCAGGGCCGGCGCCAGGCGCACGACGTCGAAGCCGGCCACCAGCAGCATCAGGCCCATCTTCTCGGCGACCTTGGTCAGGTCCTTGGCGCGGCCCTTGTAGCCTTCCGCCATCGGCAGGCCGATCAGCAGGCCCATGCCGCGCGCCTTGCCGAACAGCTGCGGGTAGTCGGCCGACAGCTTGTCGAGATTCGCGAAGATCTTGGCGCTGGCTTCCTTCACGCGCGCCAGGAAGGCCGGCTGGTTGATCGTCTCGATCACGTTCAGCGCGACGGTGGCAGCCAGCGGGTTGCCGCCGTAGGTGGTGCCGTGCGAGCCGACGTTGAAGTGCTCGGCGATGGCTTCGGTGGTCAGCATGGCGCCGATCGGGTAGCCGTTGCCGAGCGCCTTGGCGCTGGTCAGGATGTCCGGGGTGACGCCGGTGTCCATGTAGGTATACAGGGTGCCGGTGCGGCCCACGCCCGACTGCACTTCGTCGAAGATCAGCAGGGCGCCGGTCTTGTCGCACAGTTCGCGCAGGGCTTGCAGGTATTCCTTGTTGCCCGGGATGACGCCGCCCTCGCCCTGGATCGGCTCGACGATCACGGCGGCCACGTCATCGAGGATGGCGGCGCGCGCGGCGTCGATGTCGTTGTACGGGATGTGGTTGATTTCCTGCGGCAGCGGCTCGAAGCCTTCGGTGTACTTCGGCTGGCCGCCCACCGACACGGTGAACAGGGTGCGGCCGTGGAAGGACGACAGGCAGGAAATGATGCGCGACTTGTGCGGGCCGAACTTGGTGTGCGCGTACTTGCGCGCCAGCTTCAGGGCCGCTTCGTTCGCTTCCGCGCCCGAGTTGCAGAAGAAGGCGCGGTCGGCGAAGGTGGCTTCGGTCAGGGCCGAGGCCAGGCGCAGCACCGGCTCGTTGGTGTAGCCGTTGCCGAGGTGCCAGAGGGTGTTGATCTGCTTGGTCATCGCGTCGACCAGCACCGGGTTGCAATGGCCCAGGCTCGAGACGGCGATACCGGAGGTGAAGTCGAGGTAGTGCTTGCCTTCCTGGTCCCACACGTCCAGGCCCGAAGCGCGCACCGGCACCATCGCAGCCGGAGCGTAGGTCGGGACGAGGACTTCGTCGAAGGTCTGCCGAGTGACAGGCCGCGTTGTGACACCCGAATCAAGCTTTGCGTTCATGACTTTTTCCTCATCCTAAGTTCGTGACAGGCGCGCCAAGGGCCGGGCGCCGAGTCTGGTCATTATAGGAAGGCTACCAGGCAAGTTCTTGCAGAAGTGCGACGGGGATTTTCATTTTTGGCCGGACCAACAAGGTTCAAGCATCGTCCAGACACTGCACAACCACACAATTTCATGAAAAAATGTTAATTTAGTTTTTGCAACATTGAGGGCTGTTCTGCAGAAGAACAACCTGGAATTGATTATGACGCATTTTTCATCGACTTTAACTCTTCTCCTATATTGTAGCCTCAACGGCAATTAACCAAATTGAAGGTGTACGGCTTGCTTGATTGGAGACTTCGACAAAACCCATTCGATTTCGCAGCGGAGGGACTATCGTACGCAAGTTTATTAAAGTTGCTTACACAGAACCCAGAGGAAGCTAATAGAATTTATACAAAGCTTAAAAGCCCGAGAGTTCAGCAAACTCTCTTCCGTGATGCTCTACGTAAAGTGTACAACTGCAACTGGTTATGCTGCTTCAATGAAATGGGCATGGACATACCGGGAAGGAGGGTAGGGTTATTCATCACTTGCTCGCTTTCTTACGATAGTGAACGATACTGTGTGATATTCGAGCGAAATCGCACGACGCAGCTACGATCTCAAACGATATCAACGGTGACTGTGATGTTTGTTAGACATTCACATTTCGTATCGATCAATATCGTGAATGGATCGGCGATTTGCGTCACCAAATCGCGTGAATTCGAGAACAAAACGCGCGATTTCGCGGCCGGATCGCGCGAAATCGTGAGGTATCGTGATAAATCGCTCGATATCGGAGAGGTGCAGTGTTGATCTACCTGTTCAGTTTCGTGCGATCATATTCCTCGCCGTAGCTGGCCTTTGTTCCGTGCAAAAGCTATGCTGGGCGACTTGATTGCTGGGTTCAGCAGTCCCGGCATTCAATCGCACCA
>Ga0308166_1003879_pt1 | contig 12334 bp, 26 predicted proteins | sample PhyCR2_2_FD_202137 | JGI IMG/M metagenome (GOLD analysis project Ga0308166, IMG submission 202137) | Phyllosphere microbial communities from UC Gill Tract Community Farm, Albany, California, United States - DLSLCC.R2 | ecosystem: Host-associated > Plants > Phyllosphere > Unclassified | place... | reverse complement strand
AGCCTGGCGCTTCGCCGAAGGCACGTCGGTGGAAGATATCGACAGCACGCTGGATACCTTCATCGATGAAGTGATCGAGCCGAACGGTCTGGCGTTTGACGGCAGCGGCTACCTGCAGTGGGAAGGTCTGATCTGCCAGCAGAAGATCGGCCACTGCACCGACGAGCATCGCGAACTGGTGAAAAACTGGCTGGAAGCGCGCAAACTGACCGACGTTAAGGTCAGCGATCTGTTCGATATCTGGTGGGATTGAGTGGTTAAACAAATCAGTAAGTTATAGGTTTGTGGGGTGCTATAGGTGACCCGGCACCCCGCGCCGACTTACGAATTAACCTGCTTAAATTCCTCCCTCGCTGCTGCCCTGCGTTGATCAAGATAGTCTGCTAAATCCTTCACATGCACCAGGCGCGGGGCTTTGTTCGAGTCTGCCGCCCGGAAGCTCGGGATCGGCAGCTTACCGGCGTTTGCACGCTTGTTGGCTAACTCGATTGAGATGCCGAGGTATTTCTCCGCGATTTTCTCCAGAGGAATATCCGAGGTCTCAAACTCCGCCATCAGCAAAAACATTGTGTTCACTTCATCACCTCCGCCTTACCGGCCCCGGCCAGCAGGCCGTCGTTGTACGCCTTCTTAACCCAGAACAACAGCACCTCTGTGGTCACGCAACCGCAATCCACTTCGATCGGTACTGCCTGCCCCTGCAGCCAGGTGTCGAAATCTGGCACCCTGTCATTGAGCACGATCCCTCGGCTGCGTCCTGTCTTTGTGGTAATCGCTCCTTTGCGCTCCAGGGCCTTCAGGTGCAGAGCAACCGCATTGGCAGAGGCGCACCCTATGGCGTCAGCGATTTCTCGCTGCGTGGGCGCTGAGCCATTCTCACGTAAAAACTGGCGAATGAAAGCCAGTACCTGTGCCTGACGTTCGGTTAATTCACTCATCTGCACCCCCGGTGTTCACTTTGCGATAGCCGGCATCGTATAGGGCGGCGGCCGCGTCGTGGTTCTGCCATGAGTCGGGTAGTTCGGACAGCAACTCAACGATCTGCGCCGTCGCCTTTGTGCGTTCCCTCTCTTCCCGCTCTGCAGTGATTTCGTTGCAGAGGCTGATACATGCTGAGCAGATGTTGACACCGGGGCCGGTGATCAGCTGTTCGGCTGGCGGCTGCTCCTTACAGAAGCTGCAAACTGTTTTTGGGTCTGGGGTAAACTCCATTCGGGCCCACTCCATCGGTTGCAGGAACATCACACACCTCCTTCGTAGCAAAGCCGCATCAAGCGATACAGTCGCTTCCCATCGTCTGCACGGTACAGCTCAGCCCATTCATGCCAATGAGCGGCGACCACCGCCCACTCCTTGCCATGCTGTGACATGTCACGAATTTTACTTTCCAGCTCCGGCACAGCTTCGACCAGGCGCAGGCAGCGGCCAAAGTCTGCCGGGTCGTGCGGGTAGGCATATTTGGCCTCAAACATGCCGGTCAACTTGGATGCCATGAACCGGCTGCTCAGCCCGGTGTCGTCGCTGGCGAGCCATGCAGTCAACCCCATGCCCTCCGATGCCTTCACCACTGGCTTAGCGAACTCCTGGCAGATGCTATTTACAGCCTCGACGATGGTGTTGAAGCAGCGGCTTTCTACGCCGGCGCCCGGGTGCTGGCGGTCGATCTCTTTGGCGATGGCCGCCACGAGTTGAATCTGGTCAATTTGAATGCTCATCGTGCCATCTCCTGTAAAGCGATTTTGTAAACCTTCAACATTGGCGCCGAACGGCCAGACAGCACGGTTTTCATGAAGAACAACCCGCTGCGGTGCGCGCTGACGCTGGTCAAAAACAGCGCCGTATCAACGACGCGGTTGTGCCGGCGGAACTCAAACACAGTGCTGGTCAGCGTGATGCTGGCGGTGGCGCCGTGGTCTTGGTAATCGATTTTCACCAGATAACCCTCCCGATCAGTTCGGCAGTGCCGAGGAATGAAAAGAGTCCCGCCGCCAGTCCGAAACCCGCCAGGCTGGAGAAAAACAGCGTGAACATAATCAGTTCAAATACCTTCTTCATTGGCTTAGCCCCGGGTAGTCCTCTTTCTTGAAGCGGATCGGCATCACGACAAACTGAGGGTTGCCGAACAGCGTGCAAACCGCGTTATCGAACAACAGTCGGCATGCAGTCGTCTCGCCGGATGGCGCCAGCTTCACCGATACCATCTTGCTGTCGCGCCCGAACATCTTGGCCGGATAGGACATGTATTCACCCTGCACCGGTGGGATCACGCTTTCGTCAATCGTGGTTGGGATGACGCGATCCAGGTCTGGATAGCGACCATCCAGTAGCCTGATAACGGTAAATCCGATACGCAGGCCGTGGGCGTCGCGGTGGACAGCCAGCGGCTCTTTGGTGAATACCAGCTCCGTCGTCTCAGCTTTTGCCGGCACCGCGCCGTCGAACTTCACGATGATGTCCTTACGGGTCTTGACGCCATGTTCCATGCGCAGGGCGACACAGCCATTAGTAGCCTCGATGTATTTCGGGGTGATATGCACCCCTTCGAGGTAGTAACGCGGGTCATGCTTAGCCACGCACACCAGCGCAGCGCGGAGTAAGCGGGTAGGGAAAATCATTGCTTTGCCTCCCAGCCGATAACTTGGAACAGGCCCATTAGCGGGTGATACCAGCGAACGCCTCGTGGTTCAGCTTCCGTCATCATTTGGCGGAATGTTGACATGAAGGCTGATTCGAGCACGATTTTCATAGGACGCGGCTGTCCATCTGGTGTCATGATGGTGATCGTGTCCGTTGGGATGTTGTAGCCTTTGACCAAAGTCCGGCACTTGGTATCAGTCAGCCCTGACTTAGTCCTGAGCAATGAGTATCCCGCCCAGCCAACCGGGATCGTGCCGCGCTTAATTTGCTCGATGGTTTCGGTTACCGCCACGACCCGATCTTCTACTTGATTCAGGCGCCGTTCCTGCTCAACGTTGGCCAGAGCCATTGCGGCGATAATTTCGTTTTGCGTCTTAGGTTGCTGCTGACGCTGGCGGAAATATGAATTAACCAGGTCACGTTGAACTTGCCATGCCAGATCATCGGTCAACGATTTTGCTAGCATTAAATACCCTGACTCCGTCAAGAATGTAACGTGCCCTCGGGCCATAGAGGAAAGTGGGTAAAATTTGTCCCGACGAATTTCGTCGGTGCTAACCGTGAAGTAGTCTTCACCTTCAATGAAGCGATCGCGGTTTTCACGATAAACACGGCTGGCGGTACCGTCCGGGCGAGCGTGTGCGTCATCGATCATTGAAAAGGTCACTACACGGAGTCCGCGGTATTCCACTACTGGCAACTGCGTGTCTTGAATGGTAATGGTGTTCATAGTCCGTGCTCCTTCATTGCTTTAATGAGTGCTTTTTTCAACTTCTTGGCCTGGCAGACATCCAGATACAGCAGCGTTAGGGGCTTGTCCGTCCAGACCTCGCCGGTATCGGGATCGCGTCGCACGCTATCTGGGTGCTGCTCTACGTAGGTTTTAACCATCGGCAGTGCGAGAAACTGCTCAGGTGTCAACTTCCGCGCCTGCCGGCGGCTGTGAGTGATGCGTGATTCCTTACTAATCGACGTCACGCCAAATGCATGCGGTGTGTTGTGAAGCCCCATGTTTACGCCTCCTCGCTGGTGGTCTTGATATGGGCCTCGAGCGCCTCGGCCATCTTCTTCTTGGCCTTGGTTTTCGCTGCCTCCTTTGCCCGCTCACTGGCGCTTTCTTGCAGCAGTGCTTGCCGCTCCGTAAGGCTGTGGCGCTTTTCGCACAGCTCGGCGCGGGTGGCTGCCCAATCCTGGTTAACCGGCTTCACCGCGAATGACTCAGCGATGCGCCAGAACGTGGCCGCCTGGATGAACTCTTCGGCCTTTTCGTGCTGGATAGCCCGCTGGGCTGCTTCGCTGTACGGAATCTTTATCATTTGGCCTCCCGCAGCAGAGCCGCTGGTGTGCCGTTGTTGAAGGCTCGGATCGACTCAGGCACGCCATCCAGCAGGGTGATCATCGCGCAGACCATCGTGCGCTCTACCTGGTCGGTGCCATCGTTGCAGGACTCCAGCCACAGGTTGAGGATCTGCTGCGCCTGCTCGATGCGGCATTGGGCATCGATCAGTTGCATGGTTGCCATCACGCCACCACCTGCAGCGGCTGGCTGCTGGGGTTGTTCAGCTTGTAAGCCACTGCGTCGATGAAGGCTTCCTCCATCACGGACTTGCCGAGCGGCGTGAGGCGGCTACGGTCTTTGCTCAGCATTGCGTCGTAGGATTTGGCGATCTGTTCTTGGCCGCCGGCGATACCGAATTCAGCGCGAACCATGTTCTCGATGAATTCCTGCATCAGTGCCTCGATGCATTCCTGGGTCAGGTCAACGCGTACCACTTTCTTTTTCGAAATAACTACGTCCGACCATTTGCCGCCGAAATGCCGCTGGCAAAAATCGAGATAGGCGAGGGCGATACGCCGACGATTTAAAGCAATATTGTTAATCCACTGAGTCATCGTTAATTACCTGCTGTCTAAATTCAGGCCGAGCGAAACCGTCAGCCTGAAGGCCATAATTAAAAGCTTGTTGGTGATTGTTTAATTAATACGGGCGCCGCTTCATTAAATCATCGTGCTTGCTCGCCCATTCGTCGTATTCGCGTTGCCATTTTTCTTTATCACGCTTGCGAGCAAGTAATTTACGGATGCGCCTCTCACAGCGATGATGCGCCTGCCAATAACCCAGTGTTATTTCGCCGCGATGAAAGTGGATTACGCCGCCTTCCTCTTTCTGATAACCGCCTTCATGAGTTGGTATTCCCGCGCGGTCAAATGTTTTTTGAACCATAAAGTGAGCCAAGCGACGAATTGCTGTTTCACGGCTAAAACTTTTCTTGCTGCGTCCGTGACGTGTCACAACATACACTGGCTGTTGTTTTAACTGAAACGCATTATCGATGCCGATACTTCCGAAATCTTTACGCATTATTCTTCCTCCGGTGGCTTTACTGTCCAGCCAGCTCGTTCTGCCAATTCAATAAATGCTTTCATTGTTGCCATAATTTCGCCTGGCTGCTGGGGTCTGAAAGCTTTTAACTTACCGTTTTCAATTACTACCAACACTTGACCTGAATAGTCATCAGTAAGGGGTAGTGCTATCGTCAATGCTGGAGCCGCCTTTATTGCTTGGCGCGTGAGAGAGCTCATTATTTAGCCCCCCCCTGACGCTTATTTAGGGTGTGCTCGGCGACGCTACCATTTTGCTTTAAAACCTGAGCCATCCGAGGAAAGCTTCTTAGGACAGTTCCAATTAAGACGAGGTCACGCTTGGCCTCTGCGTCCGTATAACCTTCACTCTCATCAGCTTCCAGCACAAGATTACCGATAACAAGCAATGCTGCGTCAATAGCGGCGGCAGCGGCGAAGTAGGCTACCTGACGTTCCCCGAGCACTTTATCGGAGACACCGCTAAAATCCCTTACCATCAGGGCATGATAAATATCAGTCATGGCACACCTCGTTGATGCGCAGGCAACCTGCAAAGGACAGCACATAATCGCGAGACAATTTTCTGCGTGCATCTTTTTCGTTTGTGGCCTTGATGCGCCACATAACAGGGCGTGACGTTGGATCACTGCGTAAAACAGATGCAAACAGGAAAATAGTTGTGCTATGCTCTTTGGCGATCAAATTAATACCACCACAGGCATTAGCTTTGATCTGGCTCCGGTGTTCGATTGGCGTCAGTGCCGGAGCCACTTCTTTATCACGAGTCATATTAATCATTATTGCCCCTTATTTTGATCTTGTCGTACTGCCGATATATAGTCAGAAGCTAGTGTCAGCATTTCCACCATTGCTTGGCGCTCCTTTATCACGCTCAGAAACAAGGCGGAGTTAACCAGAGCCTCAATATTCATCATGGCATCTTCAGGATGCAGTGAAATTCCTTTGAATCGTTGGTCGGCCATTTTGCTTTTCCAAGTTTTTTGTTGATTGGAACTTAATCACGCCATTTAAAGTTATTTGGCAATCCGGTTTTATTGAAGGTCATATGTACATTTCTTAATGTAATTACGTTTGTGTTTGCATTTATGGACACAACGGTCATCCCATTAATATTTTCACCCAACACAAGATTCATGCCGTCGGGCAGAAAAGAACTTTCGCTTTCTTTAACAGGTTTGGGGTTCGGATGTTTCATCTCATTGGCTCCGTATTTGCCGATGAGGTAATGCTACGATATGTACATATTGGCGTCAACACAAAACGTACATTTTAAATTTAAACATGTACGATGTGTATGATAAGTAAAGTTATTTAGTTAGCGAGGATTGGAGATAGGAATAAAAAAAAGCCGCGTTAGCGGCTTTATACTTTAATCAAATGCTTCATCAGGCCATTGCGCCTTGACCACTTTGCCAATGATGCGACAACCTTCCGTCATTTTTATGATTTCATACCGCGGGTTGAGCGGTTCTAGTTGCGCTCGCCCCCCATACATCTCATAACGCTTAAATGTAACTTCTGAGTTGTAGAGCATTGCAACACAGAAGTCGCCAGTCATCACATCTTCGGCAGGATCAATAAGAATTAGCATTCCTTCGGGAAAGCTAGGGCGGCTGCCGGGAGGAGCCGTCATTGATTGGCCTGTGACTTCCAGCCAAAACGCATGTTCGCTAGCTTTTCGAGTAGTGGCTATCCAGTCTTTTGCATCACGCTCGGTATAAGTGCCAACTTCGCAAAAGGAGCCGGCTTGAACTGCAGCAAACAGTGGGTATTCGTACTGGATCTTAACCGGAGGGGCTGACACATCCTCTCCAACAGTGAAAGTACCGTCTGGGTTAATCGATGCGCTTGAAATCCCCAGAATCTGGAACATAGCTCCAACCTCTGCTAAGGATGGGCTCCTTCTTCCGTTGAGCCAATGCCCCATAGCGCCCTGGGTGACGTTCATCTTCTCAGCGAGTTCTGATTGGGTCATTCCCAATGCGGTGAGTCTGGCCTTCGCCAGTTCGTTCCAATGCTTTTTCATAGGTTAAATAATACACCTTGTATGATTTTGCTCAATGCACAATATGTATAGTTTACTTGAAAAAGTAAACTACATAATGTACATTTATCGAATCTGATACAGGAGCAACAAGATGAGCAATCTAAAATCTCTTCGTGCGCAATTTAAGGTTACGCAAAAGAAACTTGCGGAAGACATCGGCCATTCCCCTAGTTCAGTCGGGCACTACGAGTCTGGCCGTCGAACACCGGACGTTTCAACCTGCCATTTAATTACGGCCGCCTTCAGTAAGTACGGGGCAAAAGTAACGATTGAAGATATTTTCCCCGGCCCATCAATTCATGAATGACCTCAAAACCATCATGCCGGCAGTGTATTGCCAGGCGGATGAGGGGTGGATTCAGGAACAGTTACTGCGGTTTTCTCCGTCGGCAAGGCATCGGATTGTTGCTCTGTATGCGGATGTGTATCAGCAGGCATGGGATAGCGAGCCGGTATCGTTCCGGCAAGAGAATCGAGCTCGACATGAGGCAAACACCAGACTGCGGCGTTTTGTCACTCATCATGCACAAGCAGCTGCAGGGTTGACGGAAAAACCACCTTTGTCCAAGGCACAGGCCCAGCGTGGCGTGGCTGATGGTTTGGTTGGTAACAGCGGGCAGGAAGTTGCGGATGGAATGCAGGATGACCGGTAACTCCGATCTGGGGAATGTGTTCCTGGCAAGTGTAGCGAAGGCGAAGTTTGCACAGGGCCAAAACCGGGGAAAAGGTCAACGGCAGATCGAGACTACGTGCGCGCGCGTAAAAGATATAAGAAGGGCAAGTTCTAAGTGGTTGATTTAAAGCGATGTTTTTTGAAAATTTGGACGCTATATGTCCGGTCACCGGACATCTTGAAGCACTTATTTAAAATCAATGAGTTACAAGCAGCTACTGGACACTACGTGTCCGAAATCCGGACAAAACGCAGCATTGAGGTTGAAAAATGAGCAGTGAAGGCAGCAACAAACAACTCGATTTTCTCCGCCTGTTCCGTCAGGGCTGCAAACAGATCCGTGGATTGCTCCGTGATAACCGCGCTGCTGCTGATTTGTTCCTGTACCTCGCTGAGAACGCTGACATGAACAGCGGCGCGGTAGCGGTTGACCAGGCCGTATTAGCTCATGAACTGGACTGCTCCGACCGCCATGTGCGTAGAGCGATTAAAGCGCTCGAGGATGGCGGGTTTGTTCGTCGTGCTGGCGCCGCCGTTTTCGCTATCAACCCGGCAATCATTTGGGGCGGGTACGACAATGCGATGCGCTCATCGCTCTACATGACGATGGACAACCGGTCAGCGAAGAAAGTTCGTTACGTATTCAACCCGGCATCTGAAAACCTTGTTCCTACTTACGTGGGGGTGACGCCGGTTGAAGAGGATAAAAACGCAGAAGACAAGAAGCCGAACGGGGGTACTTTGGCGAGCGCTTCCCGTCCGGCTCTTGAGGGTGATACTGATGCTTAACCTGAAACCTAAAGCAAAGCAAGTTACGGGACTGCAGATGCTGAGCCGTGACTGGAATAACTATCGCACATTCCTGTTATCCGCACCAGTTGGCTACGGGAAAACCTTCCTGTCCGCATACCTGGTGGACAAGATGATCCAGCAGGGCAAGCGCACAATGTTTGTGGCGCCATACCTGACCCTGGTGAAACAGACTGCAGCTCGTTTTGTGCAGTACGGTTTGCCGGAAGACGAAATCAGCTATGTATGGCGCGACTATCAGCCGCACGATCCGAAGCGGCTGATTCAGATTGCCAGCGCCGACACACTGATCCGCCGTGAATTTCCAGGCGATATCGATTTGTTGATTATCGATGAGGCCCACATGAAGCGTCGCGCGCTGCTCGACATCATCCGGGACTCAGGTATCAAAGTTATCGGGCTGTCAGGCACACCGTTCGCGTCGTGGATGGGAAAATATTTTGACTGTTTTATCAAGCCCACCACTATGAAGGAACTGATCAGCATCGGCGACTTGAGCAGGTATGAATTTTTTGCTCCAACGAAGCCTGATATGGCTGGCGTTAAAACCGGCAACCTGTCGGCGTTTGGTAACGACTACAACGAAGACCAGGTAGCAGAAATCATGTGCGGTGCTGACCTCGTCGGCGATGTCGTGAAAAATTGGCTGCAGAACGGTGAAGATCGCCCGACCATCTGCTTTTGCGTTAACAAATCACACGCCAACTACATCACGATGGAGTTTCTGCGTGCCGGGGTCAATGCCGAAATCATGGTTGCAGAGACGCCGGCAGAAGAGCGCCAGATGACCATTCACCGCTTCGAGCAGGGCGCCACAAAGATAATCGTCAACGTCGGCGTGCTGGTGGCAGGATTCGACAGTGACGTTCGTTGCATCATCTACGCCCGCCCGACGAAATCAGAAATCCGCTGGCTGCAATGCCTTGGCCGTGGGCTGCGCACTGCGCCTGGTAAAGACCACTGCCTCATCTTCGACCACTCCGGCAGTGTTCACCGCCTGGGCTATCCCGATGACATCGAGTATGACGACCTGATCGGCAAAAACGACGGCATGAAGGCCGCGCCACAATCTGCCAAGCAGGAGAAAGCCGAGAAACTGCCGAAGGAATGCCCACAGTGCCATTACATGAAGCGCGCCGGCGTCTACGTCTGCCCTAAGTGTGGTTTCAAACCCTTAATGGGGGAGGATGTCGAAACCGACGACAGCCGTGGGCTCAAGCGTATGGGGCGTAAGGCCAAGGCCTACAACAAAAACGAGAAGCAGGCATGGTGGAGCCAGATCAAATACTACCAGCGCCAGCGCATCCTGAAAGGCAAGCCGCTTTCTGATGGCTGGGCCGCCCATACCTTCAAAGACAAATTTGGCGAATGGCCGCGTGGCTTGAGTGATTTCCCAATGGAAACGAGCCCCGAGGTGTGGAACTTCATCAAGTCGAAATTCATCGCCTATAGCAAAACGAACGGGAGCGCCCAATGAGAACAACAGAGGCGGTGAAAGGCCGTTGGGCTGATGTGTTCGAATTCTACGGCTTACCGCCGATCACTGGTAAAAATCACTTCAAAGGTGAATGCCCTGTATGTGGGCGCAAGGGCCGCTATCGCTGCGACGACAAGGATGGCGCCGGTACATGGATTTGCGTTTGCGGGTCAGGCGATGGTTGGAAGCTGCTCGAACTCACTCAGAAAAAAGACTTCGCCACGATGGCCGGAGAAATCGATGCGGTGATCGGCAATGAATACCAGCCAGATACCAAGAGCACGGAGCGACCGAAACCCAGGGAGAGTCAAAAGGTCAGGGAAAGCGTTATCGCTAAATTTGGCTCGCTGGTGGCCCTGCGTGGCACTGGTGCCGAGCTGTATCTGCACGGGAGAGGGATAAACAAACTCCCTGCCGAATGGGTCAGGTTCAATGAAACCGAGAAAACGCCCTATGGCGTCAAGCAGGCTATGTGGGCGCTGGCGACGGATGACAAGGCCAAACCCTGCTACCTGCACCGCACGTTTCTTGATGGCGCCAAGAAGGCGAACATACCGACACAAAAGCGCATGCTCTCCCTGCAGGATGAGAGTTATCTCGACTATGCCGGATCGGTAGCAATCCGCATGCATCCTGTAGCGTCAACGCTGGGTATCGCCGAAGGCATCGAAACGGCTCTGTCCTGTCATCAAATTTACAATTGCAACACCTGGGCTGTTCTTAATTCGTCGCTGATGAAGAAGTTTCGCGCGCCGGCGGGGGTGAAGCACCTGATTATTTTTGCAGACTGCGACGACAACGGCGCAGGGCAGGCGGCCGCGTTTGAGTGTGGACACCGCAATATCCTGTCAAAAAACGATGTTGAGCGCGTCAGCATCCGGTGGCCGGAAAAAGGCGACTTCAATGACATGTTGATGAATGGCGCCAAAGTATATGAATGGCCGCTGAGGAGGGCTGCATAGTGGATTTAACCCGCGAAGACGAGCACACCATCGCCCAATACATTCGCGCAGCACATGGCGGTTATACGGGGCCGGTGGCGTTGTGGATGAAGCGCCTGGAGGAATTACACATGCCTTTCAGCAGGCTGGTGGTTATGACGGCGATGATGAAGGCGAAACACGAATCGAAGAGGGCAGACAATGCGTGACATTCAGATGGTATTAGAACGATACGGCGCATGGGCTGCCAATGAAGGGGCTGGCGTTTATTATTCGCCGATCGCTGGTGGCTTCAAAGGGCTATTACCGCCATCGGGAAAATCTCGGCCGGCGTGCTGCGACGACGACGGATTAATTGTTAACTCGGCGGTGGCGTGCCTGAAGAAAAAAGACCCGTACCTGAGTACGCTGCTGGAGTGGAATTATATCCACCGCATACCGGTGCGCACTATTGGCGACAAGCTGGGAATCTCCCACACGCAAGTATTAAAGCGCCTACAGGCGGCAGAAGGGTTTATTGATGGTTGCCTGGCGGCGTTGAATGTCCCGCTCGAAATGGACAGGTATTGCCAAAAAGAAAATGTTTATCCGCCCGCAATGAAAAAGCTTGTGGAATTCCAAAAGGCGGGATAATCTGCTAAGAGTGGTTTCTACGCCACACAGCTTATCATCGGAACCTCGCCAGAAATGGCGGGGTTTTTGTCGTTCTGGAGCCCAGAAATGTCAAAGCACGTAACCGAGAGTCTTGTTTTCCGACCTGCGAGCGAATTACCGACTGCCGACCTTGATGGCAATGCCGTATTAGTTCTTAATCCCTGCGACGGTTGGCACGAGGGGTACATCCGGGTGCTCGAGGAAGACGGTGAGGTTTACCACATTGGCATTTACACTTGGTCGATGGACGAAATGACGCCTCACGATTTCTACGTTGCCTGGGCGTTGCTGCCGGATAGCATTGCGCTTAGCGAGAAATTCGAGTCAGAGAAGAGTCGCTGGTAGTTATCGGTGATGTACGGTACTCTCGGCTGTGGTGAATTGCAGTCCTGCGAGACAAGCCGAAGATAAGCACCGGCCGCCACAACCCAATATCAGCCCTGGCTAACCGCCGGGGCTTTTGCATTCTGGTGGATCAAATTTCAGCCGCTGGTGGTGATCCACTGGCAACAATTGCCGGGAGTAGAAAATGGTCATCAATACTGCCGTGTTTCACCCCAACGGCTTTTTCCTCAGCGCGCCGACCCAGGAGGACTTTTGGGTTTTGCTGAGCGATGTCGTTGGGTGGGGGCGATTCACCATGATCCGCCCCGATAATGAGTTCAGTGCTACTGGAGGGCTTTTTCAATTAGTGGAAGTGCTTCCGATAG
>Ga0308166_1003876_pt1 | contig 12352 bp, 10 predicted proteins | sample PhyCR2_2_FD_202137 | JGI IMG/M metagenome (GOLD analysis project Ga0308166, IMG submission 202137) | Phyllosphere microbial communities from UC Gill Tract Community Farm, Albany, California, United States - DLSLCC.R2 | ecosystem: Host-associated > Plants > Phyllosphere > Unclassified | place... | reverse complement strand
CAGGTACGCTTCGTACAACTCTTCCACGTACGGCGCATTACCGCCGAACAGGTACGAGTTGGCGTTATATTGTTGCATCATTCTTGCTCACCTTTCTTCGCGTTTCGCGATTTTAGGGCGGGTTAATCTAACCTTCCGCGACACGGCCTGACCGGTTAGCGGATCGCACTTACTTCATATCAAGTTGTGGGGGAAGGACTCTAAAGGCAAATCAATGCAGCCGACCTGCCCATTGGCGCACGACATTGTAACGCAAGGATTCGGCCGCCGCTGACCCCGCACCGACATTTTATTCATTCCGATATTACTTTTTTCCACGTTGTCAACTCAATCATGAACCAGCGGTTGACCGCCTAAATGATAATCGTTATCATTTGCGTATGCTCCCGACCGGCTCCACATCCCCCACCGCCACCGCGCCGCCCGCCGCGCGCCGTGCCACATTCCTCCGCCAGTTGCATCAATGGCACTGGATCAGTTCCGCCCTGTGCCTGATGGCCATGCTGTTATTCGCCATCACGGGTTTTACCTTGAACCACGCGTCCCAGATCGAAGCGAAGCCGGCCGTCACGCGCCAGAAGGCCGCCCTGCCCCCGGCGCTGCGCACGCAGATCGAGGAATTCGCCGCCGGCCATGCCGACGCCAACGTCCCCCTGCCCGCCCCGCTGGCGGACTGGGCCGAACAGACGTTCCCCGTGCAGGTGCGCGGCGTGCGCGCCGAATGGAGCGAGGAAGATGCCTACGTGGCCCTGCCCCGCCCCGGCGGCGACGCCTGGCTGCGCATCGGCGTGGACGGCAATGCCGAATACGAAACGACGGACCGCGGCTGGATCTCGTGGCTGAACGACATGCACAAGGGCCGCAACGCCGGTCCTGTGTGGGGCTGGTTCATCGACATCTTCGCCATCGCCTGCGTCGTGTTCTGCGTCACCGGTTTCCTGATCCTGAAATACCACGCGGCCAACCGGCCGTCGACGTGGCCCGTGATCGGCCTCGGCATCGTGCTGCCGATCGTGCTGGCCCTGCTGTTCGTTCACTGAATTATCTACCGACCCGAAAGCCCACATGAAACTGTCCCACTCGCTCGCCCTGACCCTGCCGCTCGCCTCGAGCTGGGCGATGGCCGCCGACCTCACCGTCAAGTTCGAATTGCCACAGCTGAACGTGGCGGAGTATCACAAGCCCTACGTCGCGATCTGGATCGAGCGCGCGGACCAGAGCGTCGCCAACACGCTGGCCGTGCTGTACGACGTCAAGAAGCGCGACAACGCGGGCACCAAGTGGGTCAAGGACCTGCGCACGTGGTGGAGAAAAGCGGGCCGCGACGTCACCCTGCCGATGGACGGCGTGAGCGGCGCCACCCGTACGGCCGGCGTGCAGACCTTGACCTTCCCGGCCGCCCGCGCCGGCCTGGACAAGCTGCCGGCGGGCGACTACAAGCTCGTGATCGAAGCCGCGCGCGAAGCGGGCGGCCGCGAACTCGTGCGCGTGCCGTTCCACTGGGAGCCGAAATCGAACGTGGCCGCCGCCTTCGCCGGCAAGGAAGAACTGGGCGCCGTGTCGCTCAGCATCAAGTAAGGAGACCAGCATGCACATCAAGCAGATCGCCATCGCACTCGCCCTGGCCGGCATCGCCTGCGTCGCGCAGGCGCACCGTCCCTGGATGATCCCGAACACGAGCCTCATCGAATCCGACCGCGGCGAAGCGTGGGCGACCATCGACGCCGCCATCTCGGAAGGCCTGTTCGAAGACGACTTCATGCCGCAGAAGCTGGACGGGCTCACCGTCACCGACCCGGACGGCAACACGGCCCCGGCGCCGGCCGCGACGCTGGGCAAGCACCGCTCCACCGTCGACATCCGCCTGCCGAAGGACGGCACCTACCGCGTCACCCTGGCCGCCGTGAACGTGATGGGCGCCTATAAACTGAACGGCGAGACGAAACGCTTCCGCGCCACCGAGCAGACCGTGAAGGATGAAATCCCGGCCGGCGCCACGGAAGTGCGCAGCATGACGATGGTGCAGCGCCAGGACACGTTCGTCACCCTGAACAAGCCGACGGCGGGCGCGCTGAAGCCCACCGGCTCGGGCCTGGAACTGGTCGCGCTGACGAATCCGACCGAACTGCGCGCCGGCGAGAAAGCGAAGTTCCGCTTCCAGCTGGACGGCAAGCCGCTCGCGAATTTCCCGTTCAGCCTGATCCCGGGCGGCGTGAAATACCGCGGCACGCTGAACGAAGTGCGCCTCACCACGGACGCGAACGGCGACGCCAGCTTCACCCTGCCTGCGCCGAACATGTACTGGCTGAGCGCCGCGTATCCGGCCAACGCGCCGCGCGGCATGGACGGCCCGGCGAAGCGCTACAGCTACTCGGCCACGTTCGAGATCCTGCCGGAGTGACCTTGACCGAACGCGCCGTCCTCATTCCCCTCGACCTCGACCCGGCCGTGCCGCCGCCGGGCAGCCGGATCCACACGTTCGACGGCGCGAGCATGGGGACGACGTGGACGGCCAGCGTCGCCGCCAGCGACGTCGACGATCCGCGCCCGGCGCTGCAGGCCGAACTGGATGCGATCGTCGCCCAGATGAGCCACTGGGAACCCGACTCGCTGCTGTCGCGCTACAACCGCGCGCCGGCCGGCACGTGGGCCGACCTGCCCGCGCAATTCTTCGACGTGATCGACTACGCGCTGTGGGCGCACATGGCCAGCGGCGGCGCGTACGATCCGGCCGCGGGCGCCCTCGTGGACCTGTGGGGCTTCGGCGCCGCGCGGCGCTACGACCACACGGGGTTCTACGCGCCGACCGACGCCGCCATCGAGCGCGTCATGGAGCAACGCGCCGCGGCGCGCCTGTCGTTCGACCGCGACGGGCGCCGGCTGCTGCAGCCGGGCGGCCTGCGGCTCGACCTGTCCTCCATCGCGAAGGGCTACGCCGTCGACCGCCTCGCGCAATGCCTGGAGCGGCGCGGACTCCGCCACTACCTCGTCGAGGTGGGCGGCGAACTGCGCGGCGCGGGCGTCAAGCCGGACGGACATCCGTGGTGGGTCGAGATCGAAGGCGTGCCCGATAGCGCCACGCCGCAGGCCGTCGTCGCGCTGCACGGCGTGTCCATTGCGACGTCCGGCGACTACCGCCAGTATTTCGAACACGACGCGCGCCGCGTGTCGCACACGCTGGACCCGCGCACGGGCCGGCCCGTCGCCAACGACGTCGCTTCCGTGACCGTGCTGGCGCCCACGTGCATGGAAGCCGACGCGCTGTCGACCGTCCTCGCCGTGCTCGGTCCGGACGACGGCGCCGCGTTCGCCGAGTCGCGCGCGCTGGCCGCACGGGTCCTTGTGCGGCGCGCGGGCACGCTGGAGGAGATCGTGACGCCGGCGTGGAAGGCGCTGCTGCAATGACGACGGAACCGCTGCGCCTCGCGGGTGCGCTGGCCCTGTCCCTGGGCTGGCTCGGGCTGTCGTTCACCATGTGGCGCACCCACCGCAACAGTACCGCCCTGGACGTCAAGGGCGCGGACTGGCTCGTCGTCCACGCCAGCCAGACGGGCAGCGCGGAAGGGCTCGCGAAACGCAGCGCGGAGCTGCTGGCGACGGGCGGCCTGGCGGCGCGCGCCGTGTGCATCTCCGCGCTCGACCGCGACCGGCTCGCATCCGCCACGCGCGTGCTGTTCATCGCCAGCACGTACGGCGAAGGCGATGCGCCCGACACGGCGGCGCAGTTCGCGGGCCGGTTGATGGCGGCCGGTCTCGACCTGTCCCACCTGCACTACGCCGTGCTCGCGCTGGGCGACCGGAACTACGCGAATTACTGCGGCTTCGGCCGCGCGCTGGACGCCTGGCTCGCGCTGCAGGGCGCGACGCGCCTGTTCGACCGCATCGACGTCGACCGCGGCGATGCCAGGGCGCTGGCGGAATGGCAGCATCACGTGGGCCGCCTGGCGGGCACGGACGACGCACCGGACTGGGACGCGCCGGCGTACGGCAACTGGCGCATCGTCGCGCGCACGCTGGAAAATCCCGGCAGCGCAGGCGCACCGTTGTACCGCGTCGCGCTCGAACCCGTCGGCGGCGCGCTGCCGGAGTGGGAAGCGGGCGACCTCGCCCAAGTCAGCCCGCCGGCGGATCCCGGGCACCCGCGCGAATACTCGATCGCCTCGCTGCCGATGGAAGGCCGGCTCGAACTGCTCGTGCGCCTGCAGCGGCGCGAAGATGGAAGTGCCGGCGCGGCGTCCGGGTGGCTGTGCGCTCAAGCCGCCGCGGCCGACCTCGTGCGCTTGCGCCTGCGCGCGCACGAGCGCTTCCGCCTCGGCGCGAATGCGCAGCGGCCCCTGGTCGCCATCGGCAACGGCAGCGGCCTGGCCGGCCTGCGCGGCCTGCTCAAGGCGCGCATCGCCGCGGGCCGGATGGATAACTGGCTGCTGTTCGGCGAGCGCAACCAGATCCACGATTTCCTGCTGCGCGACGAGCTGCAGGCATGGAGAGACGGCGGCCGACTGGCGCACCTCGACCTCGCATTCTCGCGCGACCAGGCCGAGCGCCGCTACGTGCAGGACGTGCTGCGCGACCGGGCCGACCGGCTGCGCGAGTGGGTGGAGCGCGGCGCCGCGATCTATGTCTGCGGCAGCCTGCAGGGCATGGCCGGCGGCGTGCACGAGGCCTTGCAAGCCATCCTCGGCGCGCCGCGATTGGAACAGCTTGCGGCCGAGGGCCGCTACCGCAGGGACGTTTATTGACCGCCCGCCGCCACGGTCGTGGCGTCGATCTCCGATCCCCACGGATCGCGCAGCGCGACCGGCTTGCCGTCCGCGGCAAAATCCATGATCACGTCCCTGTCGCCCGCATAGCGCGGCCACGCGGGCAGCTTGCGGCCGTTCGGATCGCCCTTCTTCGCGAAGTTCACGAGGTAGGCGCTCATCGCGCGGCCCATCGCCACGTCCTTCTTCGTGACGGCAGCGCCGTACTTGACGTCGACCGTGTCGAAGAAATACGGGATGTCGCTCGCGTGCTGTGCGCCCGTCCTGCCGATGCTGTCGGCCACGTACGAGAAGCGGTATGCGTACACGGGCACGCCCTGCGCGGCCAGGCGGCCGGCAAGGCTGCGCGCGCCCGCGACCATGAAGCCCGTCTTGCCGCCGATGTCGGCACTCGTCGCGCCGATCATCACGGGGACTTTGGCAAAGCGGCCCGACGCGAACGCGGCGCCCGTCTCGACGGCCACCTTGCCGTCCGCGAACGGCCCCGCGTACGTCGCCGGATTCTGCGGCGCGCGGTTGGCCAGGTTCATGCCGTCGACGACCTGCTCGGCCGGCAGCGCGCGCAGTTTATCGAGTGCCTGCGGATCGTCCGCCGCGATGCCCTTGGCCGTCGCGAAATTCACGCCGATCTGCTCCACGCTTGCCAGCCCCGGATCGGCCGACTTGCCATCGCCGCCGGACAGCACGACCGCCTTCGCGAACAGGCCCTGCGCCTGCGGTGACGTCAGCAACGCGTTGACGGACATGCCGCCGGCCGATTCGCCGATGATCGTCACGTTGGACGCATCGCCGCCGAACGCCGCCACGTTACGCTTGACCCACTGCAGCGCGGCCAGCTGGTCCATGTACCCGTAATTCCCAAGCGGTTCGTCCTTTGCATGCTGCGTCAGCTGCGGATGCGCGAAGAAGCCGAAGCGCCCCAGCCGGTAATTGAAACTGACCAGTACGACACCCTGCTTCGCCAGCGCGGCGCCGGAATACGTCGGCGGCGACGACCCGCCGTTGACGAAGCCGCCGCCATAGATCCACACGACCACGGGCAGCTGCGCGGACGCTTTCGCCTTCGCGGGACGCCACACGTTCACGTACAGGCAATCCTCGGCCGGCGGCGTGCCGAGCGGCGCGGCGTCGCTGGGGAAAGGCAGCTGCATGCAGTCATGGCCGTATGCCGTCGCCGCGCGCACGCCGGACCAGGCAGCCGCCGGCTGCGGCGCGCGCCAGCGCAGCTCACCGACCGGCGGCGCGGCAAACGGGATGCCCTTCCAGCTGGCCACGCCCTTGTCGACGGCGCCCTGGACCTTGCCGGTGTCCGTGGTCACGACGGGGCCGCTGGCGGCATGCGCGGCGGAGGCGATGGTAGTTAGCGCTAACACGAGCAGGGACGGCAGGGTCGGACGTGGCATGGTGTCTCCTTGTTGTGGGTATGGAATGCATCCCGATGCTAATGACCGTATGGCAACCCGTCAATGGAAACCTCACCTTGTGCCGTAAGTACTCAGCAACAAATAATCGAAATCATCAAAATTCTCTCGCATTCTCACGAGAAAAATGATTAAATCGCCAAATAGATTTCCACAAGGAAATATTATGAACATCATGACGCCACCACGAGAAGCCATGCATATGATCGCCCCTGCCCCGGTCACCTCCCGGGATGACCTTGCCCACGCCGCGCTGGATGCCATCAACCGCGCCCAGGCCGTGATCGAATTCGGTCTCGACGGCCGCATCCTGCACGCCAACCAGAACTTCCTCGACGCGCTCGGCTATGAGCTGCACGAAGTCGTCGGGCAGCCGCATGCGATGTTCTGCGAACCGGAGTACGTGCGTTCGCAGGCGTACCGCGATTTCTGGAAGCACCTGGCCGCGGGCGAATACCACGCGGGCGAGTTCAAACGCGTGGCCCGCGACGGCAGCCCGGTGTGGATCCACGCCACGTACAACCCGATCTTCGACGCGGACGGCAAGCCCGCGAAGGTCGTGAAGTTCGCCACCGACATCACGGCGGCCAAGCTGCGCAACATCGACTTCGAGGGCAAGATGGCCGCGATCGACCGCACCCAGGCCGTCATCGAATTCGATTTGCAGGGCAATGTGCTGCACGCGAACGCCAACTTCCTCGCCGTGACGGGCTATACGCTCGACGAGGTGCGCGGCCGCCACCACCGCATGTTCTGCCTGCCGGAGCACGCGCGCTCGGCCGGGTACCTCGCATTCTGGGAGCGGCTCGCGCGCGGCCAGGCCGACAGCGGCGAGTACCGGCGCGTGACGAAGGACGGCCGCACCGTGTGGATCCTCGCCGCGTACAACCCGATCCTCGACGCGGACGGAAGGCCGGTCAAGATCGTCAAGTTCGCCACCGACATCACGGCGCGCAAGGCGCTCGCCGCCGAGAGCCGCGGCAAGCTGGACGCCATCGGCCGCTCGCAGGCCGTGATCGAGTTCGACCTGCACGGCAACGTGCTGGCCGCGAACGACAACTTCCTGCGCACGATGGGCTATCTCGCGGACGAAGTGGTCGGCCGCCATCACAGCATGTTCTGCGACGAGGCGCTCATCCAGAGCGCCGCGTACCGCAACTTCTGGTCCGACCTGGCGCGCGGCCAGTTCCAGTCCGGCCGCTTCCGCCGCCGCGGCAGGCACGGCGCCGACATCTGGATCCAGGCCACGTACAACCCGATCCTCGACGCCGACGGCAAGCCCTATAAAGTCATCAAGTTCGCGATGGACGTGACGGAGCAGGTGCATCGCGAGGAACAGCTCGGCGCCAAGATCAAGGCGATGTCCGCCGTGCTGGCCGACCTGTCGCAATCGATCGCCTCCATCGCCCAGGGTTCGCAGCAGTCGGCCGGCCTGGCGGTGCAGACGCGCGACCAGGCGGCCGAAGGCAGCACGCTGCTGGCGCGCTCGAAGGATGCGATTCTCGCGATCCAGAAATCCTCCGACGACGTGCACGAGATCATCGACACGATCAGCGACATCGCCAGCCAGACGCACCTCCTCGCGTTCAACGCGGCGATCGAGGCGGCGCGCGCGGGCGAACACGGCACGGGCTTTTCCGTCGTCGCCAACGAGGTGCGCAAGCTGGCCGAGAAATCCGCGCTGGCGGCGCGCGAGATCGCAAAGCTGATCAACGAGACGGCCGCCCGCGTGGGCGAAGGCACGCGCCTCGCCGGCGACGTCGAAGACGCGTTCGGCCGCATCGTGCGCTCGGTCGCGGCGACGAGCGAATCGATCGCCCGCATCCACGCGTCGACGAGCGCGCAGGCCAACGCGACGCGCGACGCGTCCACGCTGCTGGCCGAGCTGGAACGCGTGGCCACGGAGCACTGACATGCGCCTGGCAGAAGTGCGCATCGACGCCGTGGACGTGGGCATCGCGGCGGACGCCGTCGTACAGGCGTTACCACACGCGGATGCGATCGCGGCACCGCCCCGCCGCGCGGGCGCGCTGGCCGGCGTCGTGGACCACGGCGGCGTGCTGGTGCCCGTCGTCGACCTCGCGCGCTGGGTCGAGACGGGCGAACGGCAGGACGGGCGCATCCTGATCCTGCGCGACGGCGGACACCTGCTGGGGCTGCGCGTGTCGGCCGTCGGCGGGCTGGTCGACGTGGCATCCGATGCGGTGACGCGGCTGCATCACGACGACGATGCGGACGAGGTGTTCCACAGCGTGGCGCGCGCGCCGGAGACGGGACGTGTCCTGAACGTGCTGGACGTCGGCCGGCTCGCCGCGCTGGCCTGCGCGTGGCACGGCGGCGCGGCAATGGCGTCCGGGTCGCCTCCGCCACCGGCTCCGCACGACAGGCGAACGTATGCCGTGCTCGATGCGGGCACGCTGCGCCTGGGCGTGCCGGCCGGCGCGCTCGCCGAAGTGATCGCGATGCCGTCACGCGCGGCGATCGGCGACGGCGCGTGGTGCACGTGGCGCGGCCGGCACCTGGCCATCGTGCCGCCGGCCGCGGTCGATCCCGCCCTCGGGGACGTCGGCGCGGGCCTGCTCGCCGTGCTGGAACACGACGGCCTCGCGCTCGGCGTGCCCGTGCGCGCGACCCTGCGCCTGGCGGATTTCGTTCCGGCCGCGACGGTCTACGACGACGATGGCGCCGAGGTCCGGCTGGTCGACGTGGCGGCGCTGTTCGCACGCCGTCCCGAGGCGGATCTGTCGCGGTCCACGCACGCCGCCGCCCCGGCGCAGGCGCGTGCCGGCAAGCCGAACGACGCCGCGTACGTCGTGTTCGACGCGGACGGCCTCGCCGCCACGCCGCTCGACGCGCTGGAACGCGTGCTGCCGCTGGTCGACACGCCCGGCGCGACGATGCGCTGGGGTGCCCAGGCCATTGCCGTCGTCGACCTGCGCCGTCCGAACCACGTGCCGGCGGAGGAAGGCCAGGTGCTGGTCGTGCGCGCGGGCGAGCGCCGCGTGGCGTGCGTGGCCGCGCGCGTGCACGTGATGATCCCGGCCGGCGGCGGGCAGTTGTACCGCCTCGGTGCCGGCGCGTTCATCATGACGGACGATGGACGCGAACGGGCGAGCTACCGCATCGTCGACCTGACGACGTATTGCTAACACAAGTGTCAGTTGCACCAGCGGGAGGCCGATGCCAGCATCGCTGTCCCACCCTCTCGCTGGAGTCACCATGACCGGACGCGCGCTCGCCACCCTGCTCTTTTCCGCCCTGCTTGCCACCACCGCCACCGCGGCGGACGAAGGCTGGCGCACCGGCTGGTCGTCCGCGCCCGACTCCGCGGGACCGGCGCTGCCCGCGCAGACCCTGCGCCAGGTCGTGCGCACGACCACGAAAGGCACCCGCATGCGCATCCGCCTGTCGAACCTGTTCGGCACGCAGCCGCTGAACGTGGGCGCGGCGCACGTGGGACTGTCCGCGGGCGGCGCGCGCGTGGCACCAGGCAGCGATCGCCCGCTGCTTTTCGGCGGCCGGCCGGCGGTCACGATCGCGGCGGGTTCGAGCGCGCTGTCGGATCCCGTCGACCTCGCCGTGGCCGCGCTGCAGCCGCTCGCGGTCAGCCTGTACATGCCGGCGCCGGTGCCCGTATCGACGGTCCACGGCTTCGTGCTGCGGCCGACGTACCTGAAGGCGGCCGGCGACGTCACCGGTGCCGCCGACTTCCCCTCGGCCGCTACGGACGACAACCTCTATTTGCTCAGCGACGTGGAGGTCCTCGGACCGGACACTGGCCGCACGCTGGCCGTCATCGGCGACTCGATCGCGGACGGCGTCGGCGCCGAGGAGGCGGGCTGGCCGGACGCGCTGGCCGCCCGCCTGCAGGCCGAGCCGGCGCTGGCTACCATCGGCATCGCGAACGAGGGCATCGCCGGCAACCGCATCCTGAACGATGCGTCGACACCGTACGTCGGCCCCAGCGTGCTGGCCCGCTTCGACCGCGACACCCTCGACAAACCCGGCGTGCGTTGGGTGCTGCTGCACGAAGGCGTCAACGACATCACGGCCGCGCGCCTGCTGGCTGCGCCGGCCGACCGGGTCACGGTCGGGCAGATCGAGGCCGGCATGCGCAAGCTGGCCGGGCGGGCCCGCGCGCGCGGCGTGAAAATCTGGGCCGGCACCCTGCTGCCGTTCGCCGGCACGAAGGACTTCTGGTCGGCAGACGCGGAGCGCGACCGCCTGGCGCTGAACGCGTGGATCCGCACGGCCGGCGTGTTCGATGCCGTCGTCGATTTCGACGCCGCCCTGCGCGACCCGGAACAACCCTCCCGCCTGAATCCCGCCTACGACAGCGGCGACCACCTGCATCCGAACGACGCCGGCTACCGCGTGATGGCGCAGCAGGTCGACCTGCGCCTGCTCCATCCCTGACCCGTGTTCTCCACACAACGGAAATAGAACGGTCGTACGAAATAGTGTATGCTTCGGCTCCCGCCGCCCCCGGCCCTTCCGGTCCGGGGGGCGGGCTACGAATCGATACTTGGAGTGAGACCGATGAACCAGAAACACCTGACCCTGCTCGTCGCCCTGGCCCTGGGCGCGTCGCTCGACGCGACCGCTTCCGGCTACCGCTTCGGCTCCCAGAGCGTGTCCGCCCAGGGCACGGCGGAAGCCAACGGCGCCGAAGCCGCCGATGCATCCACCATCTTCGCCAACCCGGCCGGCCTGTCGCGCCTGGAAGGCCGCCAGATCGTCGGCGGCGTCACCGCCGTCGTCCCGCATTCGACGTTCCAGGATGCCGGCTCGACCCGCTTCACGAAGACCTCGACCGGCGGCGTGAAATCGCAGGACGACTACGCGCCGAGCGTCGTGGCCGCGCCGACGCTGTACTACAGCCAGAAAATTGACAGCCAGTGGACCGCCGGCGTCGGCGTGTTCGTCCCGTACGGCACCAAGCTGGATTACGACGACAACTGGTCGGGCCGCTACTCGCTCACCAACATCAAGCTGGAGTCCATCAACATCAACCCGTCGGTGGCCTTCAGGCTCTCCGAGCAGCACAGCTTCGGCTTCGGCATCTCCGTCGAACACATGAAGGCGAGCCTGCGCCAGGGCGTGGACGTGCCGGGCTCGATCGCCGCCGCGCAGGCCGCCGGCAGCGGTGCCGCGCTGGTGCGCCAGATCGCTTCCCTGGGCGGCAACCCGGCCGCACTCGCGACCGCGGGCGACGCGCACGCGGGCGTGGACGGCAAGGACTGGGGCTATGGCTTCAACGTGGGCTATCTGTACTCGCCGACGCCGGATACCCGTTTCGGCATCGCCTACCGCTCGTCGATCAAGCATGAACTGAAAGGCGGCGCGGTGTGGGACTTCTCGACGGTGACGAGCGACGCCGTGGTCAACAAGGTGCTGCAGGGCGCCTCGCACCACGTGAATTCCGCCGCGCGCGTGGACGTCAGCACGCCGGAGACGCTGTCGCTGAACGCCTTCCACCAGTTCGATGCGAAATGGGCCGGCATGGCCGACGTGACGTGGACGCGCAACTCGCGCATGCAGGACATCAACATCCAGTTCGTCGGCACCAACGAGGGCGACCTCGTGATCCGCCAGCAGTGGAAGAACACCGTGCGCGTGGCGCTGGGCGCGAACTATGCGCTGAACGACGCCGTGACCCTGCGCGGCGGCATCGCCCACGACGACGCCCCGGTCCGCGGCGACACGCTGCGCCACGCGGCCCTGCCGGACGCCGACCGCCTGCAACTGTCGTTCGGCGCGAACTGGAAGCTGACTCCGGCGTCGTCGCTGGACCTGGCCTACAGCTGGCTGCACTTCAACGACGCGAGCGGCAACTACACGAACAACTGCAATCCCGTGATGACGGGCTGCACCGGCAACGGCGAGACGACGCGCGGCACGTGGAAGACCCGCATGCAGTTGCTTGGCCTGGCGTACAACTACAAGTTCTGACCACCCGTCATTCCCGCGCACGCGGGCATCCATGCTGAGTGACTTCGGTGCTTCATTATGGGTTCCCGCCTGCGCGGGAACGACGGGATTCCAGAGTGTCGACGAATCGAACCCGACCCGCACCGCACATCCCAAACGTCATCCCCGCGCAGGCGGGGATCCAGGTTCTGCATGTGCAGCGATAGCGCGTGCAAATTGGGTTCCCGCCTGCGCGGGAAC
>Ga0308166_1003874_pt1 | contig 12361 bp, 11 predicted proteins | sample PhyCR2_2_FD_202137 | JGI IMG/M metagenome (GOLD analysis project Ga0308166, IMG submission 202137) | Phyllosphere microbial communities from UC Gill Tract Community Farm, Albany, California, United States - DLSLCC.R2 | ecosystem: Host-associated > Plants > Phyllosphere > Unclassified | place... | reverse complement strand
CGGACGAGTAGATACCGAACAGGATACCGATGGTCAGCGCGATCGCGAAGTAGTGCAGCGTCTGGCCGCCGAAGAACAGCATCGACAGGACCATCATCTCGGTACAACCGTGGGTGATGATCGTACGCGAGATCGTGCTTGTGATCGCGTGGTCGATGACCTGGGTCACGGACAGCTTGCGCTCCTTGCGGAAGGTCTCGCGGATCCGGTCGAAGATCACGACCGATTCGTTCACGGAGTAGCCCAGCACGGCCAGCACGGCGGCCAGCACGGTCAGCGAGAATTCCCACTGGAAGAAGGCGAAGAAGCCCAGGATGATGACGACGTCGTGCAGGTTGGCGACGATCGCCGCGACGGCGAATTTCCATTCGAAGCGCACGGCCAGGTAGATCATCACGCCGACGACGACCATGATCAGGGCGTTCAGGCCGTTCTGCGCCAGCTCGTCGCCGACCTGCGGGCCGACGAACTCCACGCGCTGCTGGCTCAAGACTTCCGCGCCGGCCGCGTTGACGCAGCTGGTGCGGGCGACGTTCTCGCCCTTGTCGGTGGTGATTTGCACCTGCTTCGGCGTGCCGGATTCGGCGGCGCACAGCGCGTTGAACACGGTGGCCGACGTGCCCGAACCGGCGACGTCCTTGCGGATCGGCAGGCGCAGCATGATGTCCTGCGCGGTACCGAAGCTCGTCACTTCCGGCTGCTCGTAACCCAGTTTTTCCAGCGTGTGGCGGATCTTTTCCTGCTCGGCCGCGTGCGGGTAGCGCAGTTCCATCACGGTACCGCCCGTGAACTCGACCGAGAAGTGCAGGTGCTTGGTCACCAGGAAGAACACCGCGGCGACGAAGGTCAGCGCCGAGATCACGTTGAAGATCAACGCGTGGCGCATGAACGGGATGTCCCGTTTAATCTTGAAAAATTCCATGGTCTACCCCGATTATCCTTTCTTGACGGCCGCCTTGGCCGCGGCGGCATCCGCGTTCCACACGGTGCCGATGGCGATCTTGCCGAGCTTCTTCTTGCGGCCGTACCACAGGTTCACGACGCCGCGCGACAGGAACACGGCCGAGAACATCGACGTCAGGATGCCCAGGCAGTGCACGACGGCGAAGCCGCGCACGGCGCCCGAACCGAACACCAGCAGCGCCAGGCCGACGATCAGGGTCGTCACGTTCGAGTCGAGAATGGTCGCCCAAGCATGGCTGAAGCCGGCCGAGATGGCCGCCTGCGGTGTGTTACCCGCACGCAGTTCTTCGCGGATGCGCTCGTTGATCAGCACGTTGGCGTCGATCGCCATGCCCAGCGCCAGCGCGATTGCCGCGATACCCGGCAAGGTCAGCGTCGCGCCCAGCATCGACAGCAGCGCGAGCAGGAACAGCAGGTTGCACGCCAGCGCCACGACGCTGAAGAAGCCGAACAGCTGGTAGTAGATCACCATGAAGATCGCGATCGCCACGAAGCCCCACAGCGTGGAGTGCAGGCCCTTCGCGATGTTCTCGGCGCCCAGCTGCGGACCGACGACGCGTTCCTCGACGAATTCCATCGGGGCCGACAGCGCGCCGGAGCGCAGCAGCAGCGCCAGCTCGGCGGCGGCCTGCGGGCTGGCCATGCCGGTGGTCTGGAAGTTCGAACCGAATTCGCTCTGGATGGTCGCGACCTGCAGCACGTTGTACTTGCCTTTTTCCTTCAGCAGCGTGGCCATGCGCTTGCCGACGCGCTCGCGGGTCATCGCGCGCATCTTGCGGCCGCCGTCGGCGTTCAGCTCGATGTTCACGGCCGGACGCTGGTTCTGGTCGAAGCCGGCGACGGCGTTGATGACCGAATCGCCGCTCACGAGGACGTCCTTCGACACGACGACCGGTGCGCCGGCGCCTTCGGTGAACAGTTCCGAATTCAGCGGGATCGCGGCGGACAGCTCGGTGCCCGGGGTGACGGTATCGTCGGTCACGCGGAATTCCAGCGTGGCGGTACGGCCGATGATGTCCTTCGCGTGGGCGACGTCCTGCACGCCCGGCAGCTGGACGACGATGCGGTCGCGGCCCTGTTGCTGGATCACGGGCTCGCTCACGCCCAGTTCGTTGATACGCTTGCTCAGCGCGCTGATGTTCTGCTTGACGCCCTCTTCCACCACGCGTTGCAGCGCGGCCGGCTTCAAGGTGACGACCAGCTTCAGGTCGGAGCCGTCGGCGGCGTCGGAGAACGCCAGGTCGGCGTTCTGCGCGGCCAGCACGTTGCGCGCCTGCGTACGGGTGGCTTCGTCGCGGAACTTGATCTCGACATTGTTGCCGACGCGGTCGATGCCGGCGTGGCGGATGTTCTTGTCGCGCAGCTCGCTGCGGACGCTGGACAGGACGCCCTTGATGCGGGTTTCCTCCACGGCCTTCGCATCCACCTGCAGCAGGAAGTGGACGCCGCCGCGCAGGTCGAGGCCCAGGTTCAGCGGCTTGGCGTTGATGGCCTGCATCCAGGCCGGCGTGTTCTTGACCAGGTTGACGGTGACGATGTAGTCGGGGTCGGCCGGGTCACGGTTCAGGTCGCGCTCCAGCGCCGCCTTGGCCTTGAACTGGATATCGGGGGTCGCGAAGCGCGCACGCACGGAAGCGCTGTCGCCCGAACCTTCCAGACCCACGGCGTCGGCAGGAATACCGTCGCGCTTGAGCGCTTCGGCAACCCGGGTGGCCGTGTCGCTGTTGACCTTGACGGTCGCCTTGGAGGTCGTCACCTGCAGTGCCGGCGAGTCGACGAAATAGTTGGGCGCCGTGTACAGCAGGCCAACGAGTACTGTCACGAGGATCAGTATGTACTTCCAGAGGGGGTAACGATTCATGATGTTCCAGCGTTCAGGATCGGGCGGAAAGCGCGGCGCGGGCCGCGCGGCCGGATTACAGGGACTTCAGCGTGCCCTTCGGCAGCAGCGCGGTCACGGCGTTCTTTTGCACGACCACTTCGGTGCCGGCCGACACTTCGACGGTCACGTACGTGTCGGTGACCTTGGTCACGCGGCCCAGCATGCCGCCGACGGTGATGACTTCGTCGCCCTTGGCCAGCGCGTCCATCATGGTTTTCAGTTCTTTCTGGCGCTTCTGCTGCGGACGGATCATGAGGAAGTACATGACCACGAACATCAGGATCAGCGGGGCGAACGTGGTGAGGTTACCCATCAGACCCGGATCGGCTGCACCGGCGGTTTGCGCGTAAGCGTTGGAAATGAACACAAGGACTCCGATTATGAGATGAAAAAACAAGCGCTGTATTCTAGCACCGGCAAACTGGCAACAGCCAATTCCCCCGATGTGGGAACTGGCATGCCGAAATGCAAGATATTATCGGAAATTTAATTGTTTACACGCCGCGGGCGCGGTCCGCGTTGAACTGCAGGCGGAAGGCGTGGAACCGATCCGCATCGATGGCGTCGCGGATCTCCTGCATGAGGTTCAGGTAGTAATGCAGGTTGTGGATGGTGTTCAGGCGCGCGCCCAGGATCTCCTTGGAGCGGTGCAGGTGGTGCAGGTAGGCGCGCGAGAAGTTCTTGCAGCAGTAGCACGAGCACGACTCGTCCAGCGGCGACTGGTCGTCCTTGTAGCGGGCGTTCTTGATCTTGAGGTCGCCGAAGCGGGTGAACAGCCAGCCGTTGCGCGCGTTCCGGGTCGGCATCACGCAGTCGAACATGTCGACGCCGTTCGCCACGCCTTCCACCAGATCTTCCGGCGTGCCGACACCCATCAGGTAGTGCGGCTTGTGTTCCGGCAGGCGCGGGCCGACATGCTGCAGCACGCGCATCATGTCTTCCTTCGGCTCACCCACCGACAGGCCGCCGATGGCCAGGCCCGGGAAATCAATCTCTTCCAGGCCGGCGAGGGATTCGTCGCGCAGGCGCTCGTACATGCCGCCCTGGACGATGCCGAACAGCGCGTTCGGGTTCTCGCCCTGGTTAAATTCGTTCATCGAACGCTGGGCCCAGCGCAGCGACATGCGCATCGACTTGGCCGCTTCCTCGGCGGTGGCCGGACGGCCGTCGATCTCGTACGGCGTGCACTCGTCGAACTGCATCACGATGTCCGAGTTCAGCGAGCGCTGGATCTGCATCGAGATTTCCGGCGACAGGAACAGGCGCGAGCCGTCGATGGGCGATGCGAACTTCACGCCCTCTTCCGTGATCTTGCGCATCGCGCCCAGCGAAAACACCTGGAAACCGCCGGAGTCCGTGAGGATCGGCTTGTCCCAGCCCATGAAGCCGTGCAGGCCGCCGAACTTGTCCATGACGTCCGTGCCCGGGCGCAGCCACAGGTGGAAGGTGTTGCCGAGGATGATCTGCGAGCCCACTTCCTTCAGCTCGTTCGGCGCCATCGCCTTGACGGAGCCATAGGTCCCGACGGGCATGAAGATCGGCGTCTCGATGGTGCCGTGGTTCAGCTTTAAACGGCCGCGGCGGGCGTGCGACAGGCCGCTCGTGTCTTTTTTAAGAAGGGTAAATTCGAGCATGGTTCAATTCCTGGTGGCGCGTGAATGCGTCGTAAGCAGCATCGCATCGCCATAGCTGAAGAAGCGGTATTCGCTGGCGATCGCGTGCGCGTACGCGGCGCGGATCTCGTCATAGCCGGCAAAGGCCGAGACGAGCATCATCAGCGTCGACTTGGGCAGGTGGAAGTTCGTGATCAGCCGGGTGACCGTCTTGAACAGGTAACCCGGGGTGATGAACAGGTTGGTGTCGCCGCTGCCGGCCGCGAGGGCGCCCGACTGCGACGCCGACTCCAGCGCGCGCAGCGACGTGGTGCCGACGGCGACGACATCGCGGCCCGCGGCCTGCGCGGCGCGCACGGCGTCGACGGTCTCTTGCGGGATCGTGTACCACTCGCTGTGCATCTTGTGCTCGGCGAGATTCTCGACACGCACGGGCTGGAACGTGCCGGCGCCCACGTGCAGCGTCACGTACGCGATGCGCACGCCCTTGGCCGCGACCTTGTCGAGCAGCGCCTGGTCGAAGTGCAGGCCGGCGGTCGGCGCGGCGACGGCACCCGGCGCCGATGAATAGACGGTCTGGTAACGCTGCTCGTCGAAGTCGTCGGCATCGTGCTCGATGTACGGCGGCAGCGGCAGGCGGCCGTGGGCCTCGATCAGCTCGAACACGTCGCCGTCGAAGTGCAGCGTGAAGAACTCGCCGGCACGCTCGCCGACGCCGACCTCGAACGCGTCCGCGAGGCGGATGCGCGAGCCGGGCTTCGGCGACTTCGACGCGCGCACCTGCGCAAGCACCGTGCGCGGGTCGAGCACGCGCTCGACGAGCACTTCGACCTGGCCGCCGGTGTCCTTCTGGCCGAAGAAGCGCGCCTTCAGCACCCGGGTGTTGTTCATCACGAGCGTGTCGCCGGCCTGCAGCTGGTCGACGATGTCGGAGAATTGACGGTCGGTGATGCGGTCGCCGTCCAGATGCAGCAGGCGCGACGCGCTGCGGTCGGGCAGCGGCACCTGGGCGATGCGCTCGGGCGGCAGGTCGAAATCGAAGTCGGAGAGGGAGTACGTTTTGCTCATCTGGGAAAAACTCGTCGAGCCGCCTTACAATATGGGCTACAGCGTGCGGCGAACCCATTATTTTACACCCGGATTCCGGCCGGCGGGCGCAGGCCATAACCGTTATGCCCAAATCCTGATAAGCCGACAACACGCGCCAACGAACCGCCATGCCAGCCACGAACGCCAAACCGGCGGCCAAAGCCGCAGCCAAACAAGCACCGAAAAGCATCGAGAGCAAGCTCGCCAAGCTCGGCCTGCGCACGGACATGGACCTCGTCCTGCACCTGCCGATGCGCTACGAGGACGAGACGCAGATCGTCCCCATCCGCGAAGCCTCCCTGCGCGGCGGCCACGTGTCGCAGGTCGAAGGCGTCGTCACGAAGAACGAGATCGCCTATAAACCGCGGCGCCAGCTGCTGGTGACCATCGCCGACGAGACGTCCGACATCCAGCTGCGCTTCATGAATTTCTACGGCAGCCAGGTGAAACAGCTGGCCGAGGGCACGCGCGTGCGCGCCCGCAGCGAGGTCCGGCACGGCTTCTTCGGCGCCGAGATGGTCCACCCGGTGTACAAGATCGTCAACGAGGGCGCGCCGCTCCCCAACTCCCTCACGCCCGTGTACCCGGCAGGCGAAGGCCTGTCGCAGACGATATTGCGGCGCGCGATCGCCGACGCGATGAAGCGCGTGGACTGGACCGACACCGTGCCGCGCGCCGTGCGCGAAAAGCTGAACCTGGCCGAGTTCCAGCCGGCCGTGCGCCTGCTGCACTACCCGCCGCCGGACGTCGACGAGCACGCGCTGACGGAACGCAGCCACCCCGCGTGGACGCGCGTGAAGTTCGACGAACTGCTCGCGCAGCAGCTGTCGCTGAAACGCGCGCAGCAGGCACGCCGCGAAAAAGGGGCGCCTGTGCTCGGCGCGGTCGGCGCGTTGTCCGCGTCGTTCCTGGAAGCCCTGCCGTTCAAGCTGACCAATGCGCAGCAGCGCGTGGTCGAAGAGATCCGCCGCGACCTGCGCGAGGATTACCCGATGCAGCGCCTGCTGCAGGGCGACGTCGGCAGCGGCAAGACCGTCGTCGCGGCCCTCGCCGCCGCGCAGGCCATCGACAGCGGCTACCAGGCCGCGCTGATGGCGCCGACGGAGATCCTGGCCGAGCAGCACTTCCGCAAGATCGCCGCGTGGATGGAACCGCTGGGCGTGAAGGTCGCGTGGCTGACGGGCAGCCTGAAAAAGAAGGAGAAGACGGCGGCCAGCGAGATGACGGAATCGGGCGAAGCGCAGCTCGTGATCGGCACGCACGCCCTGATCCAGGACACCGTGCAGTTCGCGAAGCTGGGCCTCGTGCTCGTCGACGAACAGCACCGCTTCGGCGTCGGCCAGCGCCTCACCCTGCGCAACAAGGGGTCCGACGGCCTCGTGCCGCACCAGTTGATGATGTCGGCGACGCCGATCCCGCGCACGCTGGCGATGACGTACTACGCCGACCTGGAAGTCTCCGTCATCGACGAACTGCCGCCGGGCCGCACGCCCATCGTCACGCGCGCCATCGACCAGAACCGGCGCGACGAAGTGATAGCCCGCGTGCATGCGGCCGCGCAGGAAGGCCGGCAGGCGTACTGGGTCTGCCCGCTGATCGAGGAATCGGAAGCGCTGCAGCTGCAGACGGCCACCGAGACCTACGAGACGCTCGCGCAAGCCCTGCCCGACCTCGTCGTCGGCCTCGTGCACGGCCGCATGAAGCCGGCGGAAAAGCAGGTGATCATGGACGCGTTTTCCGCGGGCGAGGTGCACGTGCTCGTGGCGACGACGGTGATCGAGGTGGGCGTGGACGTGCCCAATGCATCACTGATGGTGATCGAGCACGCCGAGCGCTTCGGCTTGTCGCAGCTGCACCAGTTGCGCGGCCGCGTGGGGCGGGGCTCGGCCGCGAGCGTGTGCCTGCTGCTGTATCAGAGCCCGCTGGGGCCCGTGGCGAAACAGCGCCTGATGACGATGCGCGAGACGACCGACGGCTTCGAGATCGCGCGGCGCGACCTGGAAATCCGCGGCCCCGGCGAATTCCTCGGCGCGCGCCAGTCCGGCCAGGCGATGCTGCGCTTCGCGAACCTGGAGACGGACCAGTGGATCGTCGAGCAGGCGCGCGACGTGGCGGCGTGGCTGCTGGAGTCGGATCGGCCGGAAGCCGAGGCCATCGTGGATGCGCACCTGCAGCGGTGGCTGGGTGGGCGCGAGGAGTTTCTCAAAGTGTGAACCCCAAACACGTCGCCCCCGCGAAGGCGGGGGCCCAAGTTTTTGTGCACGGCCGCGCGCGCAGAAATTGGGTCCCTGCCTGCGCAGGGACGACGATGCACTGGATTACTTGGTCGCAGCCGGCGCCGTCGTATCGGCCGCCGCATCCTTCGCGGCTTCCTTGGTCGCCGCTTTCTTCGCGTGCTTGGCCTTCTTCACGTGCTTCGTGGTCTTCTTCGCTTCCTGCTTCTCGTGCGTCGCTTCGGCCTTGGCGACGGCCGGCGGCGTGGCCGAATCCGGCGTGGTCGTCTGGGCCGGAGCCGGAGTCTGGGCAAAGGCAGCGGTGGCGAACAGGCCGGCGATCAGGGTGGCGACGATTTTTTTCATGATGAAGAGTCCTTGGTAGTTTTGGGTTTTTGCGACCACGTTTGCGCGTCGCTTGTGCCTGAAAACGGCCGGGGACGCTCCCCTGTTGACGCGATTTACAAATGCTTACGCGCCTGACAATCTCTTACAGCCCGGCCGTTTGCGCCAGCGCCGCCTCGACCCGCGCCAGCCGCGGCGCCACCATCTCGCGGTAGCGCGCCACGAGCTCGGCGCCGGCGCCCTGCGGCGAGCCGGCATCGAACGGCGGCTGCGGATCGTATTCGAGCGCCAGCTGGATCATGCGCGCGACGTCGTCGCCGGCCAGTTCGGCCGCCAGCGCGAGGCCGAAGTCGATCCCCGCCGTCACGCCGCCGCCCGAGATCCGGTTACGGTCGCGCACGATCCGCTGCGCGACAGGCACGGCGCCGAAGCGCGTCAGGAACGGCAACCAGATCCAGTGGCATGCGGAGCGGTAGCCGTCGAGCAGCCCGGCCGCGCCCAGCACGAGCGAGCCGTTGCACACGGACGCGACATAGCGCGCGCGCTCTCCCTGGCGGCGCAGGAAGGCCAGTGTGTCGGCATCGCCGAACAGGTCTTCGATGCCGAAGCCGCCCGGCACGCACAGCACGTCCAGCGGCGGACAGTCGGCGAAGACCGTGGTCGGGTTGATCGTGAAGCCGACGTCGGTCGGCACCGGATCGCGCGTCTTCCACACGAGATGTACCTGGGCGCCGGGGACGCGGCTCAGGATCTGGGCGGGACCGGTCAGGTCGAGCTGGGTCACGCGGGGGAACAGCAAAAATCCGATGTTCATGTCGGGCTCCGTTGTGGATGAAGGATGACCCCATTCTAGAAAGCGGCTAGCATTGGCAGCAATGTCAAACTTGTGTCGATTCCTGCCATGCCCTCATCATCACGCCAGGTTGCGCTGATCACGTTCGACGACGTCCAGGTGCTCGACGTTACCGGCCCCGCCGCCGTGTTCGGCGCCGCCAACGACGCCGCCGGCTACACGTTTTATCGCGTGCACATCCTGTCGCCGCGAGGCGGCCCTGTGACGAGCAACTGCGGCCTCGCCGTCGTCACCAGGCCGCTGGCCAGCGTGAAGCCGGGCGCGATGGACACGGTGCTGGTCGCCGGCTCCAGCCGCCGCAGCCTGCAGGCGCTTGCACGGGACCGGGACGCGCAAGCGTGGCTGCAGCGCGCCTGCGCCCGCGCGCGCCGCTACGGGTCCGTGTGCACGGGCGCCTTCGCGCTGGCCGCGTGCGGCCTGCTGGACGGCAAGCGCGTCGCCACGCATTGGGAAGCGACGGACATCCTCGGGCGCAGGCATCCCGCCGTCGACGTCGATGCGAATGCGCTGTACGTGGAGGACGGCCGCGTGTGGACGTCGGCCGGCGTCACCACCGGCATCGACATGTGCCTGGCGCTCGTCGCGCGCGACCTGGGCGACGCCGTCGCCAACGCGATCGCGCGCCGGCTCGTGCTGTATGCGCGCCGGCCCGGCTACCAGTCGCAGTTCAGCACCGTGCTGGCGGCACAGGAAAAGGCAGACAGCCCGTTCGCGCGCCTCGTCGACTGGATCCGCACGCACCTGGACGGAGAACTCGACGTGGCCAGCCTCGCGGAGCGCGCGGGCATGTCGCCGCGCACGTTCCACCGCCGCTTCACGGACGCGCTGGGCGAGACGCCGGCACGCTTCGTCGAGACGCTGCGCCTCGACCATGCGCGCACGCTGCTGCAGACGTCGATGGCGCTGAAGACGGTGGCCACGCAAACCGGGTATGCGACGGCGGGCCAGTTGTCGAAAGCATTCGCGCGCCGGTTCGGCGTCAGTCCGGGGCTGTTCCGTGCGATGCACGCAGAACACGCGGAATAAAAAAAGCCCGCATCGCGCGGGCTTCGTGAGGAGAGCTGCAGAGTTACTGGGTGACCGGTGCAGCAGGTGCGGCTTCCGGTGCGGGGGTCGCCGGCGTGGCAGGATCAGCCGGGGTGGCCGGAGTGGCCGGCGTGGCTGGAGTAGCCGGGGTCGCCGAGGAATCCGACGTGCCCGCGGTACCCGAGCTGCCCATTGCCGGAGTGGCCGGGGTGGCTGGAGTTGCCGCTTCAGCCGGTGCCGTCGTGGCGGCCGTGTCTTCTTTCACGGCATGCTTCGTCTTGGCTTTCGCATGCTTGGCGCTGGCTTTTGCTTCTTTGGCATGGGTCTTCGCCGTCTTCGCATCGGCGTGCGCTTCCTTCACGTCGGCTTGCGCTGCCTTGGCTTCGGCCGGCGCTGCCTTCGTCTCCGTCTTCGTTGCCTTCACATCGGCGTTATTGACCAGCACTGCTTGCTTGGGAGCAGGTGCCTGGGCGAAAGCTGCGGTGGCGAACAGGCCGGCGATCAGGGTAGCGATGGTTTTTTTCATGATGAAGGGTCCTCTCGGTTGTCGGTCAATGTGCACATCGTTGTGTGTGACTTCTCCCATCAACGAGCCCGCCTGTCCGTCTGTTGACGAACTTTACAATCGGTTACGTGCCTGACAGATGCTTACAGGACGTGCAACGATTATTGCTTTTTGGCGCCGCCGGCAATAACAAAAAAGCCCGCATCGCGCGGGCTTCTTGACGGCGTAACGAACCGGTTACTTGGTTACGGCGGCGACGGTCGTCGCTTTGTGCTCGGCTTTCACTTCAGCCTTGTGCTCGGCCTTCGCATGCTTGGCTTCCGCCTTCGCTTCCTTCACGTCGGCCTTGGCTTCTTTCTTGACTTCCTCGGCGTCCGCCTTGGCTTCTTTCACGTCGGCCTTGGCTTCTTTCTTCGCTTCCTTGACGTCGGCTTTCGCGGCGGCCTTGGTTTCCTTCACTTCAGCCTTGGCAGCCTGCTTCTCCTGCTTGGCTTCGACCTTGGCCGCGGCCGGCGTGGTGGCGGCAGGCGCGGGCGCCTGGGCGAAGGCAGCGGTTGCGAACAGGCCGGCGATCAGGGTAGCAATGGTCTTTTTCATGATGAAGGGTCCTCAGAGTTTTTGGGGTTCGGTGCAGGTCGTTTTGCGCTGCACTTGTCCCTAAAACGGCGCGGCCTGCCCGCCTGTTGACGGGCTTTACAATCCGTTACCGCGCTGACACATCCTTACAACTCGACCATTTAAAAGCCGTAACCGTGCCACGCGTCCTTGAAATCCTTGGCGCGCGCGTCGACCACTTCCGGCCGCGCACGCAGCCACGCGATCACGGCTTCGCGGTCTTCTTCCGACGGCGAGCCGCGCTCGATACGGGCGACGACGCCTTCCGTCTCGCTGAACGGCTCGCGGCCGCCGAAGCCGCCGCCCAGCAGGCCACGTTCTTCCAGCGCGCCGAAGAAGTCGTTGATGAAGTCGTGATACGGCTCGCCGCGCATCGGGCTGTGGAAGACGAGTTCGACGTCGAAGCCGTGTTCCTTGAATTCGCCGACGCGCAGCTTCTTGCGCTGGCGGGGATTCAGGCGCCGCATGCGGCTGGTCGAACGGGGGTCGCGTTTCATTCTTTCTCCTTGGTAGTTAGCCGCTCATCTGTGTCGAATCGGCGTCATAGGCCAGGCCGATCTGGCGCCGGATCTCGTCCATCACGCCCATCAGCGCCAGCGTATCCACGTGCGTCATGCCGGGACTTTCGACGAGGCCCGCGCGCCAGCAGCGCTGCGCCTCGATCACTTCGTGCACATAGCCGTTGCCGATGTACGGCGTCGGCACGGTGCGCGAGATGCCGTCGGCGCGCACCACCGTCACGGTCTGCGTGCGGTGGAACATCGTGTTCATGCGGACGTGGCCACGTTCACCGGCGATCGTCAGCTCGCTCGGCAGGCGCGCACGCAGCGAGCAGCTGCACACGGACATGCCGCCGCCGCTGTGGCGCAGCAGGATGCCCGTCTGCTCGTCGACGCCCGTCGGGCCGATGTCGGCATGGGCCAGCACCGTGTCCACGGGTCCCAGCAGCGCCACGGCGATCGACAGCGGATAGATGCCGAGGTCGAGCAGTGCGCCGCCGCCCAGCACCGGGTTGAACAAACGGTGCTCCGGGCCGAATTCGGCCTTGAAGCCGAGGTCCGCGTTCACCTGGCGCACGGTGCCGATCTCGCCCGAGTCGACGATGCGGCGCACCTCGGCCAGCGCGGGCAGGAAGCGCGTCCACATGGCCTCCATCAGGAACAGGTTCCTGTCGCGCGCGAGCCGGACGAGCTCCTCGGCCTGTGCGCGGTTGACGGTGAACGCCTTTTCGCACAGGACGCCTTTGCCGGCTTCCAG
>Ga0308166_1003872_pt1 | contig 12368 bp, 12 predicted proteins | sample PhyCR2_2_FD_202137 | JGI IMG/M metagenome (GOLD analysis project Ga0308166, IMG submission 202137) | Phyllosphere microbial communities from UC Gill Tract Community Farm, Albany, California, United States - DLSLCC.R2 | ecosystem: Host-associated > Plants > Phyllosphere > Unclassified | place... | reverse complement strand
TCTAACCTTTTGCCCCGTGGTTACGCTCGTAACCGGCCTTTCAGGGCCGATATAGCTCAGTTGGTAGAGCAGCGCATTCGTAATGCGAAGGTCGTAGGTTCGACTCCTATTATCGGCACCATCCCCTAGTTTTCTCAAGTCAACTCACATCAATAAAATCCTTTTAAAACATAGGTTTTACGTTGTTTTCAGTCATTTGACGTCAACCTCTATCTATTGAAATCAACATGCCTTTGGGGGCACAATCAGGGGCATGTTCTGTTCGGTCTAGGAAATGTGCCCCCAATGATGCTGAATGCCCGAAAGGTTGAAGCCGCGAAAGGAAAAGAGAAGAGCTACAAGCTGTCTGATGGAGGTGGTCTGTATCTTCAAGTAGAACCCAATGGCTCACGTTACTGGCGTATGAAGTACCGTTTTGCTGGCAAAGAGAAGCGTTTATCTTTTGGTGTCTATCCAACGGTTTCTTTGGCTGATGCCAGGCAAAAGCGTGAAGACGCAAAGAAATTGCTCGCAGCCGGTGAAGACCCTGGTGAAGTGAAGAAAGCCAAAAAACATGCTTTAACCGCTGCTACAGAGATACTCAATCCATTCAAAGAAGTGGCGTTAGAGTGGCACAAAATGAAGTCACCTAAATGGTCTGAAGGCTACGCTTCAGACATCATTGAGGCATTTGAGAAAGACATCTTCCCGCAGATTGGCCATCGACCCATTGCTGATATTAAGCCCCTAGAGCTGCTTGAAGTTCTGAGATTAATAGAAGCCAGAGGAGCAATGGAAAAAGCGAAGAAAGTCCGTCAACGATGCGGTGAAGTATTCCGCTATGCCATCGTAACAGGTCGAGCGATCTACAACCCGGCACCGGATCTTGCCAGTGCAATGCAAGGGCACGAAGCAGTTCACTATCCATTCCTGAAAGCTAACGAGCTGCCGGAGTTCTTTACTGCTCTTAACGCTTATTCAGGAAGTCCGATTGTATTACTGGGTGCATATTTGCTCATCTTAACAGGTCTCAGAACTGGAGAGTTACGAGCAGCGGAATGGCGTGAGGTGGATTTTGAGAACGCACTGTGGGAAATCCCTAAAGAACGCATGAAAATGCGTAGGGCTCATATTGTACCGCTATCAAGACAAGCATTAGCTCATCTCGGGCGATTGAAAGAACTGACAGGCAACTATCCGCTCATGTTTCCTGGGCGCAACGATCCCAGTAAGTGCATGAGTGAAGCCAGCATCAACCAAGTTTTTAAACGTATTGGATATGCTGGTCGTGTGACGGGGCATGGTTTCAGGCATACGATGAGTACGATTCTACACGAGAAAGGTTTTAACAGTGCTTGGATTGAAACCCAGCTTGCACATTTGGATAAAAATTCTATTCGTGGGATTTACAACCATGCTCAATATTTAGAAGGGCGCAGGAATATGATGCAATGGTATGCGGATTTTATTGAGGGAATTAATCTTAATGGCAAATAAATCTACTCCTTTAAAATTATTTCGCACACATTATAAAGTGGCTGAAGTTGCTAAGATACTAAGTTGTGAAGAAGAAGATATTTTGTATCTGGCCGGGGAGAACGATTTTTTGTTCTCAGCCTATGTAGGCAGGGAGGGTAACTTCTCAAAGCATCGAGTAAGAAATATAAGTGAATTTATTAATCATATTGATTCATTGGATAAGGATGATGAGGGTTATAGTTATATTAGTCAATATAGCCTCATAAAAATATATGAAGTAAAAAATGATAAAAATTTAGTTATTGCACGTATCAAAGGTTATTTTAAATATCCGCCAAAAGTCCAAAAAGACTTTATCTTTTTTAGTGGTCAATTTCCAGATTACCCTTCACTTCTCGTTCCAGCTGGGAAAGTGTTTTCAAATGATGTTAAATTTATCCAGATGGACTGGAAAAATTCGGATGGCTTTTTTTTGGAGCATGATGGGTATCTTGAAAGCGAGGACGTTCGAAAGCTTCATAACATCATTAATAATGAGTCATCGTCTGCTGATGTATATAAAACGCTATCAATTGCTCAACAAGAGCGACATGCAGCAAAAAGAAATCAAGTTTTGAGTGTGGCCATTTATCTTTATAAAGAAAATTCGAATGTTAAAAAAGACAACGCTACAGCGTTAACAGAGCTTATCTTCACCCGAGCCGATGAATTTTGGCCTGATAAGAAAGAACCTCCGTTGTCTTTCGCAGTAATTAGTAAGTTGATTTCAAGTATTTTCAAAAAACCTGTTTTCACAAATAATTAACATTATTGGCGAGTAAGTTTTTTTTACTTACTCGCCTTTTTTACATCCAAACCAAGTGCTTTAATCCTCTCCGTTGACACGAATTGATGAATTGAGAGGAACGAATCATGGCGCTCACTGATACTCGCCCTAGTGCAGACTCACTAATTGATATGAAGTATATCACCTCTGATTGCTTGTTTACTGATAAGTGGATTTATAAGCTGATCTCTCTTGGTAAATTCCCGAAGCCGATTAAGTTAGGACGTATGTCAAGGTGGCGTGCTGGTGATTATTATGCCTGGAGAGATAGTCACACATCTAATTAAAATTGTTAAGAATAGGACCAATATGACTAATATGACATCTATTAAACTCCCAATGGAGGGTAAATCCTTTTATCCTTCTCTTAAATGCGAACAAGTAACGGTATTAGATACTTATAAGGTCAGTATCTTCAATGAAGGATATGGTGATTCTGCATGTATAATAAGAATCATCGAGATCTTTATGTTAAATAAACTGCGTCATAAAGGAGAGGAATTACGTTCTTTAACAGGGCTAACAATCCCCGATACGGAAGCGACTGCCGATGAAATCAATCTCTTAATGAGTCGACTTGAGGTGCTATGTCAGCGTGAAGAAGAAGAGTTATCCTTCCGACAAAAGGATGTTAGCTCTGCCGAGTACGCATTAAAAAATGCAGGGTTGAATGTTAACGCCAGAACAGTTTCTGAAGTAAAAAACAAAAATGCCGTGAAAGGGGCGCGTGATGCCTATGAAAGACAGTACCATTCTGCATTTTTACGACAGAAAGAGCAGCAAACCCGGGTAAGTCTCTTCAGAGGATTCGGAAGTTTGTTACTTGAAGAGGCTGAACATATCGGAAAGAACGTTAGTAAAAAAAATCTTAACTCGTTTTCCAGACCGTTAATTTCTCCCGCTGAGTTTATTAACGTTTTAAACGATGCGACTTTAGTTCGGGATGTGAGATTTATCTTGGATGCTCTATGTGCACTGGATAATGCAGTTGAGCACATTCTTAAATGTTGTGCATATCCAAATGACCGTTACGAACTGGAAAGAGGTGGGATAATTCGAACTATGGCCTATCGGGAGTACTACCGTGCTGAAAATGCCATTCTTCGCTCCGTAGTAAGCGATCGTGAGTATGTAGAGCATGCTGTAAAATATAATCAGATCTCTCAATACAAGAAAAAAATATTTCGTAAATAATAAAAGGATAAATCATGTACGCATTCAAAGCCGAAAGGCCGGACGCTGCACGCCGTTATCACAGTAAATTCGTATCTGGCACAAATTACCAAGAGTCTTCAAACAGAAGATTTTCATTAAGTAAACCAACAGAAAATATTTTGCGAAGCTCAATTTTTGAGTCTGGTTGGTTAATCAATAATATCACTTTGCGTGACGTTAATGCTGTTTCAGGTAATGCCATTAATATTGGAGCCAGCGAGTTACATACAGGACGAGTTCACGGTGGAAGATTCCGTAAGATGTTAGCGATAAATGGCACTGAATTTTTTCTGTCCGAAACTGACACGTGTGCACGAATCAGCTATTTAGATATGTCACATATTTATCATACAGGTGCCCAGGGCGAATTTGATAAATCGGTCAGTGCGTTTTTTAGTCAGGCTTATGCACTTGATATGTTGCGGGTTGGTTTTAATGGAGAGTCAATTGCCGATACGACTGATCCTGAGATCAATAAAAAAGGTGAGGACGTAAATATCGGGTGGCATGCGCTGGCAAAAAACTATCAGGGTGGTCAACAAGTCTTAACTACTCCTGTAACCCTCGGTGAAACCGGGGAATGGAAGAATCTCGACCTGCTTGCTAATCACCTCATTACAGAGCTGATTGCCGAACCTTATCGTGAAGATCCACGCTTGGTGGTTCTCGTGGGTGCCGAGCTTGCTGCTAAACAGCGACTTAAGCTCTTCAACGCGGCTGATCGCCCGGCTGATGTGGATGCTGCGCAAATGGCAGTCAGTTCGGTTGCCGGACGGTTTGCTTTTATCCCGCCGTTCATGCCGGGAAAACGTCTTGCGGTCACTACGCTGGATAATCTGCACATTTATACCCAGTCCCGAACCCGATCATTCCGGGCTGAGTTTGATGATGAGAAAAGTGAATACGTTAATTCTTATCTTCGCAATGAAGGCTATGCGCTGGGGGAGCCTGAGCTTTATGCCGCTGTGGATGAGAGCGCTGTAACTTTCTCCGACTGATGCTGAAGAAATAAAAAGACCCGCTAATAAGCGGGTCTGTTTCACAGCGTAGGAAAAATGAAAAACTCAACTTCAAACTGAGGCTTAAGCATGTCAGGATTTAGATGGATGTTCAATAAACTAAATTCGGTTATAAATTTCTTGCGCCTTGCCAATTGCTCGGGCTATATTCGCACCGTTGCCGCAAAATCGGCAACCGGGCGTGGAAACCCGTGTAATCTGAAGGCGACACCAGACGCGCCACGCGTCTTTTTTTGTGTCCGTGTCTTTGCACACCTATTGCTTTTACAGCGGTTTCTTTGCCGTTGTAGCTATCGAGTAATGGTGGCTCAGGCGGGGCTGACTTCGGTCAGGCCGGTATCCTTCAGAGCCGGTATTTCCACCCCCGTCTGGGCTACCACCAGTGGGCGTGGAAACTCCGGTGGTAGCGTTAACCGCTATCTGAAGGAGATTGCCGCCATGGCTTCGATCCCTACATTGTCACATCCAGAATTTACCTTTGTTTTTCTCGCAGTGCGCCGTACTGATTATGCCGCGCGTCCATTCGCTGTGCGTACTGTTGCAACCTGCGAGCGTGCTGCCCGCATGAAACTCGTTGCCGATTTTGTACTGAGCTTCGCCGCACGTATTCCGATGAACAATCTCGGGGAGGTGAGCGCATGAGTCATTTACCCATCCCTAACCACGGTTGCACCTTGACTGAAGCAGGCGAGAACCGTCTTTTACGGGCTGCGCTGGCGAGCGAGTTCCTGGCCGAAGTTCTGTCATTTCCTGCGATGAGTGGGCAGAGAACAGTTTCTGCTGAGGGAGCCGCAGCAATCATGGCCTGTATTGCAGAACAGCTGGAGGGTGTGGTGAGAGAAACCAGTACCATTAAAGGAGAAAAGCATGAACGCTAATCTCGTAGTCCATTCACCTGAGTTTCGGGCGGCATTTCTGCGTTCCTGCATTGCTGATGCCTATATTTCCCTGATGCAGCGGATTAATGGAGAAGCTGTGTATATCGAGGATGGCGAGCGTATCGAGCTGACACCTGATCGTGTGGCCATGAATATTCTTTATCACATTGAAGCACCCTGGATTAACGAATTCGGCCAGGAAGAGGGGCATCGCCTGGCGTGTGACGTTCTGGAGCGAATGCTGTCACCCGGTTACATGGCTGAAAATATTCGCCTTTCCGCATTTGGTGTTTCTGAGCTACGCGAAGTGTACCGGGACATCGTTTTCGGTGCGCCCGATGGAGAAGTACCTCCTGGTTTCAGCATTACCACTGCGGGAGTCGGGGAGGTACTGTTATGAAAGTTCAGTCTGTATCTGCGGTTTCGGGGGCAGCAAACGGGCGATGGCCACACATCCTTTCCGCGTTAGGGATTAATGTTCCTTCCGCGCGACGCCACGGTGCCTGTCCGGCCTGCGGCGGAAAAGATCGCTTCCGTCTTGATGACAAAGAGGGGCGCGGAACATGGTTCTGTAATCAGTGCGGCAATGGCGATGGCCTTGATTTAGTCCGTCTGGTGACAGGGCGCTCAGTGAAGGAGGTCGCGGGAATGGTCTCTGAGGTTCTGGCATTACCTGAAGTACAGGATAAACTCGCTATGCCAGCCAGGAAAAAGGTGGCGGGAAAAGAGACCGGAGCAGACCGCTATCAGAAACTTAAAAAGTTGTCTCAAAACGGTGAATCAGCCTATCTGACCGGAAAGGGATTGCAGGGTTACTCTTTACCGCTTCTTACTGCTGCCATCAATCTGGCGGGGATGACTTTTCCAGCCGGGTCGCTGCTGCTGCCTTTAACTGACATCACCGGGAATGTTACAGGCGGTCAGCTTATTAACTCTGATGGTGATAAAAGTCTTTTACCCGGCAGTCAGCTGTCAGGCGCGTTTATTGCCGTGGCTGATGTTCCGTCTGATGCTCCGGAACAGGTCATTATCACTGAAGGATATGCCACTGCGTTGACGGTCAGCCTCCTGGCTGACGGCTGGATCGTTGCTGCCATTGCGGCCACAAATTTGGTGAAGGTTGCGGAGCAAATCCGCATTCGATGGCCGGACACCCGGATTATCCTGGCTGGAGATAACGATCTTGTTGACGGGAAAGAGAACACTGGCCGGGTATGGGCTGAAAAAGCCGCGAAAGCCGTAGATGGTTGGGTAACGCTTCCTCCGGTACGTCATAAAGCCGACTGGGATGATTATCGTCAGGAAACCGGGAAGGAAAGGGCGCGTGAAGCCTTCCGGGAGGAAATGACGTTGCACGGAAAAGGGCAAACCAGATTACCGCAGGGGTTCAGGCTCACGAAAGAATATTTGTGGTATGACAAGCTGGTGAATAAATCAGATGGTGATACTGAGATCCGTAATATCAAGATTTGCAGTCCGCTGCGTGTGACTGCTATCACCAGCGATGCTGACGGCAGTAATTATGGCCGTCTGCTGGAATGGGAGGACACCAACGGCATTAGCCGAAAATGGGCAATGCCGATGGAAATGCTGGGTGGTAGCGGAGAGGAACTGCGGCGCGTACTGCTGGTCAATGGGCTTTCTTATATCAATATCAACGGGATGGCCAGAGCGCACCTGATGGAATACATCTCCCTGTGCAAGCCCGACAGAAAAGTGACCTGCGTGAATAAAACAGGCTGGCATGGCGGCGTTTATGTTCTTCAGGATGAAGTGATCGGCAGAGAGTCACAGTCTGTCATTCTCCAGACTTCCAGCGTTCAGGGGCGTGATTTTCGTGTTACGGGCACCACGGAAGAATGGCGGGAAAATATAGGCCGCTATTGCGTCAATAATGCCCGGCTGGCCTTTGCCGTAAGCCTGGCATTCGCCGCGCCGCTTCTGAAGCTGGTTGGTATAGGTGGCGGCGGTTATCACCTGAAAGGTGAATCTACAGACGGTAAAACCACGACCATGAAAGTGGCTGCTTCGGTGTGTGGTGGTACGGATTTCTGGCATACATGGCGTGCTACCGGGAACGCGCTGGAAGGAACGGCCAGCCGCCGCAATGATGCCACACTGATGCTTGATGAAATCCGAGAGGTGGATGGCAGAGAGGCGGGGAATATTGCCTACATGCTGGCGAACGGGCAGGGCAAAGCCCGCGCCCGAACTGATGGTTCGGTACGGGAAACAAACCGCTGGAATTTGTTGTTTCTTTCCACGGGGGAGCTGTCACTGGTCGAGCATGCCGCCAATGCCGGAGAGCGAACTTACGCCGGGGTTGAAGTACGCATGATCCAGATCCCGAGTGATTCGGGCAAGCATGGGGTATTTGAGGAGCTGCACGGCTTTAGTGGTGGTAAAGCGCTGGCGGAGCATCTGGAACACGCCGTTATTCATTATCATGGCTCACCCTTCCGCGACTGGCTGCATTGTCTGACAGCCGATCTCCAGGAACTGACCAGCCAGGCGAAAGCGCTGCTGAAGGACTACACCCGCAGGCTGACCCCAGCGGATGCAGGAAACCAAGTTGGGCGTGCCGTTACCCGTTTTGCGCTGGTTGCTATGGCTGGAGAACTTGCCACACAAGCCGGGATAACCGGATGGCCTGAAGGTGAGGCGTTCAGGGCTGCTGAGTGTTGCCTGGCCTCATGGATGGCTGATCGAGGGCATACCGCAAACCAGGAGGATAAAACCGCACTGGAGCAGGTCAGGGATTATATGACACGTAACCAGTTCAGCCGCTTTGCTGACTGGCACGACGACAAGAACCGTCCACTGTCGATGATGGGGTTCAGGAAAGTGGACAAGGGCGACAACGTGACAGAATCCACTGTGACCTTCTACGTATTGCCATCTGGCTGGAAAGAAATTTGTAAAGGGTTCGATTCGCGAAAGGTAGCCAGATTGTGTGTTGAGGCGGGCTGGCTGAAAGCCGGGGAAGACGGGAGAACGCAAAACAGCGTTCGCCTGCCAGAAATAGGGCTTAAGCGTGTGTACCAGTTTAATACGCAAGTACTGGGTAGCGCCGATCCCGAATAGTTATCGCGTGAGTCTTATTTTTATGAGGTAACACTGGTAACAGAGGTAACAGGCAGTAATGACGAGGCTTGCCACTGTTACCAGTCAGAAATATCCACTGGTAACAGTGGTAACAAAAATCAGTGTGTTACCACGCGTTACCTCTTTATTTAGCTCACTGGTAACAGATTAAATTCAATTAAATCAACGATGTTACACGTGTTACCAGTGTTACACGTTCAGAACAAGAGGTAGGGATTCAAATCCCTTATTCTGGCTGGCAAAAGAGGTTTAGCTATGCGAGTAATGAAAATTAACTGCCCAGAGTGTATGTCTGCGGCAAAGGTGAGAAAGACAAACCGAAAGCACCCCAAATTATCAGATGTGTACTGTTATTGCTCAAATGTAGAGTGTGGGCATACGTTTGTGATGAACGTTTCCTTCTCACACACGATTAGTCCCAGCGCTTTGAGCGGCCAGGGACGGATTAAAGAGCTAATGGATGCCCTGCCACCCGACGAGCGACAAAAAGCATTAGAACTCCTGTTGGCAGCCAAAGAGAGCCAGTGAACGGCTCGCCGGGAGTAACTAAAATTTTCCCGGCTTCGGTTCGTTAAATTTCAGTTGCTTAAGCAAAAATGTTCATAAGAATCAGCTGCTTAACTTTTAAGTGTGCCGTCAGTTATCATGAAAAATCTCACCTAAAAATTTATATCCCTTTACTATCAATAGCTTAATTCAAGTGCTTACGATTTTGGAGTAAAGCTAAACTGAAAAAAGCTGAAATTCTTTTCACTCTTTTCAGTTCTCTGCTCGCTGTAAATCCCCAGTTGTGGCGCGGTCTGGCGCTATCATTTGTAAAAAATACCAACTGAAAAATTTTTGCGATCTGAAAACCGCAGGCGGGTGCGGTGTAGTGCGATTTTGGTCTTTAAAAGATTTTTTGCATAGATTGTTTCGTTTGTTAATAATGGTTTAAGATGAGTCACTACTAGATTTCATAAGAAGAAAATTGGTGGCTACAATGAAAGTAACATTTCCACTACAGATTCAAACAGCAAAGAATTACAGCGGTAAAGTCACATCCATTAAAAAGAAATTAAATACTTTTACTGATGACTCTTTTTTCAAAAATATGTATATGCACTTTCAAACTATTCGACAACCAAAGACAGGAATTGTATCTAATTTCCCTTGGTGTTGCTTTCTTGCTTTGAAATGGAAGCTATCTGAGCCAATTCGTCATAAATGCATTGAAATGGAAATGAAGGATTTTATTGATATTGTCAATAGGATTTATAATTTGCAAAGTGAAGTTGAAGGACTTTATGACAATAATAAAATTTTACTCAGCATAAGACGAATGATCGTAAATCAGAAATTGTATCAAGTTCCCATGAAATTGGAACTTAACACACTTGCACGGCAATACTACTGGTATGCTAATTATGGTGGCGGTTATTTTCAGCGCAACTTCGAAAAGTTGTATGGTCTAACTCTTGAAGAATATTATAAAATAAGCGCTTACTTTGCATTATTATCTTGTGTAGAAGATAATAAGGAATCTGTATATATCGCTTCAAATGTCTATATAATACACCTAATACCTTATTTTAGCCCAGAGACACTTAAGAATTATCTAAATCTTGTTTCGGTGAAATGGTCTGAGCTTAGAGCATTCATGGTTCAGTTCAGAGATGAACAGCAAAAAGACATAGAATATTTTCTTGATACTCCAATGCTGTCCAAACCCTTCATACAAATTGACGAAGGTTTGGTAGTGTTGAGCAAACATATTTTAAGAGCATCACTCTCTGGCCTAGTTCCTTCATTACTTAAGAAAGATTTGGGGTCGGCTTACAAGGATAAGTTCGGAAAGGCTATGGAGAATTACATAGAAACCCTCCTAACTGAAGTCTTTCCAAAAGTTAAAACAGAAAGGCAAATTAAAGAGTTATATCGAAAACATCAAGTTTCTGAAAAAACTAAGGTCGTCGATTTCATCCTCGAAGAAGATGAAGGGAATGTTTATATAGACTCAAAGGCAATTGAGCCCGATAAAACGGTTAAATATTCAAACACTGCTGTTGTAATTAAACAGCGATTAGGTAATAGTTTTATCAAAGGAGTTTTGCAGGGATTGGATTGCGCTCGAACCATAAATAAAATCAATGGTAATAAAAAATCCAAAAGAGATTCTTTAATCATAATCACTCATATGGATCATTATATATCTACAGGCAAAACGATTGAGGATATGCTTGATAATTCATTTTTTAAGATGATTGAGGAAAAGAATGGTGAATTACCAATTGATAAAGAAAGGATTTATTATATGACAATAGATGAATTCGAATTCATGGTAGAGGTTTGTCGTTTAAAAAAAATAAATATAACCTCTATAATTGATGCGTGCAGTAAAGATGACTCCTCAAGTAGTACTCAAAAATTCAATGTGATGATGCATATTCACAAAATTTATCCTGAAGGCATTCCAGATAGAGAAATAATTGTTAAAACTAGAGATTATTTATTCGAGGACCTCATTGAATCGATGAAAAATTCTAAATCTCACTGGGATGGTAGGGTAAGAGATTATTTGACCATTAAACAGTTTCTTTTAAGTTAGGTTCTATAGTCGGCTGTGATCAAATGTTTCACAGCCATATCATTCAAGATTTAATGAGCAGATTGACCTTCTTCATAATATCCACCTACCTTGGCACTACGCATTCATCATTTTTTTTGATGTGGGGGCATTTTTGGGGGCATGTTAATCTGTTGTTGAAAATAAATTTTTTAATATCAATATCTTGAGAGTTTGTGTTGTTCCTATTATCGAATTGCCAGGTACTATGTTATTCATCACCTTGCCTGAATATAAGTAAAATAAAAGGCATACAAGAATCCAAATGTGCCTCAATATCGATTTTCTCAACGGGATCAATTAAACCAATCGCCGCCTGCCGAAGAGGTTCGGCGATACACATGGCGAGTATGACTTTGGCACTGGTATCTGCAGGTAACATCGGCAACCAGCCCTGTTTTTGCTGTCGTGTAATCCACTCAGTGAGTAATTGTTGGCCGCGCGCTATGCCATTTTCATTATATTTCTTGAGAAGATCATCTTTACCAGGAAATTCAGTATTGAGAAGACGAAACATTTTCACGGCGGTTACTGATAGCGCCTGACCACAAATCGCAGCCAGTAATTTTCTTAAGGCCGGTAAAACGTCATTCTTATCTGTCGGATCGCTCTGCAGGAGTGGGGCATAGTTATCCGTCCAGTTTCGAACCGAAAGGCCAAGCAATTCCTCCTTGTTTTTCGCAAAGCGATAGACGGTCTTTTTGGCAACGCCTGCGTGCGATGCAACCGCCTCAATTGTTGTGGCGTCATAGCCTTTATCAAAGAGCAAGGCCATCGCGCTACCAATGATTTGTTTCTTCACCTCTTCCTCAGGGACTGAGGGGCGTCCGCGTGGTTTGGTTGGTGAGGTCATCCTTGAGATTCCTTTTCGCTTGTCATACGACCATTCTATCGGTAATGTTTAGGAAACGCACTTCGTTTCCTAAATGGTGCGAACTTCCGAATGCTAATGGAGAAAAAAATGCGACAACACGATATTGCCAGGCCCTGGCTGGATTATTCGGCATTGCTTGATCCTTCTCCCATGCCGCTGGAGACAGGTATTAAACGTCTGGATGACGGGAGTCTGCTGGTCGCCGTACGCACTGATTTACATGGCTGCAAAGGGCGTATGATTAACTGGTGGTTTACCTTTTTTGAAACGACGCAGCATATAAAATGGTGGCATCCCGTTGATCATGTTGAGCATCGTGGATGGGATGCCAACTGGAAGCGTGGGGAAAGTTTTTACGGCGCAAGCATCCATGCAGTTGAATCATTAG